>Ga0116231_10004536_pt1 | contig 28062 bp, 30 predicted proteins | sample S1TSphgellanicum_2_FD_89695 | JGI IMG/M metagenome (GOLD analysis project Ga0116231, IMG submission 89695) | Host-associated microbial communities from peat moss isolated from Minnesota, USA - S1T2_Fd - Sphagnum magellanicum MG | ecosystem: Host-associated > Plants > Peat moss > Unclassified... | reverse complement strand
TGAATAGCATACCACACTCTCAAAGATAGCACGGTTCTCCTCATTCCTGGGGAACCCATCAATCAGAAACTTGTCATTCTCACTCTCCTCCATAGCCTTCTGGAGAAGCTTGACTGTAACTTCTGCAGGCACAATCTTGCCCTCCTTGATCATATTCTGAATCATGTTTCTACAACAGCCAATGTTCCATAAAACCCATCTCAGGCCCCCCATTTTAGTAGCTTTTCACACTTGACAGGCAAATTCAAACCCCAATGCTACTCACTCTCAGCAGCCAATGGCAGGCTCCTCATCTGCAAGCTCCTCAGGACAAGGAGCTTCCAAAGCTCCCAAATGTTCCTCCTGGGACTCTAAGTACATAAGACCTGAAAGAGGTAAAGGGGAGCGGAGAGCAAAATCTCTTCATAATGACTTAAAACTTCCTCCACACTTATCATTCAGGTCAACCCGGAAAAGAAACTAGATGACCTGAGAACAAAGGTTACAGATATATTACAGATCTGACAACATGCCAGCAACTGATCCACAAGCATGAAAAAGAGGAAAACCCACCCAACCCTAAAAAATGGAGAAAACAAAAACTGAGGAGCAGGTTTGAACGACAGTGAGGATGAGCAAAGAGCCCAAGAGCACATACCCATTCTCATTGCCAGATTTGATCTCTGCACGTAGCAGATCACCTGCACTAAGATGCACAAAGCCAAAGGTTTCCACAATCTTGGAGCACTGGGTGCCTTTTCCACTGCCCGGTCCACCTGTTCCCCAACCACACCTTGCACAGTCTTAACTGATCCACACATTACCAAACCAACTATGGGGGTTCTTTTCATACAAACATTTTCTCCTGGTACAGATACAGTCACAAACACAACGGAAGAAGCCATCTTTCTTCCTCATGTATAGAACTGATATTACTCGGAGACTGGGTAACAAGAATCCTCTTCTTGTGTATACACACACATGTGAACAAGAGGGGCGTAAAACATACCGAGCACAAATACCACTTTCAGCTCCTTGGAGCTTGTCAACACAGGCAGGACACCATTCACAGCAGAGCCATTCACCTTTACAGTAGTTACCTGTACAAAAAAACTCCGATCACTCAGGGCGATGCTATACCTACCCTGATTTTCCTTTCATCAGAGAATGTGACAAAAATACATTGTGAGAGTGGTGGGTTTCAAAAGACTAGTAGGTAGATCTGCAGATCCGACATTCTTGGAAGCTCAAGCAAAGTTTGATCTACAAAAGAAGATGCAAAAATCGTTGGTTTCTTCAGAAAAAGAAAAAAACAAACCTTCTCCTCCTCAGATACGGGCTTTGTTGCTGTTGCCATTCTTTTGTTTCTTGAACTCCAGTGAGGATGCACACACCCCTCCCCTCCTCACCAGCAAAATTTTCAGAGCAAATTCTCCAACAGTTTCAAAGCTAACCCTCTCTACCCGCCTGCCTGCCTGCCTGACTGCCTGTCTGCTTATAGAATCATGCCTCCTCCTCCTCCTCCACTCCGCCTTTGAACCCATGAATGTTCGGTAACACCCATCATGTTCGGTAACAAACCGCCAGCTTGAACAAAAAAGATCTAGTTATTACCAAAACATACGTTCTATATGATTTTTTAATTAAGTGATTTAATTATTTTTTCACATTTTGAGACTTAAATAAATTACAAAATTCAATGAAATTGTGAAAGTAAATGTTTTATTTAAATCATTATTATGTTTCAAATAGTACATAATATGAATTTTTTAAATAAATATTTTAAAAATATTAATTGTTTGTTTGTTGTACATTTTGAAATGGAAAAAAAAAATCACAAATTTTATATAAGAAAAAAAGTAGATAATGTTTGAATATATAATTCAATTCAAATTTTTTTTTAAATTTAATTTTTTTTTAATTAATGAATATTTAGGATAGTTATAAATTTACATATATTTGTAAACTAAAGAAATTACAAAGTTCAATGTAATAATGAACCTTCCAAATCAATTAAATCAAATAGTGATATTAAAAAATATGCACTTTTTTGGTTCAAAATATGTGTTTTTATCTTTTTCAATGTCAACTTTTGACATCATAGGAAATGATGGCTTGGTGGTTAAGGTCTTGGAGAGTGGCTGCAAAAGTTGTGAGATCAAACCTCAATTTGAACACTAATCATGAAATAAATTCCTAGGTTCAAAACTTTAATGACTTGTACAACATCAACAAATGATCAACAAATACTATATAATAAAATAAAAATTCCAACATTGAATCCCAAGTCAAGGGTGGTAGGGTTTTTGCTTTATTTATATAGTTTAAAAGAAAATTAATACTTCATAATGTCTTTATATATTCATGTAGATAATTTAATTTTTAATTCAAAAATCAAATTAATAATGCCATGTCAACCAATAGCTTTAGTCATTTTGGACAACCATCATAGTCATTTTAAACAATCATTTTCAATCATGTTAATCATATTTTTTAGTCACATTTGTGTCAAAAAAGATTGATTTGTTTTGATTACATGGAATTCTTTTGATTGTTTGATGTGAGTAAAAATATGCCCAACTTAGTCAAAAAAACCAACTTAAAACCACATATTTGTAGTAGTGATTAAACCCTTTTGATTATGTTTGTTGAATTTGTTTAAAGTTTTATAAAAACAATATTCATTCATGTCACTATTGTTTTACAAGTGTCATTGAAATCATGACAAAGGAACTATATATTAGATTTTAAGCAAACTATTTGCTTTATGTTTTGGGGATCATCTACTCTATGTATTAATTATAATATAATGTTGATTTGAATTTTGAACATCATAATTTGGTGATCAAAGGTCAATATTACTATGAATCCAAGTTGGGTATTTCAATGTTTCTTATAATATTGTCATTATAAAACCTTCAACTATGATGTAGCATGTTTAAATGCACAATGACAACTAATGTTGCAACATAAATATTTATAAAGTCCATGAAATTGGGGGTGTAGACCACTTGTTCAACAAAAGATTAGATGATGCACACAACATGAGATGAACACAATAATAAGGAAAAAACCTCGAGTCAAAACTTTTAAATGCATTGAATTTGGGTGAAATTTGAATTTCGATTTGAATTTCTTGTTTTTGTGTGTTAAGTTTTTTTTAAAAGAACGTTCATGTATGGTAGAGGTTGAAGCAAGCAAGGAGACAAGTTTGATGCATGACAAAGGTTGAAACGAACAAAAAGGTTTCAAAAGTGCAAGAAGAGAGGCAAGTTTTGGAAGTGCAAAGGTAACTTAAGGGGTTTGATAGTTTTATAAAATTCAATTTTGGAAACATGGAAGTAGCTAGAAGGGGTCAACAATTTTGGAGACTTGGTTTTGGAAAGTGTGGACACAAGTAGAGGGGTTCAATATTTCTAGAAGTTTAGTTTAGGAAATGTGAAGGCAACTAGAAGGACCAAAGGGGTTCAATAATTTTCGAAACTTGGAAAAGGAACATGGAGGCAACTTGAAGAATTTGAAGTTTTTGGAAGCTCGAAAAAGAAAGCATGGAAGCAACTAAAAAGGTTTGATAGTGTTCCATAATTTTGGAAGCTTAGAAAAGCAAGTGTGGAATTCAACAATTTTGGAAGCTTGGAAGGTTGAATTACATTTTAAAACTACAATTTGACTTTCTTATGAGCAACCAAAAGGGAGTGTTTTATCAAAGCGATGAAGTGCATCGTTTTAAAGTGAAAATTATAACCTTTTTGAAGTAATGGGCTTTGTAGGCAAAGTTCTTAAAAATGTTGATGTGTTTTATGATTGTCAAAAAACAATTATGCTTAGGAAATTATCATTTTGGTTGTGGTCTTTTTCCAGACTTTGTTGTTTTATTTTTACCTTTTGTTGCAAGTTTTCCAAATATATACAAACTTTAATTACCAATTAATTAAATAATTTCTCAACATAATACCCTTACACCAACCCTTACAAATAATATTTGAACAGGTTGATACATACAAACCCACATCAAACCCCAATCTTAACCCAAAAATGTGCATTCAATTTGAATGCAACTTATTGCCACCTTTCATGGATTTTCTTGTGATTTCACATATTTTCCCATGCCTTCCTATGACCCTTTCAATGTTTTGGCATATGTGATGAATAAACAAAACATGGTCTAAGGTTGTTGGGGAAAATATCTCTAAGAATGCATTGGGTTTGGTGAAAATAGACCATAGACCTTATCTTCTTTCTATTGTTAAAATTGGACATTCAAGGACATGTCTTCAAAAACATTTTGAGCATGAGCTTGAATTCTTTAAGGTGTGTTTGGACACTATTAGCATAAATCCTGACTTATGTGATTTAGATTCAAATTTTTTAGATTATGCTTCTAGTGAATTACAATTTCTTAAGTAAAACCATGTTGTAAATGACCTATTTATGTTATGACCAAGGATTTTGAATTTTGTAAAGTTGGAAACCTTTTTCAATTTCGTGTTATGAATATTTGATAAAATTGAATCTATGTTCTCTACTTTTTAAAGAACCTACAAATCTAAAACATTTTGTCCTTTCAAACTATCATTATTGAACATCTAAGAATGTTTTTTCATGAGGAAATCCAATGTGGGCTTGTATTACACCAAACCCTAAACTAATACCAAAATTTCAAGGTTATCATATCATCTTTCCATCTTGGCAAAATTGTTAGTGGATCTTCTTTCATTTAAAAATTGGTTTAATTTTTCTTAAACATATCCAAGTCCTAAATATGGTTTGCGAGGTTGTAAAATCTTCTTTTAGATCCATTGTCTTTATCAGTAGATTTTGGTATGGCATGTACGGCAAATTTTGACCTTTTCATGGAATCAAAAGCAAGTGACTTCCATTCACCTACACATGAATATGTTTTAACCACAACACATGGGAAGGCAAAGGTGACGTGGAAAGAAAAACACATAGATAATTAATGTGGTCTATACAACTCAATACATTGGCGATCGCATATAACCTTCATTTTGGGTAGTATAGTTTGGACAAGTATCTATTCCTAATGTGATATGGAAAAAAATATTTGTTGCATACAAATCATAGTACTCAAATTGTACATTCCAAAAAAAAACATTAAAAGACTTATTGCAATAAACATTGAAGGAATTGAAAACATGGATGCCCAATGAAGATGATTATGATAATTCCACTTTTCAATGTGATGATGTTTTAGAAAAATTGAAGACCGTTAATGAACACACCTCTAGCAATGTTCTAAAAAGGCAATGGTCCTTTATAGATGGTGTAAGATTGACCACTGCAATTAATGTTTCAATAGACATTTAAATTGTTCATGTAAGTATTAATGCCCCAAGTTTTGTATTAACTATGAGTTCTATTGCTCCGATTGAAAAACATGTTCAGCATATGTCAAAGGCTAAAATGTTGAACACTCAATTTATTAGTATTGTGTGCATGGCTACACAATTTCAATTGAATAATGAAATTAGAGATATTTTATTACTAACCATGTTGGCATTACCCAACAAAAACATATAATTGCAAATATAAAACAAGCAAAAAAATTGGGTGTAATATGCAAAGAGGGGTTCAAAACAAAAGTAAAATTAATCCAAGGTCTTTAATAGTCTATTTCAAATAAATCCAAAATCTTACTTGTTTATAAATTAGAAATCTCTATATTATACATTTTTTCTAAAATAAATTAGAATTTCCCAAATTAAAGACAAGTTTCAGACTTGTGATTACAAAATCCAAAAATAAAATTCTCTTCTAAGAAAAAAAAGAGATTAAAATAATAGTTTTAAATTTGAAATCCAGGATTGTAGTAATAAAAATGATTTTTCTAGAGGTATAATAATATTTTAGACTTGAAATTTTAGGCTATATTAATAAAAATGATTTTCTAAAAGTAAAATATTAATTTCAAACTTGACATTTCAGATTGAAAAAATAAAAATGATTTATCTAGAAGATGAAATTTCAAATTCCAAAGGTGAGGGACAAGTTTTACACTTGAAATTTTAGTTTCTAAAAATCAAATTTAATTTTCCAAAAGGGAACATTGAACAAATCCATAAGTAAAATTCAACTTTCCAAATTGAAATAAAATATTTATAAACAAGTTTGAAGTTTCTTCCTTTTGTCTTTTCCCCAGTAAATTCTAGAAGCCTATGTACCCTAAATTCTAAACCCTAAACCTATGCAAAATGGTCCCTAAATTTTCACAAACCCTTAAAATTTCCACCCCATCCAAAATTGGCTTGATTTCCCATTTTGTTCCCCAGTGGCCTAAAAAGTCACATCCATTTTTCACCTCTAAAAAAAATTTGTAAATAGGGTGGCGTTAAGAAACAAGCAATTAAACTTGGGTTTGGCATAATCAAACCTTTTCATTAGCCTTCACCACTTGCTCATGCGCCCCCCAATGCCCCATTCACCTTAACCTTATACCCCACATGCATTTCATTGTATTATGCCTTCACCATGTTTAAGTGCACATCCAGAGGTAATCATGTTCATGCTAGCCAATCCATCGCATGATAAACATTGTTTTGCCCATGTAGCTTGAGTCCCCAAGAAAATATTCAAAATCTTCATTTGTGTGGGCAAAATGGTTACACCAATTGGAATAAGTTAAAATGCGACAATATGGTTTGCATCATGGTATGACTTTGAGTATCTAATGTCAATGTAACGAAGAGACCTTGGTTGTCAACAATGACTATGTTGTTCATGGAATAATTTTTTTTCTTACTATTGAACCAAGTTTAGTGTGTCACATTATTTCACAACTTGTAGATCTCCACCAAGGTTTTATCAATGCATTTGATGAAACTCTAGAAATTTTGGATCCCCCTTGCCAAGGTAACCCCTCTTTGATAGTCAACCATTAGATCCCATTTGCAAAGCTTCATTAATGCATGACAAAATGAATAACGCATTATTGCAAATAGATTTTTGGACCAATTCCACATGAATGTGCCATGTATGGTCACATTTTCATGCTTGAAATATAGTATGAAATGCAAAAGGTATTGTTCCAATGTCAACTTACATGGTTGACTAAAAAACCTATAAATTTTTTTGGTTGATTTCACATGGTTGATGATAATTGGCGACACAAGTGTCATTAGCTCTTCGAACTTGGTTAAAGTGAAGTTCATCAAGGTTCAAAATAATGCAAATGTTGTGCACAATGTTGTTATGACATCCTAAATTCCAACAATTGGGTCTACTAATTGACCAGCACTTGACACCACTTCGATCGTAATAGAAAACTCCTCTAAACTAATCAGAACAACCAATGCTACTTGAAATAGTAGGAAAGCCTTAACATCCACATCATCAATGAACTCCTCAACATTAAACATGTCAAAGTTATATTAGTTGAAAGTGTTAAACAAATAAAAAAACTCCAAGAATCAACAATGTTTTGCTTGTGTGTAAGAAATGGTCTAAAAAGGGTCTATGCTCGAAGCAAAAATAAATCCAAAGAGCCATGTTGCTCAAACTTAAATTATTTCAAATAGTAATTTTTGCTCTATCCTAAAGAGACTGACTTTTGCTAAACCCACCCCAACACTCCAAAGAAATGTTTTGCCAAATCCATAGAATCTTGTTGCCTAATGTTCATGAGAAATGTAGAAAGGATTTTGAAAGGAGGGATTCTTGGTCCTATAGGTTATTTTGGATACCTTATTTAAATATTCAAAATTGAATGCTCATTGGTCTCATTTATGAGATTTTTGCCTCCAAAATGCAAAATGGTCCCATTGGCTCTAAGCATAATTAGGTAGGTTATATAACGTACGTAAGTAATTAGATAGTCTACCCAACCTAAATAAATATGTCTTGTAAGTAAGTGACTCCTTTTGTAAAATGAAATTTTCACAAGTAAAAAAAACTTCCAAGGTGAAATTTCATATTAAAGAAATAAAATGGATTTTTTGAGAAATTAAAACAAATTTCCAAGGTGAAATTTCAAAATGTAGAAATAAAATGGAATTTTCAAAAAATTAAAACAAATTTCCAAGGTGAAACCTCTAAATGTAGAAATAAAATGGATTTTCCCAAAAATTAAAACAAGTTTCCAAGGTGAAATTTCAAAATGTAAAAACAAAATGGATTTTTCCAAAAATGAAAAAATAATAATTCAAGGTGAAATTTCAAAATGTAGAGATAAAATGGATTTTTCCAAAAATTAAAACAAGTTTCCAAGGTGAAATTTCAAAATGTAGAAACAAAATGGATTTTTCCAAAAATGAAAAAAAATTCCAAGGTGAAATCTCAAAATGTAGAAATTAAATGGATTTTTCCAAAAATTAAAACAAGTTTCCAAGGTGAAATTTCAAAATGTAGAAATAAAATGGATTTTTCCAAAAATTAAAGCAAGTCATGAAAGACCCCCCAAAAAGAGGGTAGGTAGGTTGACCCTTTAAGAAGACCCCTTAGGTGTAGTGGTAGTTTTGAAGATTCTAAACCCCTATTCATGTCTTATTGGGAGTTTGGATCACTTAGTTACACACTTTTGAAAAAATGTAAATTGAAGGTCAAGTGATAAAATCATTGTGAAAAAAGGCATAGGAAGTTGGGTGACTTTCAGGATATCTCTAATATCCATGGAACCTTTGAGTCATGTGAATTTCTTTTATTATGGCACTTTTTGTCGTGTTCACAAAGGTTGGGGAATTATTTTCTTGAGTTTTTCTAATGAGGTATAAGAAATAGTTAATGTTCTAGGAACAAGGAGAACAAGAAGACATTTTCAACCTTGTCCTTTAGGAAATCAAAATTTATAAAGAAATTAAATGAACATCTATTAATAGTTATGGCCATATTCTCATAGCCATTTTTCACCTTAGAGAATTTCCTTTATGATGAATGGAAAGGTGTTTCACATTCATAAGCTTGACAAGGAATTTTAATTGTTGGCTCCCTTATTTATATGGCCTTGGCACATGCACATTTAAGGCCCCCCCCCCAAGTCCTTGTTTTTGCCCCCAAATAAAAAGATAAGGGCAAAAGTGGCGCATTATTTTTTGAGCACATGTTGGTAGTTTTAGCCCTTGCAAGTTTAAGCAGGGGTAAATAATGAGTTTTGTTCTAACCTTTTTTATTTATGAGGGATATATATTACAACCCTTTTTTACCATATTAGGGTTTAGTTTGTCTCTTGGGTTTTAACATTTTGAACTCATTGATTTTTTAAGTTTTTATATATTTTATGATCTCTTATTTTGTGAATGTAAAGCTTGCAACAAGTTTTAAGATTGGTTAAATTGAGGAATTGGTTTCTGGAGTTCAAGCTACCATTCATCTTCCATGTAATGTCTGGTTTTTTAAATAATTTAATTTAATTTAAATACATACCTAACACGTACTTGCATAAAGATTATATTTTTTAAAAAATAAATAATTTGATCAAGAACTCTAACCTTAATACATATTTTTCTATTTAAAATACATTTATATTTTACATCATATAAAAATAAATTCAAGATAGTTAAACAAAAAATCATTAAAAAAAAACCTTAATGTGTACACATACACAAAGATTAAAAATCAAAGAAAAAAATCCAAAAATTGATGAAAATAACTTCAATCTTAAATACATACCAATGTAATAAAAGTTGTTGGAGTCCAAGTGTTAGAAAACCTAAATGAGTTTCTACCTTCTAAAAAGTCTCATTTATACGCAATTGGTATTTTTTTTTGTTGCAATAAAATTTTATAGTAAAAACTTGTTTTTACGCTTGTTGTTGTATTTTTAAAAATCTAGGGTGTAATTGTAACAACTATTGTAACCTAGGTTGTTAGCTACAGTTGTGAGGCTCCACATCCACACCCAAGGGCTTCAACAAGGGGGAAAGGGGGAGGTTGTTGCTCTATCCCCCCATTTGCACCTTTAAGTGCATGCGCCCACCTTAATAGTCTACACTTTAGTTTATAATTTGCACACTCTAATGTAGCCTTTTTTCTACTAGTGAACTATAACCTAAAAGCAACAAGCCCCAAGGCCTTCTGAAATCCTTTTAAGAAATAAAGTCACAAATAAAATAAAATTGCCAAGTTGCATCCACTTTAAGGCTTCTGATAGCCAACAATATGATGAAAACAACTAAGCAATCTCATTCCTTTCCCATGAAATGTTTTTTAAAAAATTTCTCCATCGCAAGAGTTGCACCACTTTGGATTGTTAAATTTGGAAAATTTTGCCATCATTGTCCATCTATTTGTTCCATTCGCCAAGATAAATGTTTCATTTTTTTTCCTTTCATCACCACAAGTTTTTTTGCTTTCAAGCTTTCATCGCCAAAATCATTATTCGTAAGTTGTAAGTTGTAGGTTGTAATTATTCTACAACAAACTTTCATTGTGGTACCGGTTTTTTGTTTGGTGACATTGTGAATTATGGTTAAAAGTTGGAACTTGTGTTCAAGAGGCATGATGCGAAAGGGTGGTTGGGGCTTAAGGTTCGAAAAGAATGCACACATTATGACTTGTAGTGGGCATTCCACTTGTACTTTATTGAATGCACAAGGTGGTTGCATTTGTTGCATTGGAGGCTTGGAGCTTTATGGGTGACATGTGATGGATTTCAAAAATTGGAACAAGAAGCTATGCTTTCCTTCCTTTCACAACCCATTTGTTTAGTTGCTTGTTTCTTGCTTTGCATCTTTCTTATATGTGTGCATTCTTTTTTATTCAAACATTGTTTTGTGTTTTGTTTTATCTTTATTTTGTTTGTCTTTGAAAGAAGGATATCAATTAAATTTTATTTTTTTGTTGGTTATAATTCTTTGCACTGTTAAATTTAATTTCTCAAACATTTAGACTTTTTATGTTCATTGATAGCTATCGTTGTCATTGCTCATGATGTCCAAAAGCCAACTAATTACAAGAAGCCTCCAACATCCCTACTTACATTAGCAAGCTTTGGATGAGTGGTCCTTCTTTTATGCAAGGTAATTTAGTTGATCCTTGGTCGTCTCTACTCAATTTTTTGTTCAAATTCATGCCACATTCCTACTACTACATCAAAATTGATGATGTTGTTTCTTTTATTTTGAAAGAAATTATTTTTAACAATTCATGAACATTTTAATCATTTTTGTGCTTCAAAAGATCATGAATTTTTTTTTGTATTATTTTTGTTGAGTTCTCTTTTAGTTTCCTTTTTCAATTGTTCTTTGGTTTTCCTTGTAGCAAAAATGTTGAAATCCTTCTATTGTCTAAGAATAAAGTCTTTGTTTTTTGTGTAATGGTTCAATTTTGCAAGTCCCTTGTGATTGTCAACAAATTTGGGGCATCAACACTTGGGATTTTTCCACATTAATACCCTTATTTCATCAAGATAAACTTCTAGCATTCTTGTTAAAAATAATAATGCATAATAATTATTGAAGATTCTTTAGTGGTTTGTCTCACATTGGGCATCAAATTTTTTTTAATTTTTAAAGCTTGGATTGGTACCTTTGCCATATAAAGGTTCATGTGAGTTGTGGGATGTGACAAATGGGTTGTTCAATAAGGGTAGTTAGTTTTTGTTCTTAGTTAGATTGAATTATCTAGTGCATGGTAAAAATGTTGAAGATCATAGAACTATTATTTAATAGAAAATGGTTTGGTCTTTTTTTTGTAGTGGTTGGTTGTTGCAATGAAAAAATCAACAAAAGCTACATCATTGGAATGATATTTTCAATTCAGTAGAAATTTTATTGGTGAAAGCCCCTTGTTCATCCCCTTTCAAAGTCAAACCAAACCAATGAAATCCTCACAAGCAAACTTTTCCAACATTCAAACAAACTTTTGTCCATGTGTGGATGTAACAATCATATAATTACTTTGATTTGCCTTAACGAGTTACCAACATTTGTAGCCCCAACACCTAATGTGTGCAAAATCATCAATGTGGATGATGAAAATGAAGAAGAGCCTTTAAAAAAAAGTAAGAAGAATTGTGAACCTTTTAAAAAGTGCTAGGATTCATGGGCAACATCATTTCCTTGGGAAAAAATGCTTAAGGGAAAGGATGGGGAGGTCCACAATGTCAAATGTGTTGTTTGCTCCATAGTAATAAGAAAAGACCTCATTTTGTGCCCCAAATCAAATACCTTTGATACACACGTAAGTAAGAAAAATGTTACCAAGGTTTTTCCACACTTGGGGGTGAAAAAATATGAATGGTTTGTCAACAAAACGTGTCAACACTTGAATAATGTACATGAGCAAGAGTCACTACACAATAATTGAACAAGTGAAAGGTGTAGAAAATGGTAAGAGTTTGCCACAATATTTCATCTTTTTCAACAAGGGTGACCTCTATTGGAATATGAGGTTTTTAAGCCTTTGTTTTGTTTCTTAGGTACCCCTTTGTTGGCTAAAGAACATTGGTTTGACACAATGGGCTTGGTAATGGCAGATTTTATGCATAAGCAAGTGAAATAAAAAGCAAACGAGGTTCTTGGTGCTTCTTAATACCTTGCATTTAGTTGTGATGGAATGAAAATAATTGACACTCAATCTTGAGTGTTAATTCATGCATACATTATTAAGGATTGGGTTTGGTCGTCAATTCTAATCTCTTTGGAACACATCATTAAAAGTGGAAATGCCAACAATTTAACAATATTATAATGGATGCATTGATGAATGATGGTGATTTATTTAAATTTGACATTATCATGAAGTTATTATCATTTGGAGTAGATGGCATGAATAATTTTCAGGTTAGGTTTTTAGTTTTCACTATTTTAGTTTTCATTGGTTTTGTTCTAAGGTTTGAAGGTTTTTGTTGTTGCTGGATTTTATATTTAAGTTTTGTAAATTTTTTCAATTCTCATGCAACCCATTATTTTTTTCTTCACTATGGTTGTCATTTGATGTGGTTATTAATAGGGAGTGAAAAACAATGTAACAAAGTAGATCAAAAAGGACTATTCACTTCATATGGAGGGGATCCATTGCATGAGCCATCCCATTAATCTTGTAGTTCAAACCTTTTCCCATTTTATGGTTTTTTAAATTGAATATTTGCTTCAATCATTATATACATTCTCTTTTCATAGTCCAAAAAGACACATAAAATTTATCAAGATGGCTTAGCTAATGCTAACAAAGGGAAATAAATTTTTAAAGAACATAAAAACCCAATGGATCAATATGTTGTCCCCAACCAAGAGGGCCCTATTTGAATATAAAACTTTGTTGGCCAAGATGGCAACGGATTGTGTTGAACTCCAAATTGTAGAAACCAATTTTGACTTATTGTTTAAACTTATCCTCCTTGGCCTTGTGGGGTTACTACCCTTATTGGAAACTATCCATGGTGTGATCAAATTTTCACAATAGAGGGACATCTTTGTTTGTGACTATGTTGTTACAATCAAAGCCTGTCAAGTTTAACTTTATGAACTTTATAATGATTTAATGACATTTTTGTATTTGATGCATTCAAAGATTTCAAAGATGTGTTGTCCTACAAGCACAATATTATCTTTTTACAATGGATTGCATCTAAATTATATTTTAATGTTGCTAGTGTTGAGTATTTGGTCTTCCAATGTGATGAAAACCAATTTTATGCAACCCATCTTGAGCATGTAATTGGGAGAGCTAACAAGGTTACTTGAAATGTTTTCAACATTGTTGAAAATGTCAAAATTTTGTGCATAGGTGCACAATTGCCATTTTTTATTTGTTGGGAATATTGTTATGTGTCACATTTATTATATTCAGGGTTTGTGGTATGTTTTACATTTTTTTATTGTTTGTTGTGTTGTAAAGGTTGCAAATTCTTTAACAAAAGAGTTGACGAGCCAATTCCCAACAAGTTATTTGATGGATGTTATGGGGGTAATGTATCCCCAATATTGGCTTCAAGTTGATGTTGAATTTTTTTCAAAGGCACTTCACGTTGTTGAAAACACATTACTGTTATGAGCGGAAGTTAAACATTTCATCTTCACCCATCTTGAGCTTAAATGCCCTTGAGTTGCAATGTAGCACCTTCAAATGCACCATGAAAGCAAACACCACTTCTACCATGGAATCGCCAATCTTGTTGAATCCATTCATTTGTTTATGGAAGACACTTTAAATTTCCAAGGTTCTATAAAACTTTATCTTATAATATTTCAAGCTAGCAAATATTGTTGCAGTTCAAATGTTAAGGAGTTCATTCTCCTTTATGAAATCAAAGTTGCATAATAAATTTAATGAACACCTTTTAATAGTGGTTGGCATGTATTCACAAAGTTTTTACACTTTACAAAACTTCCCGTATGATGTAGTTTTTGATGATTAGAAGTACATAGAAATTACAAAACAAAAGCTTAATGTGGTTTGCTAACTTCTATTCCATTCTTGATGATGATAAATAACTTAGAGTTGAGTTTTAAATTATGAAATCTAAAAAAAAATGGTTCTTCATGGTTGTTTTGGTGATGTTTTTTGCTTATGTTGTTTTCTATTTGGCCTCTTATCATGTTTAAATATGTTTGCTTCTTTTTTTTCATTTGTTGTTGCACTCATGAATTCAATCCTTCAAGTCATGTTTTAATCCTAATTTTGACAATTTTTGTGTTTTGGAATTTGTACCCTTATTCTCATCTAGTGTCTATTAGACCGTGTTATGGGTGATTCATTTCTCCCTTGTGAATCTCTAGTTTTTTCCTTTTATGTTTCTTGGTATGTGGTATCTTGGTTTTTTGTTTTATTTATTTTTAATATGTGGACTATGGATTATGGGCATCAGGCCATGAGATGATAATTTTGTCATATGTGCAAACTCTAAGTGTGATCAAGGTCATATCTTCCAAAAATGAGGTGGTCATTTGGGTCATATGTTCAATATCTTGAATTTACAATTGTCATTCGTCATATGTTTCATTTTGGAATCCATAACTTTTATGTCGTAATTTGTATCATGGGTTTAAGGTCATATATTGCGCCTTATGAAAAATAATTCAACTAGCTTCATCTGACAGAAAAATCAGGACTTGAGGATGTCCATCAGAACCCTAGAAAACATTTGCTTTTACCTTTTTTGTATGTAAATGATTTCGTAATACTTCATAAAACCATTATGTATTTGTCACAAGTTATTGTTGAAATAAACTTTTGTCAATTTTGCACGATCTTTTTTTGGGCACATAGTCAATTTTTGATTTTAAAAAATTTTCATTAGCCATATGCCTTATGCTTCAATGTTTGTATTATCGCCAAAAAATGCACCCATACTTTTTAAAATTAAAACCACTCGTTTGAAATTCGAAATTAAAAAAAAAAAAGGATGTTCTAATGGGTAATGTTTGCCATAATACCATATTTTAGTGCTGACATTTTCTTGTCACAAAGTTGAGTGGTTTTCTCCAATAAATATATATATATATCAATTATTTGAATTTCTTGTCTTAGGGTACTAAATTTTCATTTTTTTTATAATTGATTTTTTTTTTTTGGTTTTATTTTATGATGCGTCAACTTTTGTGGGGTTTTTTGGGGTCTATTTATGTTTTATACTCAATCAACCTTTATACCTAAACATTCATCATGCCTTTTTCTTGTTTTTTCCCCATTTTATTTATATTTATGGTTTTTAATCATTATTTTTATTGCATTTTCATTTGTTCTCGTTGTTTCTGTCAAAATAAAATATTGAAAATGTTCAACCAATGTTTTTTTTGTCACCCTTGCAATTGCTTTTGCTATTTTTTCCTTAATTTCTTGTTGGACGTTTATTAATGCTTTTAATTACAATTATAATGGCATTTGTTAATTTCCCTTTGATTTGTTGTTTTTTTGGCATTCAATCATGTTTTTAAATTTTTTAAACATTTGCTCGAGATGTTTTTACCTTAATTTCTTGTTTTTGGTGGTCAATTGATGGTTTTATTAACTTTTCTTTTTTTTTGGGGTGTTAACCTAGTTGCCTTATATTTGTTCTTGCCTTTAATTTCTTGTTTTTTTAGGTTCAATCAATGTGTATGGTTGTAATTATATTTATTTTAATTTTTGAGGTGCTCAATTGATGTTTTGACTTGTCATTTGTGTAATTAAAGGGTCGCCTAGCAAGATGTTTCAAAGTTAGGAGAGATTTGAATGGCCTTATATGCATTGTGAAATTGCTCTATCATATTAGGTTCAATGATTTAAAAAAGAAAATCCCGGGTTTTTTGTGAAAAGATTGGGAAATTTTTGGAAGAGAATGTTTTTCTAGTGTAAATTTGACTAATTTTGCTGTTTTTTAAGAGCTTTATTACATTTTTTATATCACAATATGGGGGGGGGGGATGAAAAAAGCTTGATTAGGTTGTGTAGCCATAAGTTATGTATATTTACACTTTTAGAAATGTTGCTAGCTTCTGCTGTTGTTGTGTTGGTTAAATTTTTCGCCAACTTGTAATGAAATTTCGTGGTAAGTATGGCCCAAGGTAAAGACCCTTGGTGGAGGCCGTTACCAAAATTGGCTTTACCTCATGTGATAACTGGCGAGAAGTTAGCCAAGTGTTCACACTTTGCATTTGTAATATCGCCATAAAGCACCAAATTTTCCTTAATAATAGCCTCCTTTTCCATTTTTCGAAAACCTTAAAGAAAAAGGCTCGGGAAGGTGAAAAAATGGCGGTTAAAAACGGTCAACAGTGTTTTCTACCGTCGTTACCGGAAAAGGAAACAATCGTGTCGGGGAACTTTCTAGGGTCTGCAAGTGTCGGGGAACTTTCTAGAAACTGTAAGTAGGGGAACGCACTTGTTTCTCTCTGGAGAACAGACAAGGGGAAGTAAGTTATACAAGAAATACGGGAACTCAATTGGGAACTCGTTCGACTCAGAGGATGGATTTATAACAAAATGCCCGAGTTTTAGAAATTCGTGAATTTTATCGACCGTTAGACTTGATCAGTTATGTGATCGGACGGTGAGAAGCTCGTAGAAAGTACTAGAAGCTGCGTAAGCGGGATTCATGATGCTCCCCGTTTCGAGAGTGAAGGTGTCAACGGGCCAGATGCTACCATCCTTGTGGATCGGACGGTGACAAGTGGACCTAGGTCGTTCCTGTTTGTGAGCGCCCGCCCTTCAAAGACCCCCGCTCCATGCTTGCGCTTGCGCATAGACTTCATACTGCTTTCTTTCATCTTTGCTCTCGCAGATATCGCGCAGTTGATAATCCATTTCTCGTGTATATCCTTGGCTTCCTCGTCGTGCTCTGCATCTGCACAGTATTTTGTGTGGTTTTGTGAAACGGTTTTTGGTCGTGGATTTCGTGGGTTAGGTTCAGAAGCCGGCCGATTTGTCGAAACTCTGTTTTGGTTGCGTTGAAGTTGAAAGCCATGGCGATCGTGTCCGAGGACGAGCAGCAGTCGGGAAGTGATATGATAGTGGAGGAGCCGCAGCAAGGAGGGGAGGTGGAGACCTTCGCTTTTCAGGCCGAGATTAATCAGCTGTTGAGTCTTATCATCAACACTTTTTACAGTAATAAGGAGATCTTCCTTCGGGAGCTCGTTTCTAATGCCTCTGATGTAAGCTCGCTCTCTCTCTGCCTACTTGATGTCCGAAATCTTGATATGCCGATAGAACATGATAGAATGATATTCTTTATGTATGGAAACTCAAGTGAAAAATAAATATAATGAAGACGGCCTTTCGTGGTGCGCCTTCATGTGCTTTAGGTTTCTCTGGTTTTCCTGTTGGTCGTTCCTTAATGCTACACGCACGTCTCCCTGGTGGAACCTTTTGGTTTTCTGGCTGAATTCAGTCATCTAGAGTTCACCTGCCGACTTCTGCGTACCGTAGGACTTGGCCCTGGACTTCCAGTGTTGCCTTTAGATGAAGAGAAAGCGTTTCGCAGCTGATTAAGCCGTGCGACATGTATTTCCTCTTGCGGTATGCTGTCTTAACACGCTAAGACAGCATACTCTTGTCTGGACTGCATACTCTTGAAGAAACAGATTTCGTAGACCCTGAATCAATCTGAACTATTGCACTCTCATTGGCCTATTCTATTTTCTGAAAATGAGATTGTGGATTGTGTGTAAGTTTTCAAATGCTTCCCCTTTTTGCAGTGTTATGCAATTGTTTATTTTCTATAAATAATGGCAATCGACAGTGTCGCGGGTGCTCATTACTATTGAACTTTTGCAGGCATTGGACAAGATTCGGTTTGAAGGTCTAACAGACAAAAGCAAGCTGGAGAGCCAGCCTGAGCTCTTCATTCACATAGTGCCAGACAAAACCAACAACACTATTGCAATTATTGACTCAGGAATTGGAATGACCAAGGCTGGTAAGAATTTTAAACTCAACTTCAAGTGTTTCTTGATTGTTGACTATTGAAGCAGGTGGATTTTGTGGTTGCAAATTTGCTGTCTTTGAGTCACTTCAGATTGGCTGACAATGGTTCCTCTGCAGTGTTGATTCTACTTCGTGTGTGATGACTCAACCTGGCTTCCTGTGATTCAGATCTGGTGAACAATCTTGGAACAATTGCAAGATCAGGAACTAAATCATTCATGGAGGCACTCTCTGCTGGAGCGGATATCAGCATGATTGGACAGTTTGGAGTGGGATTTTACTCTGCATACCTGGTTGCTGACAAAGTTGTGGTCACTTCCAAACACAATGACGATGAGCAATATGTCTGGGAGTCTCAGGCTGGAGGCTCTTTCACCATCCGAAGAGATACTGGTATGCAATCTTGACGTCTCACATCATTGGCAACCGAGTGCAACTAGTGTTTTCACTGTTCTGGCCTGTTCCAAGTGGATTGTCAAGTCCCTTGGTGTTTGGTGAAGGATCCACAGCAGTTGTTTGTCATATTCATTCCCAACACTCTCATTTTCCATTACTTTTGTTCAGTCAACGTTAGAAACTTTCGAAGGGTTTTAGTAGTTGTAATGAGCTTTTTGTAGTACCTGTTCAGTTAATGTTGTTTGAACAAAAATCTCCTTAGTTTGTGGTGGTGGGTGTGTGTTCATTTATTCCAATTGCCATTATTCAGGTATGCTATGGTGTTAGATCTGGGACTGATTTGATGTGAGTGTACCACTGTGAAGGTGAGGACTTGGGTCGGGGCACAAAGATCCTTTTGCACCTGAAAGAAGATCAGCTGGAATATCTGGAGGAAAGGAAGTTGAAGGACTTGGTGAAGAAGCACTCAGAATTCATCAGTTACCCCATCTCTCTGTGGACTGAGAAGACAACTGAGAAGGAGGTGTCAGATGATGAGGATGAGGATAAAGAGGATAAGGATGAGGAGGAAGGAAAAATTGAGGAGATCAAGGATGATGATGAGAAGGAAAAAGCAAAGAAGAAAAAGAAGGTATGTTTTTTTAGAGAAATCTTTGTTGGGCAGTGGATGAAGACAAATTGATAATGATATTGTTCCTAGAGTAATGAAGAATTTCTTGAACTTATCTAACATTCTTGACATTTTTGCTGCCTGTGCAGGTTAAGGAAGTTTCCCATGAGTGGGCACTTATAAACAAGCAAAAGCCAATCTGGATGCGACAACCAGACCAGATTACCAAAGAGGAGTATGCTGCATTCTACAAAAGCTTGACTAATGACTGGGAGGAGCATTTGGCTGTCAAGCATTTCTCTGTGGAGGGTCAGGTAATGCAGACATCAATTGTGTGTCTAGTTGAAGTCATCTGTGTGTCCAGCACTCTATTTCTACTGAGCATATAACTTGAGATGTCTGAAATTTGCTGTGGATTTTGCAGCTGGAATTCAAATCTGTGTTGTTCGTTCCAAAGAGGGCCCCCTTTGACATGTTTGATGGGCGCAAGAAGCAAAACAATATCAAGTTGTACGTGCGTCGAGTATTTATCATGGACAACTGTGAGGAGATCATCCCTGAGTATTTGGGCTTTGTGAAAGGCATTGTGGATTCTGAGGATCTTCCTTTGAACATTTCCCGAGAAATGCTTCAGCAAAACAAGATTCTGAAGGTTTGTCTCTCAATGTATTGGGTCTTAAATTTGAGAGGTGTATATGGTGGATTTATGTTTTGCTGGGTTTGCTTATTTAGAGTTTTTTAATCCTAAATCATTTTAATTGAGTTGTTTTGTAGTGTTCCCACAGTCTTGATCATGGTTAATACTGGGGAGAATACTAAGGGTTCTCACATTAGCCTTTCCCTGGACTGCAGGTTATCAGGAAGAATATTGTGAAAAAGTGTATAGAGTTGTTCAATGAGATTGCAGAGAATAAGGAGGATTATGGGAAGTTCTATGAGGCTTTTGGAAAGAACTTGAAGCTTGGAATTCATGAGGACTCCCAAAATCGTGCCAAGCTTGCAGGTTTTGTACCTGCTCTCACTCTCTAACTCTGCAAGTTCCAGTCATTCTATCTATGGTAGAGGTTGTATGGCTAAATATTGATGGTTGTTTCTACTTGGCCTTCTGATGTTACATTCTTGTTTTCCTTCAGATTTGCTGAGGTACCAATCCACCAAGTCAGGAGAAGAGTTAACTTCTCTGAAGGATTATGTAACCCGAATGAAGGATGGGCAGAAGGATATTTATTACATCACAGGAGAATCTCGCAAGGCCGTTGAGAACTCTCCTTTCTTGGAGAAGCTGAAAAAGAGGGGCCTTGAAGTCCTCTTTATGGTTGATCCTATTGATGAGTATGCAGGTACAAACTAGATCGCCAAGTTTTTTTTTTCTCTATCATGTTTTCTTATTTCAAAGGTGAATTAAAGGTAAAGGCAGTGAGGTTAAGCTTCCAAAAAGTTAAAGATTGTCTATTTGAAAGTTCTTACAAATAAAAATGATTTCATATGTTGGTTACTTTAGCTGATGCAGTTGTTGCATACTTTGAAGAAATAAATTATTGATGCCTTTGGAATAGAATCTCATGCTTAGCTTTGTTAATGCAGTGCAACAACTGAAGGAGTATGATGGGAAAAAGTTGGTATCTGCTACAAAAGAGGGTTTGAAATTGGATGAGACTGAGGAGGAGAAGAAGAAGAAAGAGGAGACAAAAGCACAATTTGAACCTCTTTGCAAAGTCATAAAGGTATATCCAAGGTTACATGAAAATGTTGCTTTCCTCAAATGTGTTACAGCTTTCGTATTTGTCTATGTTCTCTTACTCATTACACCTCTGCATATGCAGGAAATTCTTGGGGATAAAGTGGAGAAGGTCCAGGTATCTGACCGTATTGTGGATTCACCCTGTGTCTTGGTGACTGGAGAGTAAGTTTTCAGCCCCTGCTTTGTATTTCAGTAGTGCCTCAAATTAGCAGGAATGCAGCTGGTTGCAAAGAAACATGAGGTTATGACTGCACTCATTGTCCTGTTACCTTTAATTGTTGTTGTGGAGATTTCTCTGCAACTTCATCAATCTTGTTGCAAAGAGACAGCATCCTCCTTTCTACTCAGTGACATATAAACTTACAAATGTACTCATTCCCATGTTATGCAGATATGGGTGGAGTGCAAATATGGAGCGTATTATGAAAGCACAGGCACTTCGTGACACAAGCATGGGTAGTTACATGAGCAGCAAGAAGACCCTTGAAATCAACCCTGAGAATTCTGTTATGATTGAGTTGCGCAAGCGTGTTGATGTAGACAAGTCAGACAAAACCGTGAAAGATCTTGTCCTACTACTGTTTGAAACTGGTATGTACAGTTACTTTTACTTTTGCACAACCTGCAAGCTAAAACAAATGTGGCTTAATATCTATTTACTGAATATGCTCTACTGATATTCAGAAATTGCATATGGTACATATAATTGACATGAAACTGATGTTGCCATTAGATGTTCATTGGCATGTGATTTATGTGTCCATACAATTGCAGACCTTCGTTCTGACAATGCTGTTGATTTTGGAATGCAGCTATGTTGACATCTGGTTTTAGCCTGGATGATCCAAATACCTTTGGCACACGAATTCACCGCATGATTAAGCTTGGTCTGAGTATTGATGAGGATCCAGCTGCCGCAGCTGATGAGGATGCCGATTTGCCCAACCTAGAAGAGGATGTAGATGAAGGTAGCCGCATGGAGGAGGTGGATTAAATCCTTAAAATGGCAGGACACCTGATGCATTGAAATTTTGGTTTCTTGAAAGAGTATGAACTATCAAGTTTTCCATAGTAGTTTTTCCATAGTATTTCACAATATGCAATTGGCTTGAAATATTCTCAGTATTTTACTGTTCAGGGAGAAGTATTTTGAGAATTTGAAGTGACCGGTATATGATGTGATTGTCTGTTAATGCTACATGGTTTGTTGTACCTACCACTGATAATTGATTCACCCCATTGTATGCTTCTATATCTGTTCATATTATCATAAGCTGATTCTACAGATTGAGGTGTAACCCTACAACTTAAGATCAATCTACAATTCTGTCTACTAATTTCTCTATGCCATATTTTGCTAATTCATGGCTTTAAATTTACACAGCAATTTTACAGTGAGAGTTGTGATGGCACTATTATGATTACACATAAGTAGATGTATAATATGATTACACATAAGTAGATGTATAATATGTATATGGCAAACCAATATTGTTGTATATCCATATGCAAAGGTTAGAGAAGAACAGACAATTGGAGAAAAAGCACATCAAGATCTGAAGAAGTTGGCTTTAAGGTCAAAGGATGTTTAATTAGATATATGTTAAATGAATATTGCAAGGGCAACAGTAGTTGTATTTCCATATCTGGAGGTCAGAGAAATAGAAAGAATTGCAGTCCAATTGTGTCAGAAACCTGAAGTGTAGGCTTGAACGCCAGGGGGATTGTCTTCAATTCTGTTCTGCTACTTCAGAAACATGTCTTCTCTCCTTCCTGTCTGCCCTCCAAGGCTTTGAACAAGAGCGTTAGTATATCTTACTCAAGGGGGATTGTCTTCAATTCGGTTCTGCTACTTCAGAAATATGTTTTTTCTCTCCTTCCTGTCTGCCCTCCAAGGCTTTGAACAAGTATGTTAGTATATTTCTTCTCTTCGATACTTTGGAAGAGTTCCAGTCCTACAATACTTATATTTTGTGGGTGAGAAATGCAGATAAGATAAACTTGGTAATATTTTTTCAAGTGAATTTATCATTTATGTTTTCTTTTTCTAGGTGTATTCCTCTGTGTGAAGACTTTTCTTGGTTGTAGAGTTTGGAAACCCAGAAGGCCTTTGAGCATTGCTCTGCTTCTGTATATGTATCATCAAACACTGGTAAGGGAAGTTAGTCACTAGTATAAAGTAATATTTTTAAGCTACCTTCGAAAGAATCTCTTCAAGTGTAGCAATCTGTAACCATGACTGTGTTTTCATGTAGGTCAATGTATTCTAAACAATGGTTGCCAAAAATCCATTCAATATAATTCCAGCTACAGCTAGGAATACAATGGGTGTTGAGAGTTTAAGCTAGGTTTGAATTGTTATGAAGCAGGCACAGGATGTGCATGCTTAAATAAGAGGATGTAGGAGAACAGTAGCCCTTCCATGTTTTGCTCCTGACCCCCCCCACCCCAACTTGATTTGCTGTTGAAGCCTGAGAAGTTGAAACTCTTAGGAGTTCCCACATGTTGCAGTAGATTGGATATGTCAAAAAGCTGGCTTATTCTTCTGGTGAAGTGGACTTCAAGGATATGAGGCTGATGAAATAAAACATACACTGCACAGCAAGTCTGGAAAGAGGGATTGCAGTTGGCCAAAAAAATGCTGTAGCATCTGCTACAACTTGCAGCTCCCAGTAGTGGTGGCTGCACCCATGAGAGCTCATGTGGCCATGGACCTTGCTCCTTTAACTTTGCTGTACATTGAGGATGATGGACACCATCATTGCTAAAATTCATCTTCAGCTTCTTCCTTGAGAGCTGTTCACTTTGCTCTCGCTACTACTATAGGCTGCTGCAACCTTTCCTCCATATGCCTGCCTGCCAGTGCCTCCCTTCAAAACCTGCGCATGCACACACACACATGCTACCATATGATCATCAGCATTCTAAAGATCTTCTCTTCTGATTAGTATGATATTTCTTGTAGAGCAAGCTGAATGTCCTTTATTGAAATTGTGATCCAAATTCTGTCATAAGCATCCGACGTTTGTGGTAATTGCACTTACTTAGTTTATCTGGAGTGGAGTTCTTGACCCAATTTGTCTTTTGATCAAAATGGATTAAGATCAAGTTCCTGGAACTGTTGCAAGCAATCATCAGCTTGCAGTGCAAATATGAGGAAACATTCATTAAAAATTAGCCCAACAGTGCTGAATAGAGACAATGTAGCACTTGCAAATTTGACCACAACAGGAATTGCCTGGAGATCATGGTAAGGGGTAAAAAGGTAGTATGGGATTATTTGCATCTTTATGTTGATATATATTTTACATAGCACAGCTACCTCCAGGCAGGTTTATGACCCCAATGGCCATCTTTGTCAGCCACTGCCAATGGCACTTAGATCATACAGATGCATTCTGGAGGCAATTAGCAGATACTACTGAAGACACATTTTGCAAATTTAAAAGCTCACACATAACACACTATGAGGTGATTGGAACTTAAGGATGACTTTTGATTGGTATTCAACACTCCAAGCTGCAGTACTCAGCTTCAATCCACCTTCTGCCATTGGTTGTTGCATACTCCTATGATCCATTCACACCTTCATTCAATTTATTACTAGCAGACAATGGAAGAATGTGATAGATGATTTACCAACTCACACATAAAAACCAAAAGAAAGATGTGATGAAATACATGAATTTTGAAAATTGTGCAAAAATTAAAACTGCAGTTATAGTTGACAATAGTGTAACGAAAAACAAGGGTATATTCAAAGACCCTATATGTCAATTCAATATGAAACAAGTATCTGCATACATTTGATAGTAATAATACTCTCCAAGTAACCTAATTACCATGGGCTACAATCTATAAAAACTCTTGCTGTCAACACACCAAAAAAAAAACAATTGAGGGTCTCTAGGGTCTAATCTCTCCGATCTCACTCTCTTCAACTCAACTGGTCAATTTAAGCTTTTCTCAATTACAACAGATCACAGATTCCCATGTTCAAGATTTAACTTCCTAGAAGAACACAAAAAGGCAAGAGAGCACATGTCCTACAATTCCTTTGAAACGTAAAGTCCAATGAGTTCATCAACTTAAGAAACCTAACAATTCCGATGTTGCCACAAATAACACTGACCTTAAGCTCAGACAATTTGAACTCCATACTCCACAGAAACTAACTTATGAGTTTGACAAAGGCAAATCCAATCCCTCCACTAACCATCACTCGCAAACTCAGGACTTAATACATATTAATCTTCCTTTGGAGTTCCAATTATCGAGGGTGTGATCTCATGAAATATAGAACTACTACACACAAAACAAAGCACAAGGATGCACACACATACAATTTGAGAAGGCAAAAAGACTGCTTTCAAGGGTCTCAAGTTCATCATTGTTCCCTGATCATCAACCCCTAAGTTTGTATCTACAACTAACTCCTATCTACTAAGGCGCATGGCGCAACAAATACTTCATCACCTCCAAAACAGAAATCTATTGTACACCAAACCACCTCTTCCTAAATTTGCACCTATGAGAAAAATCACAAACACAACTTATCTGCCAACACATTGACCAAACTTGCAGAAGAAGAAAATCCCCCTTCCCCGCAGTAGCTCTTCCTCTTATCATCATCTTCATCTCGAGCTCCTTGGTGTATGTCTATTAGAGCACTTGAGCAAACCAAGCCACACCACCGAAAATGCATCCAACGAAAACAGAGCAACTAGTAGGTGTCATCGAAAATAAAAGCAAATGGTGCACATTACTTACAAACAAACAAATTGCATAGAATATAACAATGACAACAAAAACCTTACCTTCAAGTGGAAGTTTAGTTAAATAAAAATATTACTTTTGCCAACAGATAAGGGTTTAATCAAGAAAAAGATAAAAGTTTTGCTAAGAAGTATTGGTTTAACCAATAAATTAAAAAATTGTCGAAAGGTATAAGTTTTTTTTATAAAAAAAAGCTTTTAGTTTTTCCAAGAGTTTAAGGTTTAACTCAGAAATAAAGAGCTTTAGCTACGAGATTAAGGTCTAGTTAAAAAGTAGAGAAGTTTTGCTGAAAATTAAGTTTAGCTTGGAAATAAAAAGATTTTATCAATATATAAAAATTTAGCTAGGAAAAGGCAAATTTTTTGCCAAAGATAAATAAAATTTTGTTGAGAGGTAGAGAAAACATGGAGGTTTAACCCAAAAGAAAAAGAAAAAAGAGATTTTATTAAAAGATAAAAATTTAATCATAAAAATATATAGGTTTTGCTAAGAAGCAAAGGTTTAGCCAAAAAGAGATAAAGGCTTTGGCATAGAGGGTAAAAGTTTAGTCAATGAAAAAATAGAAGATAAGTAAGTAGGTAAGTAGGAGAGGGATTCCATAGCTAGGTCAATAAGATAACTAGATGGGAAAGTAATATGAAGGTCAGGGTTGAGAAAAAAAATGTCTCAAAAAAAAACTCATTGGTCAAAATTATATATATATATTGTTTGAGACTGGATGAAAAAATGCAACCCATCCCAACTGGGGCATTGGTGGGTGCTGGTTCACTTGACTTGCTGAAAAAATACAGCCTATCCCATGGACAGAATGGCCAACTAAGAGAGTGGTTTGGAGTTCAAAAGATACAAACTCCAATTCTTCATAAATCTAAACAGGGTCGACTCAAAAACACTTGATGTTCAAAAAAGATTAAAGTTCACTTCTTGAGCAATTCAGTAGGGTCTGGTCACCCAAATAAAAAGTTTATCGAACTCACCCAAAGTTCAATTCTTGAGAAATTCAATAGGGTCAGGACAAAAAAATTAGTTTTTCAAACACACCCACCTGAAAATAATAAATCTTCCATCATAAGTAATAGGTACTGTTCATGGTTTCAAAGTATGAAGCATGATTTTGTTTGAACCTGACATAAAAGGGGCAGAGTCATGACTGGATGAGCCACTTGTTTACCTTCCCTATAAGAGGGCTGAAGTTGAGTACTCAAGGTGACATTGCAAAAATGTTTTGGGAAAAGTTTCAAGTAAGTAGTAGCTTGGAAGTTAGAAGCTCTTTGTGACAAGTGATTGTGCTTCCAATATTCACATGTAAGGTACTACAAGGTGAGTGGCATTTGAATAGAGTGCGGTAACTGATTTTGAGGTGCTCTAGCCTAGTTGAAGCTGTGACAAGGAGCCTCTTCTAAAAGTTGCCCAAAAAGATGAAAAACTAGTCAATAACTAGTCAATAACTAGTCAATAGCATTGCTGTATGTCTGTGAAGATGGGAGCTCTGAAGCAATAATTTACTGGGGGATGGTGTGTTTCTAGTGGAGATCTACTCTACTACGTGTGTGTCTGCATGATATTTCAAATTACAAAGTAGTTTGGACATGTGCTGTCTTGCTTGGACTTTTGAAGCAATAGATATTGTGTCCAATTGTTTGTGGAAATAGGAAGTCATGACAAATGGTGCTCGGGTTCCTTGTAAGGTGGTATGGAAGCATTTCTTCCTTGATTCTTTCTAAATGACTTTGACATATTACACATACATTAGTTGAATGGCAGGTTTGTTGGGTCTTTGCCCAATAATTATTTTAATTCTGAATAGTTCATTTTCATAAATAAAATATTCCAAAAAATTCTTCATTTTACTTCACACAACATTTGTTTGAGAAAAACATTTTTTGGAAATTTTCAGCATGTCTAAAAATAATATAATTTAAATTGTTGATCTTGCTATTCAACTAGGGTAGTCTGATTGCCCCAACCATTATATGTGCATAATAGGTAGTTGTTATTGTAGGCAATACAAAAGAATTGCCTACTTCTTTTTTTCCCTGACTGCCCCTTTGCCCATCCAAGATGTGTTTCATGGTGCCCATCCACGTACACACTTTGGGTCCTGTTATGCACCGTTTGGACTTATGAGGTGTAATTAACCTACTCTTCATTACAATCACAAACTGTGCATAACATGGGTCCAAAGCTGGGTTTTTTTTCCTTTTTTTTTGGGGTACTAGTCACATTCTATTTGTTAAAAGAAGGTTTTTTTTTGTTTGTTTGG
>Ga0116231_10004535_pt1 | contig 28064 bp, 14 predicted proteins | sample S1TSphgellanicum_2_FD_89695 | JGI IMG/M metagenome (GOLD analysis project Ga0116231, IMG submission 89695) | Host-associated microbial communities from peat moss isolated from Minnesota, USA - S1T2_Fd - Sphagnum magellanicum MG | ecosystem: Host-associated > Plants > Peat moss > Unclassified... | reverse complement strand
TATTTCATGACAATATTTTTTGAATTGCTTAACATTGTTCATGAAAATGATTTCTTAAAAAAAATTCTTAAAATCATTTTGGTCCCATCATCATATTTTCCCCTACTGTCACAATTTCATTATCTATCATTTTTAAATGACATTCAAGTTGAGATATTAATATTTGGACAACAAATGAAGATGTATATATATATATATATATATTTGAATTTATTTATCTTCCAATCATGGATGAATTTCATCCAATGAATTATTTGTTTAATCTGAATCATAAATGAAATTTGTCCATGGCATTCATTCATATGAAATCATTCATCTATGCACATATTCATCCATGTAGGTGAATTAAAATCAAATTAAACTTTAAGGTCCAAGCTCATGCTTCACACTCATGCACAAACCATCCTCCCTATTGTCAATATTATGATCGTTGTCATATCCTATAAACATTGGTGGGATTTCATTATTAAACTTAATGTCATGAACATTTTCAATAGGGTATGAAGAAGAAACCATCCCTTGAATAATAAAAAGTTTAAACAATTGAAAAAAAAACTAACAATTTACATTTCACATTGAACCCTAAACTTTGTAACAATAAAATTTTACAATTTGCATTAATAAAATGTGATAATCAGATTGTAATAACAAAATGTGACAATCAACATTAATAAAATGTGATAATTAGATTGTAACAACAAAATGTGGTCTCTTTAGACTAGAACAAAAAAATGTGACAATTTACAAAAACATTTAATGCTAGTAAAATGTTTAAGGGATAGAGGTTTGAGGTTTAAAGTTTAGATATTAAAAATCCATGATAGAAATAGGATACAATGTTTTAAAAAAATCTCTCCCACTTGCACAACTTCAAGACCAAGTTTTTTTCCTCACCCACATAAAACAAAAACCTAAAGGATGTATTGCAAAACGAACGCCAACAATAACAAGTATGTCATTTGAAAAGAGGTGATAGATTAAGCACAACAATTGTTGAAAGCAACAAAATCTTTTGTTTTTGTGTCCTCTTTCAACCCTCATTATTTCATAAACACACCTTTGAACAAACATAAGGTGCAAAAAACAATAAAAGGTTCAAAGGCAAGATCTTGGGTTGAAAACTAATTGTTGTTACTTAACATTTTAAACAATTTTTTCAAAACAAACAACAATAATGTGCACTTTAAACCAAAATGCAAATAGAAATAGATTATGTTAGAATTCAAAACCTGAAACCACACATACTTTCTTCTAGTTCACTAACATACACATGTTCCATGTTGCCCTAAAGCTTGAATCATTTTAAATACTTTCCATTAGTTAGTAAGTTGCATTCATGTAACATCGTTTTAAACTTTTTATGATGCATTATGAATGTCATAAAGGTGAAAAAATGGCATTTGTGGAAAGTGATGAAGATAGGAAACAAAAAGTAACAAAACAACTAGAATATAAAACATAAGCACATACTAAAAATTTAAAAACCCTAAACCTAACCCTATTTTTAAAAAATTCGAATATTACAAGGGTATGATGAACTAGGGGCTTTGATAAAAACCCTCTACTTTTATTCACCCTCAAGTTGGATCTAATTACTAATATTTGATTTTATTAAAGTGTCAACTATGAGGTGAAAGTAAATATCAACTTTTAGAAAAGCTTGGGTAGGAAGCAAATTTGGGTTTTTGAGAAAATAACCTTGATTTTCTATATATATAATTTAATACCTAGTTAATATTTGGTAATGATTCAAATACCTACCCCACATTAGTTGCAACCCTTGTTTAGTTTTGAAACTTGAAAATGGATGATTATAATCTTTCAAAACAACCACAATGGCTTTTGAGATTTTTACTAATGTTGTGTGAATATGTCATTTATTATAGTATTAAATTTAGGGGTTTGGGGTCATGTTCTTGTGACCCAAAACTAAACTAACATCGGTTTTTTGGAACCATCCAAAGATCTAGGATTTTGGAATTAACTTTTTGCTAAGTTTGGAATTTAAATCATGAAAAAAGAATCTTGAACATAAGGCCAAGTTTTTTAAATAGATAAGGTGAATTTTCTAAAAAGTTTACAAATGAACAAGACTTTATGTTAAATATTAATTTAACTAATTATTGAATTCCATACTTATACATTCCTTGTTTATAATTTGTTATAAAATTTTTTTCATAAAACATTTTGGGAAAATTTTATTTTCATTTGGAATGGGTTTAAGCCCATGAACCTACCATGGGTTTGTAAAATGTAACTTTCTCTTTAGGTTGGCAAAGTGGGTGAATGTTTTTTTTTTTTTTTCAAATTGCTTTATCCAAGATAAGGGACCTCGTTTGGTGCTCCACAAGTTTTCAACCCTTTCATTTTCATAAGGGCTCAAACTTGTGAAGACCCTAGAAGTTGTGTTTACCTATACATTTATACATTTTCTTTAGCATTAGGGACAATGTAATGTGTACATGGAACTAGTCATAAAGTTCTTTTTAAAAAAAATAAAATGGTAGAATCAAAACTAAAAGGTTTAAAAATTGGAAGAACTATGTTCAAACCCATATTAAAACAACTTCTAGAAAGAAGGAAAAGTTTTTGAATCAAAATTAGAATTTTTTTCAAGAAAGAAAAATCATGCAATGATGCATCCTCACACTTTTTGAAAGACTCAAATTAAGTTCAAAAGTGAAAACAATGGAAGAAGAAAGAATTGGGGTACGTTCCCTAATTTATAACACTTTGGGGGTAGAGGGACACGATGGAGCTTTGGGATGAGGACTAAAATGAGTGATAAGCAAGTCAATTATTTACATAAACCTGCACAAATTAAACAACAAGTTGGTTATTGCGTTATTGGAGCATTTTTGGTGCACGAATGAATCACGAGCATACACGGATTCACAAGATTCATCATGGCTCGGACTTGGGGGAAGTCACCACCTTCCCTTATAGTATTATCTATGATTAGCCATGAGGGTTACATCGGAATGTAATTTGGTCCCGGGATTCCCAAGTTAGAAGTCTTAAAATTTCTGAAATTGGGATTCCCATCACCTTGGAGGGCCATAATTTCTTGTGTAAACCTTTGATTAAGGTGAGATTTAAAACAAAATTTTAGCCCTCGTTGAGAGCTTTCCAACAATATGTGGCATGCCAATTACACACACGTATTTCAAGGCGATTTTGAACTTTTAGTGGGTGGAAATCAAATTGACACTTTGACTCTCAACCCTTTTTTTGGCCATAACTTATATTTTAAATACTGAAATGGGTCATGCGAGCCCATTTTACGCATCTACGTTTCAAGAGTTTTCCAATGGTATAAGAAAATATTTAATCCAATAAGTTTTGGCCCTTGAAATACCTTTTTGAAAACTCGAAACTCCATAAGGATTCCAACTCCCAAAATGTGAGAGTCCACTTGAAAGTTTATGGGTTCATTCATTCACATTCTTGAAAGTGCAAATGTGATTTTCATGTTGCACTCTTGACCCACACCTTTCCATGCCTTTGCTTTGGTTGTAAACCCAAGGTTAAAATCATGACACACAATATTGGTTTTCACTAATGTTAACTAATTATTGTTTTATATTGTAATTAGGCCAAGTAAGGTATTTTTTAAATAAAATTTTGGACCACACATGGTATCAACATCAATTTTAAAAACAATTTAAACTCATTGGCTTTCAATTTCAATGTCAAAATAATTTACAATTGGTTATCAATTTATTCAATTATTTTTATGAATAATAATTACCAATTATGCAAAAAGAAAAGTTGGTTGTTAAGTACTCACCTTAAGAATTGCTAATTATAGTTCCTTGGTAATGCATGTTATAAAGTATTTTAAATTAAAATTTTTATTCTTAAATTTTTATTTTTTATCATAAACATGGTTAGGGTTTTAGCATTGACAACATATTTGGATAAAATTTCAATCATTTGGGTAGGTTATTAAAACTTTAAAATTTCAATATTGACATGTAAGGTGTCAATACTTGAGTTGATAATCATGTGTTTTTTCAATAACCACCCAACATTAGTTATCACTAATGTTGGGTACTTATATTAATTTTAATATTTCATCAAAGTAAAAGAAAATAATTTTCTTCAAAATGTATATAAATTGGGTAAATGTAGATAGGGTTTGAAACAAATTTCCAAAGCAAGAAAGGGTACAAATATAACACTTCATCAAATTATCAATCTTGGTAACCTTAAAGATTAATGACAAATTTTTTTTACCCTATCCCTAAAAAAAGTTAAAACTAATTATTTCATAGTTTATTATATACATGGTATATAGGTGCAAGTGTGTAATAGGATAGATAAAACATTTACATAAGTATGGTAACTTGCCAAATGAAGAAAGATAGGTAGTTGTGCTGAGTGCAATTCACATGAATAAAAATGAACAGTTGAAATTTCTTTCAAACATGTAATAAAAATAAAAATGAAACCAATAAATAAACCTTAAAAAATAGGTGCATTCAAAGCATTCTTATGATGATATCAAGGCCAATAGCCACAAGGTGAAGATGCTCTTATTTTACGATTTCCCAATCTTCAATTATAGTTTTTCTCATACAATGTCAAAAACTAATAAAAATATTGTTCAAAGCTATTAGTGTAATGTACATAAATAAAATGCTTAAAAAAAATAAAATCAATAATTACTCACCATAATTCAAACAAATGCATCATAACCACATGCTTTGCAAAATATGAAAAATGCATATATGTTATACAACCATTTTTGCATATAGCCTTTTTTTTTACCCACTTCAAAACAATTAAACTCATCATTTTTCATGAATTTCATGTTCTCATAAATTTTCATTTCAATATTTAAAAGATTAATTAATGAAAAAATTGGCACTCTGGTAAGGTAAACAGATTTAATCAACCTTGAGTTGTGAGTCCTCACAACATATGTGCATGTTTTTTTTTTTTTCCCCCAATTTTGTGATATAGGTAGCCAAACTACCGATCATCAACAGTAAAATCTAGTCAAATTTGGCTATAGAAAAAATATGAAAGTAAAAGTTTCAAAAATTCTTTTACATTTTGGCTATCTGCTGTGGAACCTGTTGTAGAAATATGGGGATTTAGAAGAGAAAAATCGATTTTCTGGCAAATGAGGGCCATTTTAAAAAAAAATTTCACAAAAATCCTTTGCATGTGTCAAAATCATATTTTTCAGGTTGCAAAAATGCAAAAATTGGTCCCCAAAAAAAAAACAACAACAGTGGAACTTGTGACAATGGGTTTTTTGTTTTCAAAATTTTGATATTAAAAAAATTGACCAAAAGTTCCCAGAAAAAAAAAACAAAAAATGTACTTAAAATTTACACTAGATAAACACATTTTCCAAGTTCTTTGTCGAAAAAACGGCAAAAAATGTCAGGGAAAAAGAAAAAGAAAAAAAGGGTTGTTACTATGGACCAACAGTCCAAGGGACCTGATGCTCAAGAGTCAAAAACCATGAAATTAGCGACAGAAATAATAAATAAATAAATAAATAAATAAATACACAAACAAATAATAGAATTGCAGAATTCAGTTGGATGAAACTAATGAGCTCTGTAAGTATAGCCTAGGGGTAATTAGTAATTACAAGTTTACAGCAGTAAATTTGCTGTCTGTGGCAACAGGTAGGTACCTACCTACCTACCTACCTAAGCAGAAACAGTAAGTAGGTAGTATAGTAAGTGGCAGCAGAACCCATGAATAAATTTTACTTAATTTGTCAAAAGCTGAGAAAAAGATAAGCAAAGCACAATGCGCATGCACGCCACCCGGCAGTACCCGGTGATTCATTGCGCGCCATCCCACCCGACCCGGCAAGAATACAGGCTTCACTCGTGCCCAGCGGCCCACCCCCTTCCCACCCGGCCCCCCACTAAAGCTTTACCTCGACTGACGTCGGTGCCCCCACCGTCTGTCGGGTCACCCCTCCTATTATTATAGGCACCTCGTTAGCAGCAGCCTAGCCAATCTTTCCAAACGAGAGGAAGAACATGGTAGGTAGGTCTGACAAGGAGGGTAGGTAATACGTGGCAAAGTGGCAACGTGGTCCAGCGGTACCCGGGTAACGCGGTAAGTGGTAAACACTTTCCATCCCAAGCTTGTCGAAAGAGAGAGTGCGCGCGCTCTTGGGACGACGATTCTCGCCGCGTCGTCGCTTGCGTGCGAGCGGAAAGAGCGAATTTGGGTGGAGACTTTTGGTTTTCTTCTTGGAAATTTCTGTCGATCTTGTTGCTTGTTCAGCAAAGTGCATGCAGCAACAAGCAATGAGCGGATCGTCTCTCCTTTGTGGCTTTTAGTGGGAGTTTGAAATATTTACTAGGCTGTTTGCTTTCTGTGTTTCACGGGAGAGAGAGAGAGAGAGAGAGAGAGGGAGAGGGAAGGGAGGGAATGCTGGTGGGGCGTACCTGTTTGTGGTGCTTCATTTTGTTCTATCTTTTGTGAAGTCGTCGAGGGAAGGAATTGTGTTTGTGTGCTCTGGTGTGTGTATGTGTGCGTGCGTGCGTGCGTGCGTGTTTGTGTGTCACGTTGTTGCTTCTGTTGCAAGGTAGAATTAGAGTTGCTGCAAATGGGGCTCAGTACGGGCAATGAGCGTGTTGGAGTGCGTGAGGAGGAGGAGGAGGAGGAGGAGGAGGAGGAAAACGAGGAGGAAAAGAGGAGGAGGAGGATGCATTCTCTGTTGACCGAGCATAACTGAGAGTTTCCCTGTAGCCTTAGGGCTGGCTGATACTCTCTGTCTCTGTCTCTGTCTCTGTCTCTTTTTCGAAAGTGGACGACCCTCTGTAAGAGGGCGGGAGCGGACATCGTTCATTTCTTGCCACCTTGAAGAAAGACAAGCTAGCTACTGGCGTGACTTTGTAGAGATTTCAAAGAACCAGAAGTCACCGTGGACTTGGAATTGCGATAGATTATATTCCAAAGAAACACACACAAAAACATACATAGGTCGGATCGGCTTTGTACTTTGTCATGGGGTTACCACGGCAGGAGGATTGTGAAGAAGAAGCAGACATAGGTTGTAGCAATGCAGGCAGGCGGGGGGGGGAGCATCTGAGGTGCGGTGGAGCTAAGGAGGATTCTGGGCGTCGTGTGGTGCTGTTCTCGCACATTATTACCGAGATTGATACTATAGTGGAGGTGCTGGACTCGGTTGTGGATGCCACCAAGGCTAAGGAGACGCTCAAGCTCCAGCTCTCGGGCTTCAAGGACCAGATTGTGGCACTGGAGTCGGAAGTCACTGGTGATTTGAAGAAGGAGAAGAAGCAGGGAAATGCTGCTGCTGGCTTGGTTAAGGCACGGCGGGGGCCGGCAGCTACTGTGAATTTCGCAGATCTGCAGTACAACATTGACGTGGTTGCTCAATCTTTAGGAATTGAGCCGGTTTGGAAGTCTAAGAAAGGGCTGAAGGAGGGTGATGAGGCAGTGATCAAAGCTACAAAATGTGGCATTGGATTTGCTCATTTGAAACAGATGCTGCAGAAGCTGGTTTGCTTCTCATCATTGCGCAGCACAACTTTGAGTGCGTTTTCATTGAGGTAAGCAATTTATTTCTTCATGTGCAGTACAACATCTGCCCCAGTCATAATGTTCTTTGTCTGAATTTGATAGAATTTCTTCAAGAGAGGATGCCTCTTTTGGAGTTGAAGATGTAAATATGTGGAATTCCACAGTTATAGGTCTCGAGGCATTGTCAAGTTTCTGATGCGGGATTACAACGGAGCTTTGAAGGACTTGAACAAGGCAGATTCACTTGACCCAAACAATAGCTTCATCCTTCAGTAAGTGTTGTTGCACCTTCCTAATAAGGTGTTATCTCCTAATTGATTGCTTGTTAAGCATCCCTCTTTAACATCTGCACATGTTTGGCATCTGTTTGTGGGTTGATGGTCGTCATCACATGTGGCATTATTGCTTTGGATCATGTAGACTGCGAGGGGATGTGAAGTGCTGGCTCAATGACTACCAAGGTGCTTTGGAAGATTTAACCAAGTCAGACCTTCTCAAACCCAATGATACATTTACCTTGAGGTATACTATCTTTTCTTTGCACTGACAGACTTGAAGAAACCAACTGAGAGAATTGCACTTGATGCAGTTTCGACTCAATGTTGTAAAACTGTTGCAACTGTTTAGGTGGAGCACTGACTAGATTGACCTTGAAGTGCAATGGTCTTTTTTTTTTCTTGTTCAGCAATAAGTGTGACAGATCCTGTTATTGACCTGTGACATAACAGAGCTCTGGGTGCCGCCAAATCAGCTCTTGGGGATCATCGAGGTGCACTTGAGTCCCTGAACAGTGCAGATCTCCTTCATCCAAATGATAACTGGACTTTGCGGTAGGCATATCTTTCTCGTTCCATGTCCTGCACATCATATTTGCATCATTTGTTCCTTCACTCCCAGCCTTCAAGGTTAAAGTCAAAGAATCCCTAACAAAGCTCAAAGTAAGTACAACGTAACAAGTAGTGCAAAGTAAGTACCAGCAAACATGTACTGCCAGATTTGTTTGTGCCTGGATGTAGGGATATACCTTTAATAGAATGATCCCAAGTCATGGAATCAAGATGCAGTCAATGAGCACTTGAGAAGGATGCCTGCGTTTGGCTTCAATAGAATCTGCTTCTATTTTCGGTGATTTAGAGCTCCTTATGACCAAATAATCATTAAGTCCATGTACTCTGATGAATGGAACAGCTTGACCTAATTGACCATGTTCATTCTGACCAGTTTGGTACTTTTCAGCCTGGCTATCTTTAGACATATGTAATACTTTGCTTGTTGTGCACTTTCTGTTTTGATTGGCATTCTGGTATATCCTGTGAAGATTTGTATGGATGTTCTACGCAGCATCTGAAAACAAATTGGGGAGCATCTGGCTTGGGTCTAATGCTACTGACCAAAATGCTGTAACTCAGAGAATTTCTTAGGTCCTTATGTGTCATGAAGTGATCCTCCTGTCAACAATTGTACTATCCAGCATAGACAGTTGTTCACAATAGAGAATGTGACATAGATTTTGGTTCTTATTGAGACTGTAGCTCTTCAGTTTCAATACGATTTGTGTCTAGCAGCCAAAAGTATCTCAGCATTTCCCTTCCAAGTTGAAATCTCATGAACTTGAATAACTGTTCCTTAGTGTGACAATCCACACAGATTTTTGTCCTCCATATTGCATTGGCAAACCATGTCTATGTCCCCTTACTCTAAATTATTAAAGATATTGAATAGACAACATATGTCCATGTGCATTCTTGATAGCTGGAAGTGCAATTGTGTAGGCTCCGGGGAAGAGTGAAGCGCCATCTTCGTGACTTTGAGGGAGCTTTGACTGATCTCAATGAGGCTGACTGCCTTGAGCCTAATGATTTTGATGTGCTTCGGTAAGCAATCTTTCATTTCACTTATGTCAGGTTGTGGCATCTATAAGCAGGAAAGAAGGTTAAAAGCATGAAAAAAGGTGTTACTGATCTAAATTGAGGGATGCTACACTTGCAGAGTGCGGGGAATTGTGAAGTTTAATCTGCTTGATTTAGAGGGTGCATTGTCTGATTTTAATGCTGCACACCTTCTTCGACCCACAAATAGCTCTATTTTAAGGTAAACTCAACTTACTCAGGAATTTTAGATATAGGGATGTCCTGCTTGCCGCAAAGGCTAGTTTCATAATTTCATGTCAATGCTCTTGCCAGGTATTATGGTGATGGTCCACAGTTTTGAGGAAAAACAATTCAGTCAGTAGGAAAGAAAATATGATCTAGCAGGTGTTAAGGTACACTCGTTGATGTATGACAGTGACCAGGGTCTGATGTGTACTGGGTGTATGATGTAGTAAGGGGATGTGATGCAGTCAAACGTATGCCTTAAGAAGTTCCTCCTATTCTAGACTGGACACATCTGTATCTGTGACGTGTTGAATGCTGATTAGTAGGGTGTTTGGTATTGACAGATATATAGGAGAGGTGAAGTTTCAAAATGGTCAGACACAGGAGGCACTGGCTGATATCAATAAGGCTCTTGAGCTTGATCCTCAGAACAGCTCTGCGTACAGGTAATTGCTTTTCATGAATTATTCTGGTGTCTAAGTATGTGTAACTTGAATGATTGTGCAATGAGGCAGCATTGACCTTTAGGTATGCACCAGACCTCGATTCCAAAAGTTATTATGATGGTGCAGGGTACGAGCAGAGGTGATGTTACATGTCAAGGAGTTTGCAGCTGCCTTGACAGACTTGAATAAAGCCCTTGAGATTGACCCCACTGACATGGCTATCCTCAGGTACAGCAGCAAATTGTTTTTGAGCTGCTTTATGAAATAGTTGAATTGATGGCAATTACTTCTTCATTCACCTGTTGACTCTTCAGTTCTCTACCATTCACAGATTGGTGGAGCCTCTGTTGCCTCTCTCAAAGAATTTTCAGTTAGTCATTGTGTGGTAAGAATTTGAAGCTGGAACATGATTCATTTTAACAGACCTTTGACCTTTGGCTTGGGTTGATTCTGCAGAGTTCGTGGGGAGCTTTTCTTTGAATTGGGGGACTATCAGGAAGCATTGGTGGACTTACAAGCCGCTGACCGCTGTGTACGCAATCATGAACACACTCTACGGTATGTAACACACTGCTATTTGGTTGGGAAAGTGGTCAGCAGGCAGTTTTCTTCAGTTTCATGACATCCAATTGAGGAGTGTAACCTGTTATTGTCATTCTTCAGAGTACTTGCAAAGACAAAATATCTTCTGAAGGATTACAAGGGAGCATTGGTCGATCTGAACAGAGCTGACCGGGCAAGGCCAGACAATCATGTGACCCTGAGGTGCAACAGTGCTTCAAACTCCAAACTCTGGATAACTCCTAGCTTGTAGGCAATTTGTTGTACATACCAAAATTGCATTGGTACTGTGACTTTCTCCTTGTGTTTTCAGAGGGTATGATGAAATTTTGACTTTAATCAACTCCTACAAGCCAGAAGTTGGACCTATGTGTGACATCAATTAATGGACACCTATTGTGTGCAATTTTGAACAGGGCTCGAGGAAATGTGAAGCGGAAGTTAGGGAACTACAAGGATGCCTTGAGAGATCTTAACCGAGCAAATGATCTTAGACCAGACAGCAGTTGGATCCTGGGGTACATTCCTATCAAATTTGACTTCAATGTCTCCTCCCTCTATGTTGTTGGTGATCACCACCAAGTCAACTTAGATGATGATTCTTCATGATGGTTCCATTGGACTAGTTGATTGTCAATCAATAATGCACTTCAGAATGAGAAGATGGCCATATAGTGTGGAATTAAAGCTTGCTGGCTCAGTGTTGATGCTGCCGGCTAGTTTCTCTGAAACCACACTACCACATCTGTTTTCAATCATCCTAAATTTTACTTGTGATGCTTCTGTCCCAGTGTCCGTGGTGATGTGAAACGAAGAGTTGGAGACTTGCAAGGTGCATTAGCTGATCTTAATAGAGCTGATGAACTTGAACCCAGCAACAATTTCACCTTAAGGTACAACTAACTTCAATCATGCCAACTTTGTTACATACTCGCCTGTCATTTTATATGAAGCAAATAGCCTACTCCAGACATCAGGTTATACCTATATTCTGTTTTGGTACATTTCTTAACCTTGATTTTCTTGAAATCCTCATTTAAAACACACATCAGATCTCTGTGTGCTTTTTGCAGAATAGCAACAAATCAAACTCTAGCACAATTTGTTGGCTGAATTGAACACTTCAATTGTGACTTGACAACTCAATAATAGGGTGGGACAGGTTTAGTGGGATTCCACTAGTGGGCTACAGAGCCAAGCTCAAATTATGCTAAAGTGATGTTGTCAACCATTGAGGTTTTTGTTTGCAGAGTAAGGGGAAATGTGAAGAAATGTTTGGGGGATAATGAAGGAGCTCTGACTGACCTCACCATGGCAGAGCTCCTAGAGCATACTACGACGGTGGGTTGTATACTTTCTTGCAGACTGTTTTTTGACATTGTGCAATTCAGTTGGTTGTATCATCTCAATTTTAATTACACATTCAGCACTTCCAACACCTAACAAATATCTTATGACTATTCTGTAACGTGTGCACCTATTTCAGATAGATTGGATCTACTTCCAATGTGTTGTCTCTCTTTCCCTAATACCTTCAGCTTGGTCAAGGCCAGGAGAAAAAAATTAATGTCTAAGGGGTTGGTTGCTGTCACAGACTACTGAGGGGAGCTTGTTTAGGAAAACACCAACAAGAACAGCGAGTTCCAAGGTGACCACTTCCGATGAGAACCAAGTGAGGTCACAGTTTGCATCTGAAGTTGCTAGTTGCAGCACTCCAGGGTCAAAGTAACATTGCAGCTTTTGTTTGCATGATAGACTGTATATATTAAGCCAACCCTATACTTGACTGGTGTACTAGTAACCCTCTACCTTAGAAGGCAAGAAGTTCTTGTAAATCATGTTTCCTGGTCACATGTAAATTTACTTATAGTGAAACTTACTGTTGTAAGCAGAACTGTTGTAGTAGAGTACACCAACAGTTGGCATTTGAGGATGCTCTAAGGTCTGTAGCACTAGTATCATTAGCTTCATAGCTAGTTGAAGCTAATCGGATATGTTGATTGCTGTTAGGGTTGTCAAAAGTATGCTGGCCTGAATGGTAACACAAACTGAAATGATGTGAGGAAGAAGTCTTTGTTTTTGATGGATGAGCCTTTGTGGATTTGTAACTTTTAGTCTGTAACAAGCTGTGATTGCATTCATTAGGTGCTAAGAAAGTGATCCATGATGACAGATAATGTTTGTCCAAAAATATTTTGCCACACATTTGATGGGATACATAGTTCATTGTGTGCACATGTTTTCTATGCACAATATTGTTGAGGTTGTAGATCTTTAGAAGTTCACATCCATTTGGTCACATTGTTGTTGCTCCACATCTAGTAGGTGAACTCCAAGCCATCCTCCTTTTGAAACTAGGAGAGTTGGGCTCATTGAAAGTACCCCGTGAAGCATCCTGCTGGAGGCATGAAGAATCTGGCAGGAAACTTGGGTTGAGATCTAGATGTCAAGCTTTGCTCCCAAAACAGCAGGGATTTGTTTGGGCATGGTCCTCTCACGACATTTGGCACCCTACCGAAATGGCATGAGCTTTAAGGTCAGGGATCTGTTTGGGCATGGTCTTCTCAAGACATTTGGCATAACAATTTACATGCATCTACTTACCCAAGTCCAAGGCCTAGGGCGATTAGATCTGGCCTTGGATTTGGGCCAGGCAGGTCTTAGCCCTTGTTTTGTCCTTGTTTTGTGGGATTTGGGTCTAGTAGTAGGGTCTAGGGTCAAAACCCTACAATAGGTATCACTAAATTTGAAACCTCACACCTCAAGGTAAAGTTTTAAAATAATGAACTACCAAGCTATCACACATGTTGGGGTAATTATTATGCACCTTTTATTATTATTATTCTTGATTGTTTCACCCTTTCCTTTTTCATATTAACACATTGCAATCTAGAAATTTTTTAAACCACCCCCCTCACCTCCTTTCCATTTAAATTTTTTTTGTATTTCTTAGAACAAAGTTTACTTTTTGAACATCTCTTAGAATGGCTCAAGGCTACTTAGTGAAGAAATATTTCTTTATGAAGTTTCAACCTAACCTTTGAGATCATCACAATTGTTTTGTAAAGAGCTCATTGTAAGTGTTAATTATCAACATTGACATTGTACACATGTGTCAAGTGTAAGTGTGTAGGCTGCCTAGGCGTGTAAATAAGTAATAAGTAGGCAAGTAAATAATTAAATATGCAGATAATGAGCAAAAGTAACCTTAAAGAATGGTTATAATTAACGAATAAAAATTGATTAAATAATAGTTGTGGGTCCTTTTCTTTTAATGTTTTCACATTTATAGATCCAATTTTTTGTGTTTATCCATTGTGTCCACAAGTATATTCATGACCTTAAATTTTTATTGGAATATAAAATGTGAATATTGAAATGAACTTATATTCCTAATTGTCATGACCCTTTCAGGATTCACATTCCTAAAATTTGAAAATTTATGATAAAAAATTTCAAGGAAAGGAAAGACCATTCTGTTTTTAAAACATTTTTTAAATGCAATGATTAGAAACATCAAAATACAAAATATCTTTTTTATATTATTAAAATTTCAGAATTCATATGACCTAAAAAATGTAATCACAACAAAAATCTAATGAAAATATTTTAAAAAATAGTTATTATATTTTAAAAGATTTCAATGCGTTTAATAAAATGAAGGTGTGACATTCCTTATAATACAAAAATTGGGTGCAATTCATCAACCTAAATCACTATGGGACCTTAAAAATTAACTAAATTCATTTCACCCTAGTCATTTCATCTTGTCTAATGTTATGTCATTATAGGGTCACTATGTAATAATTATGTTTCATTAGTATTTGACATAATACATTATTGATCGAAATAATTCATTATAATAAATAATTTTCTTTTGATATTGTTCTTTTAAATGCCTTAGGTTATTGTATTTTAAATGTTTTTAGCAATTTTACCTTATGTTATTCTAGGGTATTTCACCGTAAACCATTATAAGTTATTTTCGTATATTATAAGTTTATCCACTCTAAGCTATTCTAAGTTATTCCACCCTAATGTATTTTAGGTTATTGTACCTTAGGTTATTTTTGGCTAACCTAAGGTTACATAACTTAGAATAATTTAGGTTAGAATAATTTAAAATATTGGATGATAGCCTAAATTAATTTTGAATGGAATGGCTTAAAATAACAAAAAAATAAGCTAAGGTGGAATAACCTAAAACAAAATAACTTATAATAGTAAAAAAAATAATTTAAATAATCTAGGTGGAATAACCTAAAATAACTGAAAATAGCTTAGGATGGAATATCCAAAACAAACTAAGGTAGAATATCTTTAAATAAATTAATATAAAATTTTTAAAATATTAAAAAATAGCCAAAGGTAAAACAATTTAGAATAGCTTAAGACAAAGCTTAAAATCTTAACCTATGGTTGTATAAGAATAATAAAAAATAATTTAAAATAGGTGAAAATAACCTAAGTTGGAATAACCTAAAATAACTTAAGGTGCAATAGTTTAAAATAATAAAAAATAACATAGGATGAAATAGACTAGGGTATATTATCTTTAAATAATTTAAAATGACTTAGGTTGGGGTAGTTTAGAATAATGTAAAATACAATAACCTAAAATAACATAAGTTGGAATAACTTAGAAAAAGTTAAATACAGTTGCCTAAAACAACCAAGCGTGGAATATCTAAAAATAGCCTAACGTAAAATAACATAAAATAAGTTAGGACTACCCTAAATTCTTAGCCTCCTAAGATAGTTTAAAGTAGTTTACATTAACCTTAAAATAACTTAAAACTAATGTAGGAACTTAACCTATGGTAGCTTACACATAAATTAGAGGAAAATGTGCATAATAATTAGTGAGAAATCATTTCACTTATTCAAATAATGGTTCAATGGTTAATGATTTGTTTTTTAAACATGGAGGTGAAAAGAGGTGAAAAGTTCAAACCTTCACATTTGCACAAGTTGGTGGGCTTAAGTTACTTAGGTTAACCTAGACTCTTAAGTGCTTAGCTTCACCTAAGTTAAGTTGCTAAGTGTCTAACCTAGTTATGAACTAAGTGACTAGCCTAATGAATTATTTACTATTGAATTTGATTAACTATTAATGAATTGATGAATTCAATTAACTTTTATAAAATTCACTTGTCCGTAATAACTAATCTTTATTCACTAAGGGGTTGATCACTTCCACTATGGCAAATTTTTCCATATTCATTCAAAATCTGATGAAATACATGATAAAGTTTTTAAAAAATTCATGTAATGTAACCACATCAACTCACATTATTTTTCAGTCAAAATGAACATGACAAGTGTTCACATAACTAGCAACTTAATCATGTTTGGTATGACTAAAATATTAGTAATGTTATAAAAAACAATTGATTTTTAAATTATTTCATCAAATTTTTAAAAAATTAAAACTTAATAGAAAAGATAGCATTTGTATAATTCTTGGTCAATGCATGGTCTTGGTCAAATCATAATTTATTCTTGTAAAATGGGAGGAAAATTATGGTTTATACAACCCACCAATGTTAATGTAGTTTTGATCGGCCACAAATTTGCATATTTATGTAGTCAATTAGCCTTTAATTCATCCTATTCAACACATGGGATTTTACATTATATCACATTGGGTTTGCAAGTTCATATTTCATACCAATGTTTGCCAATTCTTCCTTTGTTTTTAGAATTGGTGGGGTAGGTTTTTTTTTTTCCCTACAACACATAAGGTGTCAAATAACAAAAGATTTCAGATTTGTGAAATTTTCTTATTAACAATATCCTTGTCAAACTAAACCCCTAGTTACAAATTATTTTAGTTGTGTTTTTGGTGATACTCACATATTGGGGTCAATGTTCAAATATTCATCTTGAAATTAGCCTAGTATATTATTCAAGTAGGGAAGTTATTTCAATGGATATGGTGTTTGCATGATGTAATGAGTCCCACACACACTAATCCATTCTTACAAGAATGATTACTGCATATGGCATATAACTAAGGTGTTGATGTACTTGAATGTGATCCACCAATCCCCAAGTTAAGACCATCTTCAACAACCTTTGAAGTGGAACACACCGAACCTGATGTACACAATGTTATGCTTACACAATGCAAGCTCTCACTACATATGCACCCAAAGGAAAAAACTTAAGCAATTGAATGGCAAGTAAGTGGAATTGTTATCATGTGAACCAAATCATATTCCATTCCATTGTGTTGAAATCCTAAATCACTATAGTGATTTTTGGCATTCCACCCAAAAATGTAGTCATTATACAAGAATGTATAGTGACTTCAATAACACAATTTTTAGTAGTGTGTAGTAGTGGGCGCAATGCCTTCAAGGTTTAATACACTTGCATGTGCATGGAAATTCACATTTGCTTGGTAATACATAAATACAAGATCATATTGTAACCAAAAAGAAAGGGGAAGGTTAAAATAACAAAGCTTGATGCATATGAAATGTCTAAATAGAGCCAAAAACACTGGAACTTTACAACCAATTACATCACTTGATTTGTAATCCACCGTCAAAGTGAGATTCTGTTGAAGTCTACTAGTTCTAACAAAACCAATTTCTATATATGCAGATTTGCCAATCTGTCATAGTTATGTGAATCTTCATCACACATTTCTTTAATGGCCATATACTACTGGCTACCAAGTATCAATCCATATCACTAAAAATCTAAAACCTATTAAGGGGGCTTGAGGTCAAAACTCTCAAGGTTCACTCAGTCCATGTGAGTTGATAACCCCTTTTTCCCACTAAATGCAACAATGCAGCATAACATCTAATATCTCATCTGAAAGACCTAAATCTTGTAGACCTTTGGATTCAAAAGTTCTGATTGTGACTTTAGACAATGGATACCATGCTCATTTAAAACCACTCAAGAAGATAGATTCTTATGCAAGAATGTGCTACAGATTTGATTTCTTTGAGTTTCCTCCACTCCTAACCTCATTTGTCTCATTCTGCCCAACCCAAGGACACCCATTTGAGGTTTTTGGTACTCACTCTGATGACTGTCTACAACATGGATTCAAGGTGCAACAACAAAATGTTCCCCCTTCCCAAATGCATCTTCATTTCTATGTGGCCTTTAGTTCTATAGCTCGAACCTCTTTTGTATTCATCATCCGTCAGCATCAACCCCTCATATCATCTATCCTTGTTTAACACTACATATCTACTTTGCTAAGTCATTGGCGCAATGGAGTTCATCAATGATTAGCCTAGTAGTCTAAATTGCAACAGGAAGAAAAAAACTCATACTAAAAAGAACTTGCCACCTCACTCCTTCATTTTGCCTCTTATCTTACCTTCCACCATCAATTACGCAAACCATTCTTCAATGTAGATGTTCCCTCCACCATCCATAGCTCGGTGCAACTCTTGTTTTCCATAACACACAAACAAACAAGGTTGTTTACTCATGCATTCCTTGTAGCAGAGACAAAATAATTCTCACTGTAAGCATGCAAAAAGTTGATGGCTATTGAAAATAATCAAACAAAAAAACAAAACTGTAAAACTAGTTGTGTTCACACTATCAAAGTGACTTTTTGTTTATCACAATACCATTGACATTTGTTTGACTGCTAGATTTGAATTTCAAGTTTACAACATTTTTCCTCTTTACACTCTTTGTAAATGGAGCTCCATTTTTTTTTGACAAACTTCATTTTTTATAGAAGTCAAAGCATAAGGCCGCCAATTTCGCATGTCATCTTGACTAATTATCAACACTTATATATAAGGTGGAATAAAATTGTGAAATCGCCTTATTTAGAATTGGACATTTTCATTCATTTGTCGCTAACATTAAGTTCCACAATAAACTAATAAGCAACATCATGTTGTGCTTGTTGTGAGTCCATAATGTGGTACCTACTTCATTAAAAAGGACCAATGAGATATCCTTTCCTTTCGTTCAGACTTACTCCCATGTGGTTTTGCCCCAAGTTGATGTTGGGCTTCATATTGGTAACCTATCTTGTAAAGGATAGGCCCTGTATGTATGTATGTATGTAAGTAGGTAGATAGAATAGCAAGTGGTTACTAGGCCCTGGATGTAGATGGTTTGTCTGTAGGTAAGTCCTACCTAGTGGGTTCTCAATAGGTAGCTAGTCAAAACAGAAATTGGGCTATACATGGTGGTTGGCTGGGCAACTGGAATGAAAAATACACACAAATTCGAAGGATTCCAAAAGGCTTTTACAGCCCTGAATTCCGAAGGGCTCAAACATGTTGGGCACATGGAGGGGTTAGATAGTACCTAACGTTTTGTTTTCAATTCTGTGATGCAGCTGAGGTGGTGGTGATCATCCGTAAGCCAATTTAGCCAAATTTGGCTACTAACAAAATATGAAAGGAAATAATTAAATATACTCTTGTATTTTTGGCTACTACTTGAACCATATATAGGAATGTGACAGATTTTTCTTGTTTTTGAAATCAAAATTTGGAGATTTTCAACCAAAAAATCATTGAATTTTCATTCAAAAATTTCAAAAATTTCACACTAGGAAGAAAAGGCTGCCATGCACCCCCTCTTTGATTGTGCACTGGTGTGTACTCTCCCTTTGCACCCCAAACTAGTCCACCTCCATTCCACCTGAAGGATGTGCAATCCCCAAAGATGAGCAGCAATGCCCACCCAAACCCAAAAAGAAAAATCTTTCAGAAAGCTAACAATCAAATGATGAGCAAGAGCTCTGAAGAAAAAAAAGGGTAGGACCAAAATACCCAACAGCTTTGGACTCGTGAAGTAGTTAGAGATTCCACAACAGAACTTGATATGATACAGCAGCAACAGGTCATTACAGTGAGCTGGTAATAAACACTAGTCAATCCAAAAGCAACAAAACAAAACCCATGTAGAGAGATGGAGTTTGAGTCCGATTCCATTGGGAAAGAATCTTACAAAAAAAGCTAAGGATCGTCAGATGAGCAGGAGCACTAGACACTAGACCTCTGGATTCTGGTGTGAAGGTCTCTGGCGACAAAAGAAAAAACGCCAGATTTGGAGTGATGAAGTAGTTATATATTTGACAATCTACAACAGAAAATTTTACAAAGTCAATCAACATCAGCAGTGAAGCACCGAATCCAAAAGCAAGGAAACAAAAACCATGTCGAGAGATGATGTTGGCAATTGCCCTGGATTGATTACCTACCCTCTTTTGTCCAGAGATTGAGTTGCCTGCTTGTTTGGCCTGGTCAATTTTCTATTACTTCTGGTTTTTGCTTGCTAGTAAGCTTTGGATGAAGTATGGTGGTATTGGGTGCATGCTGCATCACCAGACAAAAAGAAGAAAGAAAGATCAAGGTTGTGTCACCACCTTTTGGTTTCACCTAGTCTCACAGTAGAATTGCAATTCTATTTGTAGTTTTAACTCAGGGAATTGCCATTAGTTTAGTGAATCAGCATCTAGGTGGCTTCTAATTGGCTGGTTCCACCCACTTCTTTGCCCCCAAATCAAAATTCATGAAGATCAAGGAGCCCCTCACCCCTACCCAAAGGAAAAAAGAAAAGAAAAAGGCCTCTTGGCTGCCTGCTGCCTTGTTTCATTGGCTGACATGAATTGTTTTTCATAACGGCATGCGTCCCTCAATTCCACCTATAGTAATTACCTTGGCAGCTGTGGCACTAGTTATATTATTCGTAAAAATGTAAGGAAATTCATTAAAATATTTTTTTTTGGGAAGAATTTTTTTGTGTGGAGGAAACTAAAGAATCTGTAGGAATATTCAATTTTCCAACATGAAATCTTGAAAATTAATTAGTCATTTCGTCTGACATGTTATGAATCTGCCCTGCACTACTACAGTACCACTACTATGTCACTCCATGAGCACGGCTACTTATCTAATGGTAGGGAATATGATGCCCTTGTCTTAGTTGGCTCTTTTCCATGTCTTTTGAGCTGCAATTCCCCCCTCCTTTGTCCTTTCAGTTTTTCTCTTTTCTTTTGGTGTGGGATTTTCTGTGCTTGTTCTTAGTGGGATGTTAAACATCCCCTAAGAAGTTTGCAGGTGTTAATGTGCAGTCCTACACAGGATTGTATGGTTTGTAAAGGTGCAGGACACACAGTACAATTATTATTATTATTATTATTATTATTCATGTCCTGCTCCTTGCAGGTAGTTTCGAACCTTGTGACCACATAGCTATGTTTTTGGGCCCTGCCCCCACAGGGACATGGACTATTGCATTGGATCCAACTTTTGGAAGTTTTACCTTATTAGAACCGGTTTCTTTTGTGAAAGTGTTTAGTTTGTTCAGATCAGAACAGATTTTTTTGGTGTTCAAAGTGTCGACACGGTAGGTAGATGTACAACATCTTATCTATCGGGCAGGGCCAGCATGTTTGTGATGCCTTGTCTTGGTTCTCTGTTCAATCTTGCTATAAAACCATGCAAGCACCACATAAGATTGTGCACTAAGTAGGGTTGCTAGAAGGGATATTCTTAGAGTCTCTCATAGCATCCTTGTTAGTTTTTTTTTCCCTCAACCTCTTTTTTTGGGATTCAGCTGGAGGTTTGGATTTACCTCTTCCTATCCTGCTCAATGTGCTTCTCAACATACATTATCACTTGAAAAATGATCTTTGAAAAAAAACATCCTTTGTCATGTTTTTTTTGGCATTGTCATCATTCCTTGACACCCCAATTGCTCGAAAATTAAACTTCTCTTCCCAACAGCCCTTGGCATGCTTACTAACACTCCACCATCACCTATTGCAATTTTTGTCCTTTTCTCGCTATTCACATTGTTCCTCATCATTTTCTTGTCATTTGGTCATCGTTTTCATCGTTTTCAGCTTGTTTCAATTATTTTCCCATTGTCCCCAATCCAAATTCTTTAAGGAGTACCAAAATAATGTCACACTATCACCCTTTATGTATTCCTTTACATAATCCTATTTGACCATGAAAAGACACAAAATGGATGAAATTGATGGAATCTAAAGTTGTAGTGATCTAAAATATGGTACTTACAAACTATTTGACACAATTTGATTCATTAATATTGATGGGGATCAAAATATAGTACAAAAAAAAAACTCCATTGAAGACTAGGTCCTTTTTGTCCTTAGTGGTACACCTTAAAAAATTTGGACCCCCCCCCCCCAAACAGCCCTCAATGTTCATTTGTCGTTTCTAACATTGCCCAAACCTAGACATCCTTTAGACCAAAAAATGTTATTTGAAACTTAAAATTTACCAAGGATGCCTTCTTTAGTATGTCCGACTCATTGGCAAGATGTCCTAGGGTCATGCCTCCAAAAAGGGATGTTACCAACCCTAGCACCAAAACTCATAGCGTTCCTAGGGGTGGTTTTAATGCCTATGGTTTTAATCACAATTATCATTTTCAAATATTTTTTCTATCAGCAAAACAATGGAGGTTATCACTAATGTTTGTATATTAATAATAATGATTATCTTGATTGGGGTTAAGTTTTAAAGTATTGTTAGGATTCATCTCCTATTGGATTACTTGCATAGAAGCATTTGCATTGGTCTATTATCTAATTTGACATACTATGCAATTGGTGCTTAAGTTTGAATTCTTCTTCATTTTTTTAGGTACACATGTTGCATTAGCTCTTACAATGTTTTTTTTCAAAGTATAGAAAATTACATTATAATATGTATGGTACAAAACATAGAAGCCTTATATAGGTCATACCTCTTTGGGTGAGGTACAACTATTTTTATTTAAAGGGTTGCATGACCCATTCATGCCTTAACTATTCAACATATAAATTTAATTACACTCCCCTTAAACCAAACATTGCTAATGTTACAATTATAAACAATCTAGGACAATACCCCTTATTACTTGGGGATCAATTACAAAAGAATCTATAAGTCCAACAACAATGTTTACACTTGAGACATTTAGGTGAAAGAAGAGATTTCATAAATAAATTTACTCACATGTAGTGGTGGGGCAATATTATGGCGATCTTTGATTTTCCACCTTCTTGAGTAAAAGGTGGTATTTAAGTTCGATATTTTTAATACAATAATGAAACTCAAGTTTTATTGTTAAAAAAATGCAAGATTGGTAATCACAACACTACTAGAAAAAGTGGTTTTTATGATTACATATATGACTACATTTTTAATCATATATATAATTGGTGACTACGTGACTAAGTAGTTCATAAAGTCACGTTGTTATTGTCATTAGTTCTTTCCATAACTTTAGTCATAAGTGACATTTGTAACTAATGTCTTCATGTCTATAGTCCTATTCAACATAGTCATGAAAAGTCATCCAATAATTAAGATTGACCTTTTTATGTTATTGGATTAAATTTTTAATTTAAAAATGGCAAGCCTAGGTATCCATTTAAATGATCCCATGTGGCCACACATAAGCATCCATTTGAGGTGTTGCTACATGGCAAGCTTAAACCTATGGACCTATGAACCTAGTATCTAGGAATGACACCTTAGACTAAGAACCTAGGTGCTTTAGCAATTAGGTTTGGCAACCTAAACACGTAGGCATTAAGCTAACCTCATAGGTAGCCAACCATGGCTAGTTAACTTAAATTAGGTAGGCTAGCCTACCAACCTAGACTAAGTTGGCTAGGTTAACTAGGTTGCAAGATTGAGAACTTGAACCCCTCACCTCCACATTGAAGGGCAAGTCCTCAACCATTGCACTGCATGTTTTTTATATGAACAAATATGTCAACAAATATTTTAAACCCTTTCTTTTAGCCTATTTAAATAACTTAGTTAAAATATCGTAACCTAGCTTAGGTTAAATACCAAAGCTAACATAGGCTACCCATGCTTAATATTGAAACTAACCTAGGTTATTTAGGTTATACCTAAGCTATACCTAGGGCTATACCTAGGCTATGTTAAAATTACATAAGTTATGCCTAGGCTACTATGTGGGGCTATAACTAAGCTATGTATGGCTATACCTAGGCTATGTAAGCTATATCTAGGCTATAAATAGGTTATGTAAACTTGACCTAGGCTATATAGACTATGCTTAGACTATACTTATGGGGCTACACATAGGTTATCTAGGCCTATACCTAGTAGGTTATACTTAGGTTATATAAGCTATATTTAGGCTATACCTAGGCCATGTAGGGCTATAATTTGGCTATACTTACATTATGTAAAGCTATACATAAGGTTGTACATAGGCTATACAAAGGTTATACGTAGACTATGTATAGCTATAGTTTGACTACACTTAGGATATGTAAGGTTGTACCTAGGTAATGTACAAAATACAACTAATACTTAAGTTATACCTAGGCTATGTAAGGCTATAATTAGGGCCGTACCTAGATTATGTAAGCTTTGCTTAAGTTATACCTAGGTAGGGCTATATGTCACTTATGTAGGCTACATTTAGGCTATGTAGAGCTATAATTAGGCTATACAATAGCCATGTAGATTATGTAGGGCTATACCTAGGCTATGTATGATTATGTACAACTTTAGTTAGGCTATGTAGGGCTATACCTAGGGCTATACTTAGGCTGTGTAGGCAATGTATGGTTATATTTAGGCTATATAGGCTATACATAACGTTATACCTCATCTATGTAGGGCTAAACTTGGGCTATATAGGTGACATAGGGTTATCCCTAGGGCTCTATATGAAACCTATATAATTTCATGGTATGGTGTACACAAAAAAGAATCACAACTTGACAATTTTCATTGCAACACATTTTTTATGTGCCTTTTTAAATATTTGGAGAAGATCTTGTGATAGAATTATGCAATTAAAAGTGGATAACATTCGAAACTCTCATTGTGTTGTGAAATTGATGCACATTTGAACATGCAATAGTTGATTAGAGTACATTTCTAAGTTGTAAGAACTTGTCACAAAGACTATAACATAACAAAAGGACTAAAAAATAGTAATTTTAATGGGAATTTGTTAATGAAAATTTTCACATACAAAGAGACAACCATAATGAACAATCTTCTTCACAAAAACTTCAATTTGTTTTAAAAACATGATGTTCATATTAGATGATAGATAAAAGTTGGTCTAATACATTATGTTATGATAATGTTAATGATTATGATCTTTTTAAGTTGTAAAATGTTCTCCCATTAAAGATGTAGTTGGGTTAAATGTTTCTTTAATCATTTTACAAATCTATTTAATGAAAAATATAATTTAAAATTAATGAAAAATGGTAAACTATTGTTAAACAAGGTTTTTCAAATATTTTAAATCAAATTATTGGTGTACAATTACATAACAACAAACATATGAACCAATTACATATTCATAGTTTATATAACTTGTCTTATTTTTAAGGTTCAAATGAATTATATTTTAGTTTAAAAAGAATTCAAAATGAGTGAAATTTTATGTGCAATTACTTTTGATGTTATCCGTATTTCCAATTTTGACACAAAATTTGTACATTGTACCATGGAAGGGAAAAAGCACACTACGGTGGCCTTTTTTGGACATCACAATTTGAAATTTTCTAGGTTAATCAAATCTAGTTGTATACAATTCAAATGCAGTTGAGAAATGTAGCAAAAATGAGATGATAAATTGAAAATTATATTGTAATCCTCCCAAATCTAAAAAAACTACTCAAAAAACATCAATGTTCAATCAAAGGTGGATTTTGCAATGTAGGGTATAACTAATGCCACAATCCAAATATTATGGTTATGGACTTTTTATTTTTAGTGAAGTTGGAAAATATCCTTATAACTTTTTACCACCACACATTGAAATATCATAACACATAAGATGAAAAAATAATGTAAGAAAATATCTTTCATTTTTTTGAAGATTCAAAATGGAGAATTCAAAAATGTAAAATCCATTTAAATACTTAAATTGATTTAAGCTGTACTTTAAGCTATGTAGGCTATGTAAGCTATGTAATGTTATACGTAAGCTATATATAGGTTATGGACATTGTATAGGCTATATGTATGTTATGCCTAATATACCTAGGCTATGATTATTTAGTAACTATGCCTATATAGGCTTTATTGATACAATATAGTACCTAGGTTCTCTAAGCAATGTAAGTTATATATACCAAAACGATTATTAGTCATGTAGTCATAATCATAATCCTTTAGTCATTTATATGACTATAGTGAAATTAGTGGTAGTGACTAGTCTCCTTATAGGATTATATGACTAAATTTGGACCTTAATCACAAAATGTCCTAATTATAAAAACCATTTTTTTCTAGTAGTGCAATATAATGTTAGGTTGAAGTATAATAGTATGAATTGGAGCCAGATCTTAAAGGTTTTGTGGTAAATACTAATTTCTTATCATTCAAGATGTAATAATTCAAACATAAAATAAAAATGTACTTCTAACAAAATAGTATGCAAAACTTACAAAATTTGCACAATTCAAAATTAGAATTAAACTTTTAATACCTATTTTGTATTTGCATTTGTGTACTTTACACAAAAATAGAATAGTGAATGCATGGTTGAATTATTCATTTTTTGTAGATAGAGATTCAATACAAGTCCATAGCAAGTTTTTAAAAAGTTGTCAAATGGACATTGTTGTTAATTTTTAAGATTTCAATATTGTAATCTTGGACTACCAATTGTTCACCTACCTATGAAACCTTTTTAACTTAGGTCAAAACCCATATCAAAAGTTGTTACCAAAACATAGCTATGCTTAGAGGGAAGTAAACATGTACTTGTCAAGTTCTTTAGGAAAAATTGTAGACACTCATTGCACCCTACCACTTGGGTGGGCCATAGTTGATGATGTGATTTTGATTTTTTACTTGAAGACAAATGAACAATAGGTGTTGGAAAACCTAGGGGTTACATGCTAGATGTGTCTTTTAATGGGCATTGTGATTGCTTTGCATGAACTTCCTTTTTGTATTGAAATTGGATTGGTTGAAGATTGTCCTCCTCTTCCTCCAAATCATAGATCATTATCATCTAAGCCAATTATGTTCCAAGGTGTGTTCTTTGCCTTCAAAGATACTACAACCAAATCTCACATCATGTCATGTTCTTGTTGTTCAATGAATTGTTACATTAATTGTATGTTATGGTTCATAATTCAGAGATGAAGGAAGCGATATATGCTATGGATAACAAACTTGTAATGGCATTGGATTTGCAATTCACTTTGGAACTCACTTTGCTTTTTCTTCACATGTTTTCTATTGTTGTGTTTGCTTCCTTGCCACTTGTCTCTCTTTTGCTAGTCTTTGCAACCTTTCAACAAAGCTTTTTTCATGCATTTTGTTTATTGCAAAAACAAAATGAAAAAGACAACAAAAACAAGGTAACTGACTCTAACCACAATTGCCATTACTATTTGCATGCAACTAATTTTCAATTTATGCTTTGCGTCTCCTTTTAAGGTTAGTGCTTCAATTACACTTAAACCTTTTTTGTTATATTCTTTATATTTTTCTTGAAAGGACTTAAGAACAATATGGACATAATGTACATCCCCTACCTAGTCTAGGTGGTCTATAGCTACTTAGGGTGAATGCACACTATGGTGTAGACAATTTGATGGAAATTTGGAACTACATATAGAATCAAAAATAGCAACACGTAATATTTCCCTCAATTTAAATTATTTTTATATTCATATTAAAATCATTTGGGCTTCAAAATTAAAGGAAGTCACAAGAATCATGAATATGAAATTGAGACATAATTGTACATTTGTGTAAATGTGCACCAATAATTTAATAAAGGTTAAAAAAAACCCTTATTTGACAACAATTTTCCATTTAAAAAAAAATTCAAAACTTCACTCACTTTTGTCAAATGATTATAAAAACATTTAGCCCAAGTAAATATTCAAAGGAGAAAGATTTTTCAACTTAAAAAAATCACAATCATTAACATTGTTATACCATAATATACTAGTGAACATTTTAAAATCATTTGATCTAAATTCAACAACCTTAAAAAAAATTAAAAACTTTGATAGGGAATATTGTTTTTTATGGTTTCTTTTATGTATGTGTAAAATTTCATGGAAAAATTATCATTAAATGTAGTAGTTTTAAATCCTTTTGTGGGAATTACAAAAATGTGATAGGTTTCTACAAATCAAAATAATACTTTGTTGGACTATTCATTCATACTAGTGGGTGCCCATGACCTTCGGCCACTGTGAAGTCCCCCGGTTTCTTTAAACTTGGATAGCGTTTTAATTTGTTTTAGAAACTTTTAACTTTTTTATTTTTTTATTTTTATTATTATTTCATCCATCCCCTTAATTGGGATGGACAGTAGTTAAAAGAAAAAAAAATTTCCCAAAATCTGTCCCATCATCAAGCCGGACGGACATTTCATCCATCCCCTTAATTGGGACGGATAGTAGCTAAAAGAAAAAAAAGGTAGTCTTGGTCAATAC
>Ga0116231_10004534_pt1 | contig 28068 bp, 19 predicted proteins | sample S1TSphgellanicum_2_FD_89695 | JGI IMG/M metagenome (GOLD analysis project Ga0116231, IMG submission 89695) | Host-associated microbial communities from peat moss isolated from Minnesota, USA - S1T2_Fd - Sphagnum magellanicum MG | ecosystem: Host-associated > Plants > Peat moss > Unclassified... | reverse complement strand
TTATACTGTTGGAGAGGTCTTGAAGTGTAGATGTCCAAAATGGCCCTGCATGAGCCATTTGGACATTTGTAACACAAGTTATGGTCGAAAGAAGGGCTGAGAGTCAAACTGGCAATTTGACTCCCGACCACTAAAAGTTAGGAATTGACCCGATCCCGGTGTGTGCAGGTGGAGTGTGACACACTTGGAAAGCTCTCGAGGAGAGCTACAACTTTGGTTCAGACTTCGTCTTGATTTGAGTTCGGAGCAAGAAGTTATGAACGCCCAAAGTCTCGGGAGTCCAAACCGGGACAGTTTCGGGACTCCACTTTGGGAGTCCCGGGAAAAAAAGCCATTTGGATGCAAGTGCGGTGGAGAGTTGTAGAAAATACTATATGGGGGAAGGTGGTGGCTTCCCCTGAGTCCAGGGCATGGTGAGTCAAGTAAGTCCAAGGTTGCCCGTGGCTTGTCCCAACATTGAAAGTGTGTAGAAAGAGTTTTAACCAAGTTGTTGGTTGGATTTGGATGCAAGATCAAATAACTAAGTAGCTTGGCCCTCTTCCTAGTCTAATTTCGGAGCTTTCAGCACGCCCCTCTTACCCCTTTTAGTGCTGGAAGTTAGGAGTGTGCCCCGAATCCCCCGTATTTCCACAACTTGAGTGATCTAGCCCTAACTTGGGACTAACTAGGGACTTGGGAGCGTGTCACAATAAGCCTTTTAAGCTACACTAATCCTTTAGACTTCGGATTAGAATAAATCATTTTTAGTATATTGTGATGCATCTAGAATAGTGGTGGGGAACACATTATCCCAATTATATGAGAATGGGCATGACCATCCCATTCATTTTGTTAATAGACAATTAACTTGAGTAAAGAAAAATGATACTATGATCGAATAGGAAGGTCTTGTAGTTAGTATTTTCTCTCTTAAGAAATTTCGCCATTACATGTTGGGGTACAAGGCCAAAATTGTGACAGATCACAAGGCTTTAACCTATTTGGTCAATAAGTCCAATCCAAGTGGTTAATTTGCTTGATGGCTACTATTAATGGAGGAATTTGACATTGACATTATCCATCGTCCGGGAAGGCGACATGGCAATGTTGATGGCCTTACAAGGGCATATGAAGGAGTGGGTGATGTTTCAAAGGATGATGACTTTCTAGATGCAGCAATAATGACCATCAATGTGGAAGAAATGCTTGAGGAATAGTGAGAAATCATTCAATACTTGGATGGCATGAGGTTTCCAGTTGGAGCCACAAAGGTGGTGCAAACACAAATTACGCACAAGAGTCAAAATTATTTGATAATAAGTGACGAATTTTACTTCCAAGGAAGCAATGGTGTTTTGCGATGAACTATTAAAAAGGGTGAAACCCCATGTCTTTTGTATGAATTTCATGATGGGTTTTGTGGAGGTCACTTTGCGAGACGAATCACAGCAGAAATTTTTTTGTAGGTAGGTTATTACTAGCCCGCCCTCTTTAAGGATGTCCATGATTATTGTAAGAGTTATGATGTATGTTAAGTTTATGCACAAAAATTTATTATGAGTGGCCCTCTACACCCCATACCACCTTTGGGACCTTTTAAAAAATAGGGAATTGATTTAATGCGGCCATTGCTAGTGATTAAGAAAGGGCATCAAATCATTGTGGTTACCATAGACTACCTCACAAAATTTGCAAAAGTATGTGCCTTGAAGTCTTCAATGAAATAAGAAGTAACAAGATTTTTGTATTAACAAGTTTTTACTTGATTTGGGACACCATTCGATTGTTTCTGATAATGGTCCTCAGTTTTTGAATAAGGTTGTGCAAAACTTGGTAACATGCTTTGTAGTGAAACATAGGTTTACCACTATGTATAAGCCTAACACTAATGGTTTAATAGAAAGGACCAAAAGGACATTATGTTCTATGCTGGCAAAAGAGGTTGAGGTTCATGTGAACATTTGTGATTAGGATTTCAAGTTCCACCATGTTGTGTGAGTTTACAACACCATATACAAAACTCCCATAGGGTATTCACCTTTTCATTGAACCTATGGAATGCAAGCATTCTTACCCATTGAGTTGGAAATAATGACTTTATGTACTGCCACAACAATGAAACTTCCTTTGGATGAATCCCAATGCAATCAATTGTTGTAATTTAATGAGTTGGAGGAACTGCAGTTGAAAGCCCACTAATCCATTAATGTCACGCAAGCTCAACAAAAGAAGGCTTTTGATAAGAAGGTGAAAAAAAAAAAATTCAAATAAAATGACCTTGTCATGAGGTTTGATGTTCAACATCATCATAGGGCTTATAAGAAATTGTTGCCCAAATGGTTTGGACCCTTTATTATCATGAAGGTGTTGGTGTTTGCAGATAATGGATTTTATGAGCTTGAAAATGTTGATGGTTCACCATATCTAGATCACATTAATCATGACAATTTGAAATTGTTTTGGATATGTGATTTTGAGGATAAAATCCATAATGAGGTTGGAAGTGATGTAACTTGATAAAGTTAAACTATTACCTATGTAATTATTTAACATTTAAGTTAAGTGAATTATTTGTTAGTAGGATTTTATAGTTTAAATCTGATTTGGTCAAAGTGCATTAACTTTCACATGATAATTTAGGTGAAAATCATGTGAAAAGTCTTTGACACATTAAGGTGCATTGATTCACACATGATAATTTATGTGAAAAATCTTTACCACTTATTATGCATGTGAAATTACATGCGGAATCATGTGATGTGTAAATTTTAAAAAATTTCTTATTTAATTTCCTTTTGGTTAATATATAAGTGAGTGTTTGTGACCTTTGGAAACACCTTCACTTGATAAAAATAAGTTGTTGTATGAATGTAAAGTTTCATGAAATGGAATTGTGAAAGGAATCAAGATTTTTGTTTTGAAAGGTTTTGGTGTAATTTATGTGAAGTCCATGGTAGGAAAATGGTGTGGCATGCTAGTTATACATAGACAATAGAAAAGTGAGTAAATATCTATGCAAACAAGAACATAGATTTCCATAGTTATGTAATAAACATACATAGTTTCGATCCTAAACCTACTTGTGACTTACAATCCCAGCTCCAACAATTTATTTGTATATAATTATATATGAAATGCATATTTGGGGAGTTGAAAAGTAAAAAAACATGTGGACATGAATTCAAATTTTGGATCATGATTGCAACATCTGAGTTAAAGAAAGATAAAAAATCTTGAATTGAAAATAAGCTCTAACAAAAACTAGCCTAGTTCAATCCTTGGAATGAAACAAATTTTCTAGGATGTGAATTCAATATACAAATTGAAGTCTAAATGTTATACATATTAAGTGTGGATTTGCCCATTGATTTAGGTTTAATTCTAGAAATGTTATTGTAGTAAATTTCATTTTGTTTAGCTTTTAAAGATTAAACAAGTGTGATTTGGGTTAGATTGACATTGAGAAAAGTTTAATCATGTACCTTACATTTTGATCACAAACTGAAAGAAAAATAAATACACAGCAAAATTAAATGTCTCCACCTAAACCCTATCTCAGATTTATGAAAACAAGCATCAAAAGATTGATTCAGACCTGAAAATGCCACCATTGAAATTTGAGGCCAAACTTGACTAGGATGGGCTTTTTTGAAAACATGACAACTTTCAATGAATGATTGAGGCTTATTGGAGGTGAGTAGACTGGTAATATTACAAAACAAACTGTAGATAATGATCTAATTGTATGAGAGTGGGGGCAACATGTATGATTTTATACTGTAATATAATACTTTAGCTTCATGACAAAATAGGGAGTTGATTTACTATAACTTCTAGTATTGTAAAGTTTACCAATTTCAAGTGTTGTTTGAAACCTAAAGCAAATGTTATCTTTCCCATTGATCAACCAAGAATCCCTAGTGATTTGAGATCACTACACGTTTTCCCTGCAAATACGTGGGTCCACACTAATAACCAAGAAAGACCCACAATATTTACACAAGCCTGCACTAATGGTGAAGATACATTTGTCTTCTATCCACCAAGGCACAACCCAAACTAGGCAGGACATTAAACACTCTCCCCATTAAACTTTGTAGAAGTCAATGTGAAGCCCTGTGTGGCACCCACATCGTTGTGTTATAGGATTGGACAAATGAAGGCAGAAATTAAGAGAATGCTGCAGCATTGTGGCTAGAACCAGGCTAGTACTAAGCACCTGGTCCTACAACTGTCACCATTTGTAATAAAAATCAAAACTTTTTGTTATGCATTGCCAAACATGAAATATGTTCTGCAAAATAGAACATGCAGTATAAATACAGAGGACAGTGCAAGGTATTGTATTTGATGCCCACAAAGTTTGATGCAGGTATTCAGTTCATCTTGCCTAAATTGTTAGAAATACTATTCGTTTATAATTCCCAATGTTGATGAATGTGTTAAACATTCATCAAAAGGATGAATAGTATTCACATCCTTGTAGTGGTTAGGGTTAAGGTTTGGTGGCGACTAGGTTAGGGTTAAGTGGCAACTACTTTAGGGTTAGGAGATAGTATATAATGGAGTGGTTTTGAGTTGTCTTTCATTCTTTCCTTTCATGTTTTTTGAATGCACATAAAACCTTCAAGCTTTGTTAGTTATTGCAAGCCATAGTTTTGTGATTGCATCAATTGAAAGCATAGAACCTTTGTATTGTTCTTGTTAGTTAATACAATTATTTTATTTCATGAACCTTGAGTGTTCCATTTCTTGCTTGTTTTCAACTTGTTTCCAATACAAATTAGTTAGATTGTGGCCTTGAGCACTCCTTGTGGCCTTCCAAGTCCTTTGTTTCTCCATAATTTCACATGAGAAATGATGGTGCTCCAACAATATGTTGAATGGAATTTTCTTTGTAGATATATGTTTTCAACCAGTCAAAAAGATAATGTACATGAATTAAGTTACAATGTGTCTTCCCTCCTTGCAGCCCTCCAAGTGGTTCATTTTTCCCATAATTTCACATAAGAGATGAGGCTGCTCCCACAATATGTTGAATGGAATAGTCTTTGTAGATACATGTTTTCAATCGGTCATTAGATAGACAGTTTTCAAATGTGATAAAGTTTAACAGGTTTACATGGATAGACATAATCAAGTGCTTCAGCCTTTTTGGAGGGTAAATGCCAGTTGTTGGGCCACGCTTTCTATTCCAAAGAAAATATCAGTGCATAAGGGGTTCGGTTTATGGAAAACTCGTGGTTCTCAAATATCAAAGAACCTATCCTGAACCGTTTGTTCTTTGCCAGTTCTTAATGAAACCTGCTAGTTCTTCAAAAAAATTCAAGAACCCAGGATTGGCAGATCCTGTATTCTGAAGCTTTCTTTAAAGTACTTTAAACCCAAGTACTCCTTTTCAAAACCACATGAGGAAATTATAATCAAACCACCACACACAAGTAACAGTGAATGTTGTTGACCTGTAAGACACAAATTATCAGCCTTTCTTTTCTGAGGAGGCAAGGCTTGGCTCTAGAAGTCCTGAGCTTCAAGCTATTTATAGGAGTCCTTAGGAAACTTGATGACGTATGCACCACCTTAAGTAGCTCTGTGAAGACTTATCTGTGATTTGTTGGAGAATGGGCTCATAGTGCCAGCCAATATGGGGAACGGAACAGGGGACAGCGTGAACATCATTTATTGAGCCACAATCTGAGATGGAATGGAATAGTGGGCCATATCCGCTTACCATAATAATTTGAGTCCATCATGATCCATGTCTGATGTGGACATGATGCTGGTATGCATCAGTCTTGGGCGGTTCTTTACTTATTTGAAGAACCTCTGGTTGGAAAAAAGAAAAATAGAACTGTCGCAGTTCCAGTTCCACACACAAGTGAAACCCACAATCTGGGTTTGGTTTTTAATCAAATAAATTCAGGTTCTGGTTTCTGTTTCAATTTTGAAAATCAGACTTGATTCGGATCCAGTTCTTATTAACCCACATTGGAACCAGTGGTTAACCTCATTTCCAAGTCTGCTTCTTAAGAAAATAAAATTGGATTCCAATTCCAGTTTTGAAAATCAGACTCGATTCTGATCAGTTCTTAGTAACCCAAATCAGAACCAGTGGTTAACCTCAAGTTAACCCCCATTCCAGGTCTGATTCTTAAGAAAATCAGATTCCAATTCCAGTTTTGAAAATCAGACTCAATTCTGATCCGGTTCTTACTAACTGAACTGGTGGTTCTTGCCAGCCAAAGGGGGGGTTTCTGCCCAACACTGGTAAGCACGCTGGAAAGTTGACTAATTGTTCCCCAGCGCTCAAGAGCAGGCTCTACATATAATTGTTCATTTGCACATTACTACCTATACTGCTTTAGTACGAGCACAGAGTCCTTCTCTAGATCTTACCTCAACAGTGTCGAGTTTTGAGAGTCGTTCAGCTGTTATACTAGACTTTTATACTAGTGTCCTTACACCTGTTTTGCTTTCTTGTGAGCGTTGTTGATCAATTGCCGGATCTGCCAATGGGGTCTTCCCGGAACAAATCTTACAATGCGCTGCTGCTCTTGGTTGTGGCTATGGTGCACCTAGTGGTCGCTGCCGCGTCGGACACCTGCATCTCAACCTTCATACTGCAGGGCAGGAGGTATACAATTGTGAACAATCCTTTCCCACCGGGGTCTGGCGTATTCTGTCCAGATGCGCACCCCAACTCCGTCGTTTTCTGCAACAATGGGGTGGTGAAAATTATCGGAAACTTTGCAGCTCCAAATGTTGGCGTGTGCGACCCGAGTATCAATCCGTACACGCCTGCACCGAACGCCAACGTTACCTACGAACAGTACGCGGACCAGGTCATTTTTCGTATACCTGGAGTTGTGCCTGCAGCGTTTCGCGTCCTCGACGTCGCCAATAAGATGGTGGGCGTAGGACTTTCCGGTCAGTTGTATGGTGTCTCCCATTTCACAGATGTAGGTGCCGCGTACTGCTGAGAAGCAGTTGGCCGCGGGTCTCATATTGGCAAATCCATTATGATCAGTGTAAAAATGTGAGTATACTCCAAAATGGCAAGTCATGTCAGTAATAGACGCGACGGTTAGATCCGTAGATCAACATATCAAAGCGGTGATCTACTAGGCAATTGAGTTGCCGCTCGCTAGCCTCTCAAAAAAGAAGTACTAATTCGTATGAATATTTTTTCTCTCCTCTGGAAATGTTTAGTAATGAAAATCTCCTGTTTGATTCACAATCTTTCCGTTCTGCACAAGGAAATGAGATCGATTTCTCTTACGGACGAAGGAAGGCAACACATTAAATACTCGTCTATCTGCTAAACGTTCAACTGTCCTTGTTTATATGGATGCATAAGATTCTGCTTGGTGCATTGAACATGAATTATATTTGTTCGATATGAAATCAGACGCGATTTGAGTTATATATTGATGAAGAGTCGAGTGAGCATATTTTCGTATGCGGCATTTTTCATGTACATGCACTATAAGGACTACTATGTACAAGGTTTCCATGTTAAAACACCCCAAAATCCTGATGGCCATGTTTTCGATTCTCTACTTTAGGAGTGATTTGAAGCCGCAACCACGGGGAAATGGATCAAAACTGCACAAGTAGCTAACATCAGCTCCTCCTTGTTCTTATAGTCGAATACTGAATTTTCCGACGCTGTGTCTGCAAAACAATTTCGTGTAAGGCTTCCAACGCTCTGAAGTCCCGCGTGGACAAGCCAATCAATCTCCTGTACTCATGTCGACTTGATTGTAGAATTGCAGGTCACAAAACAGTGGTTCGCCAACAACTTATCGTTGGGTTATCATCGTTTCGTAACTGATCACAACCTTTGTCCAAGTAGCAATATGCAGATACCGTCACCAATAAACATGTTGCTTGCTATATTGATTGAGTTCATATGAGGGTTTGAAGAACTTCAGCTCCAAAAAGTCCACAATGGCCTCGTGTACAGTAGATCAATCGAATTGCATTGTAATCGTCTAATTAACCAAGAATCTTAAATTAGCTCAGAGCATCTCCACCAACACATTACACAACATGTTTTGGATGAATATCAGTAAAAATTTGCTGGACAAGCTCAGTAAAATTAATGTAGGTTTGCATTTTGCTCAATATCCTGAGGCTGGCAAAAGCCACAGCACAGTCTAACACTGCTCTTGATTGACTAGATATATTGATTGGTTCTGGTGGTTTATTATTAATAAGTTTCGACTTTTTACTATCCCAGGTTCATGTTTATGGGTGAGGCTTGGAATCAGTAAATAAGTAATCTTGGACACGAGAAATAGGCGTACTCTTGTTACAAGGCCAAGTATAGGTGGAGCTGCTGTCAGATATGGATAGCCATCAGGTGTTGACATGAGCACTGATATGAACGTACGTGGATCAAATTGGCAGAGTCAACATGCCGGCCAATCTGCAAATAGTATCTATTCGATCATAACGTGAGGCGTTGACATCCGCCCTTGCTCATAATGTCGTCTGATCCCAAGTCAATACAGGAAAACTAGATTTAATCGATTCCTTGGAAAGATGGACATCGCTTGGACCCACTCTGTTCTTCCTTCTCCCTTCCTCCAGGTTTAGTTGACACCGGGTCCACAGAACTGAACCATAAACTGGACCAGGAACCTACTTAGAACCCGGAACTGGTCAACACTGGTTGCTCCTTTTCACCCTATTTGCATTGAGGTACGCGATGCAAGCTCCTTTTGACGAGGCAGAGCAATGCACCCCTTATTTTACAGTAAGAAGTTAATGCAGCTACAGCTGTAGCTTGGAGGTTCCACGACTCATGTCAACATCATGGTTTATGAAAAACATCATTTATTGAGCAAAATACATGCCATCATTGATCGAGACTTTCCTCGATCTCCCTCATTCTTTTGAGTAGTTCGATCGGTGGCCATGGCCTGTCTCAGATTTACCACGAACGTAAGACCCACCCTGAATGGATTTGGTGAACCAACCCGCCCATACACTCGTTCCACAGTAAAACCCACCCTTCTGTTTGGATCAATGTTTTCAAGATCGAATTTGGTGAGTGCCATGAGACCTGAGCAAGGCATTTCATAGAAGAGTGTAAATACAAGTGTATGGCTAGTTTATCATAGCCAGAACAAAGGACCAAAGATTGTCTTCATTAACACCCTGTCTTAGAATTGGTTAAATCTCTATGTTGAAATTTTTTTGGCTGGCCTCCAGGAGACACATGTGCTAACGGAAGGGTGACATGTTGGGATTGTAAAGTGTAGCCACTTCTTTAAACTGACAGTTTTCGTAACTGAGTGGTTCAGTGAGCGAAAAGGATGTTGTGAATCACATTCTCTACTTAGGTGAGATGTTGTCTTGTGTAGTTGAAACTGTCCCAACATGGCAGGAGAACTCCAGCAAGCTTACATGATTTGAATCTTCTGCATGCAATTTCTTAATCTGTAAATAACAATCAAATGTGGAAGCTTCTGCTTCATTGATCAACTTTTCAAAATCAATCTTCATAAAAACCAAATTTGTCAATTAAATTGTGCATTTTTTTCATGCAAACTCTAAACTTGCATCCCAGGTAAAGGCTTCCAGGAATTGTCATATAGCACTAACTGTGTGAGGAGGAAAATTTTAGAGCTGTCAATGTAGGAGTCTGTGAAGATCATCAACCTGATTCTGAGAAGTGTCATGTCTAAATAGGTTTTTACAGTTCTCAAAGAAATATTAACATACTAGGGTGCCCAAGAGACCATCTACAGCGTCAAATTATCCTTTTTATTTCAGGGTTTTATGAAGTGATTTGCAAATACTTGTCAATATCTGCTACATCAGCTGTGCTTTGTGCAAAATCGATGCAAAGAGATCTCATATCATTTCCTCCATTTTGCACATTATATTTGCTTTTAAAACCCATATCAACCCTGGACTATAGCCAACATTTGATTTAATACAATTCACGCAGAACACTTCTACTCATGACAAACAAATCAAACACCATACTGGTAATCATCATGAGCTCCTTCTCTAAATGACAACCAGTTCTACCCTAGTGTATCACCCTGGAATTCACTATGATTCATTTGATGTCCATTCTCCAATAGTTGCTTGATTTAAGTTTGCACACATCAATCACATTGGGTGTTCCAAGTCTTGCTTACTGAAAAATATATCCTGGGATTGCTTCTTTGCTCTTGCTCACCAAAATTAAGGTTGTTCAAGGATGAATTGAGCTTTCCATTAAAGCCTATGTTGTAAATTTCCTTTTCTTGGACACATCCATCACATGATTGAAAGGTGAAGAAGCAGGCCACATAATCTACTTCAAGCCTTACCTAGTGAGAGATGGAAGAAAATGTACCACAGCCTAACCTTTGTGGCAACTTATTGACCCCTAAAAACATACACTGTCATATATATGCAAACTTTTCTTCAAGCACAAAGGGATACATTTACCTCCAACCAATGCCCAAAGCTAACATGGACATGTTCAGTCAATTGGAACGAACATTCCAAGTGTAAATGAACGTAAGTGTTTTTGGGAAATTCAGTTACATTACAATTTGTGTGATTGTAAGTACATAACATCAATTGGAAGTGTAATTGTATGGTTGGGTGATGCCATTTCATGGCCGATAAAACAAATTTTAAGTGTAAATGTAATTTACCGAGATGGGCCTCTAAATCCAAATACTTACTTGCCATCGCCCTACATAAATGACAAAATCAAAATATGGATAATGAAAATTTATTTTTATTCATCATTGTAAAAATACACCACTTATAAACCAAAATCAAATTCCCATACATTTTGTAAAGAAAGAGCACGTCAAAAATAAAAATTATGTATATATAAAGAATATTGTATCCATTCTCTCACAAAGAATTAAAGTTTGTAACAAAATGGACTAGTGCACCTCCCACTACCATCGAGAAAATTATAGTTTGCAAAACAATAAAATCTTGCACCTCTCACTATCATTGAAGATTATTAAAAATAAAAAAACCATTACATCTCTCACTATCTTTGATGATTGCTCAGCAAAAACTAATCCCACTTCATTAATTGACATCCACATATGCAATTTAAGTAAACGTGCCATTGTTCTATGTGTTTAAGAAGCTTACAAGCAAAGAAGGCATGCATCTCACGATGCTCCTAAACCATCACTACAACAACAGTTTTAAACTTGTAGACATGAGGAGGGTGGATGGTTGCTGTCTTTGCAATAAAATAGGCTCCTTTGCATTAACAACATTGGTTTGGAAGTTTGGAAAATTAGTTCAAAATCTCCTATTAGAAATTCAAAGTCGTTCTCCAACACATATTATCACAGTTGGGTCAATGTAGCATTCACTGCCAAAATCCCAAAAGGGAACCTGGACTTGATTATTTACTTCACACACATTGGAAAAGCTCTCACCATTGCCTATTTAGAATGAAACTCAATTTTGTGAATATTTAACTTTGCAAAGACAAAATCACAAATGGTGGCATCAAATTTAATGTGCCATGTCATTTAGACCACCATTGTGAACTCATACATTATGCATAAAACGCATAAGACCCAACTCAACAAGTCAATGAAAACAATGTCACACTTGAAGTTCAATGTGGCTTTGGCTAGGGTTTTCATAAAAAACAGCATGTTTTACTCCAAAGGCAATAACAATGATAAGGGCTTTTGTACCCAATCCCAAAGGGTTGTATAATTCTATGCAATGAATAGAAACATAAGGACAAGAAGGTTGTGTGTGGTATGTAAAAAGAAGGTGAATTGGTTTTGTCCTACTTGTGATGATACTATGGTTTGTTTTGGTGCATGCTTTGTGACATTACATAATAAATCTACATAAATTGTATGTTAGTTTAGTGTGAGGATGGGACCAATGCCATGATTGGTTGACCTCTCATGTTCAACACCTAAGGCTGGTGATGTTTGACTTTATTTGTTTATAACATTTTGTCCCCTTTTTCAAAATTGCATTAGTTTTTGGCTTTTCATTTTTTTTCAAAACTCTATTTGAAAAAGGTTTCAAATCTAGATAGCTACTAAGGGCTAGTATTTCAAAGCATTCTTAAAAAATCAGAAAAACTTATAACAATGTGCTTTTGGTATTCCAATGCGTTTGCAACATTTTTGGTCCCTTTTTTCAGAGTTGCATTACTTTTGGACAAACTGTATCATGAAATGCACTTTATCCCCCACCATGGGATCAATGAAAATGAATCCCTCTTGAAACTAAAGGCTGATCACAAATGCATTGAATCAATGCAAGAACTAAAAGATTGGGGAGGCCCAACCTAGTGCACAATGCAAAGGAAAAAACATCAACGACCAGGAATAAAAAATGAAATGACCGAGCACGAAAAATCCATGCATCCACACTTGGGCCCACACAAAATAATTATTTTATGTAGATTTTGACTTTTAACTTAATATTTTATGTAACTTTTTTTACTATTGGTTTAGGTTTTTCCTTTCATTTCTTCATTCTCTACTTTCTTCATTCTCTTCATTTCAACAAGTAGGATCACCATAGATCATTATAAATATATATATGTAAAAAATTCAACTAACCACCCACTTTCAAAAAATATTATATAAAAAATTGAGAAAATATCATGACAAAAAGTTCATAGACCAATCATTGTTTTTGGGCTTATGGTCTAACAAATGTTTAACCCACCTCTCAAAAAAATTATTAAAAAACATTTGAGGTTGGACCATCAAGATCTGACCAATCAAAATTAGCAGATGAAGTGTTTTTGGAGATTTTTTATCACCAAAAGCGAAGGAAAAAATAGTAAAAATTGCAAGCTTCCTGTATTTGGTTTTCAGTGTGTAGCCAAATATATAAAAGGATGATTAAAGATTTAAACTTCATCTTTGGTCTATAGCCAGATTTGGCTAAATCTTTCTACGGATCATCGCCAGTTTTTCGACATCTTCATATGGATGATCGCTGCCACTTTGGCTCCAAAAGAAAATTCCTAAGAAAAACAACTGCGCAGGACATGCTCATCAAATGGGGAATGTGCTTCGCAGGCAGCACACAGCATTGGTGCTGTGGAGGTGAAGGAGATATGCACTGGTAGTGGTGGTGCGAAAGATACTGGATCTGGGTCGACTTCGGAGCTCGAGAGGGACTGGATTCGGGTCCACTTCGGATGCTCAAGAGGGATTTGCATTTGGTCTACTACTTCGGATGCTCTTCTCGCCAACTGGATTGTGAGCAGAGAGAGCAATTGTTCAGGTTTTTGTGCGGGAATGTCTTCATCATCAGCACAGAAAGTGCAATTGTTGCGCGCAGGATGCAACTATTTTCTAGACCACAAAAGCAGCAGCTCCAACACCGCATGGAGAAGACTCTTGCACTATATCCATCAACAACTTCTGCAGTACATCCCACTTTTTCCGAGAGCATACCGGATAGAAACAAAGGTGGCCCACAGAGATCAAGGCAATTGTAAACTTTCTTGTTTTGTTCCTCTCTTTTTCTCTCTCTAGTGCCAACTTCTCACAGTACATGTGTTTTTGTCTGCAGAAAAAGCTTGACCTGATTATGGTGATCTTCAAAAGCGAATCAAAAGATTGGACTCGATCTGTGCAATATTTAATAACTCATGGTGGCCTCTATGTGAGCAAAGTAAGTGACTAGATAGGAAGTTTTTCTGCAGCTCCTAGAGGTCCGAGAGAGGAACTGTGGCAGGACTTCTTTTTGGATCACAATGGTGGGAGCACAGATCAGAGAAGGAACATCAATCCTGTCAGAGTTCACATGTCAATGGAGCCATAGGTCTTATTGGTGTCAATCATGTGGCTCACTCTTAGTTGCTATACTGCTATGGTCTAGACTTTGGCAGAAACGCTTTTCAGATCCTTTGCACTTGTGCGATAATAGTAGCAGGCTGGAGAAGGTAAGTAGATGCAATATGCTGTGACAAAATTCTCTCGCTGATGGAAAATGTTGGTGCAGCTTTCTCTGTTCTAATTATATCACTGGTGTCTGGGGTGTGGAGAATGCATGTGTGATCAGCTTGATCAGCAGATGACTGCAATGGCACCAGGCATAGTGCAATTGAGCATTTTTGGAGGGAATAAGAAGCTTGCAAAATATGTGAAGGATGGCAACCTGAGAAGGTGATGCAGCTTTTCCTACAAATGCAACGAGAAGGAATGAATCCTGACAAATTCACTCTTGTTCAGGTGATTAACACATGTTCTAGTTTGGGAGCACTTGAAGACAGCAGGCTTGTTCATGAATAACTCATTCCAAGTGGTTGCAAGCCTGATGTCTTTGTGGTGAATAGCCTGGTTGGCATGTTTGCAAAATGTTGCAGCATTGAGGATGCTTAGCGAGTGTTCAACAAGATGCCATCTTGAATTGCAGTCAGTTAGACTGCCATGAAATTGGGACATGTGAAATGTGAGCAAGAGCACAAGGCATTGGAACCATTTCAACAAATGCAACAGGAGGTTGTGCCAATGTAAGTGCACTTGAAGAGGGCGGATGTGGTAATGAGCAGATCATTCAAAGTGGATGTGATTTAGATGTCTCTTCAGGGAATAGCTTGGTTGACATGTATGCAAAATGTGGAAGCATGGAGGATGCTCACTGGGTGTTCAACATGATGCCAGCTCGAAATATGGTCTCCTTGAATGCTGTACTTGGAGGATGTGCCATGCATGGGCAGAGTAATGAAGCTCTTAAACATTTTGAACAGATGTGTGAACGTGTACAGTCAAATGATATCACTTCTGTGTGTCTTCTGTCAGCTTGCAGCCATGCAGGTTTGGTGGATGCCAGCCTGCACTGTTATGCTTGAATGAGCATAGTTTACGTGATTTCTGCAACTTTGGAGCAGTACGCCTGCATGGTCGACCTCCTTGGCCATGATGGGTGTCTACAGGAGGCAGAGAATATGATCCAGGTGATGTCCTGTAAATCACTGCCTGGAAGGTTTTGCTGGGTGCAGCTTGCAGAATTCATAGTAATGTGGGGATGGGAGAACAACTTGCTAAATGAGCTCTTAAATTGGAGCCTGAAAATGCTGCAGGTCATGCGCTGCTGTTGGCAACAGGCATCTCTGTGAGAATGTTGAATGGCAGAGAAAGGAAAGAGCTGTGAAGAAACAACTGAGTTGCACCTGGATTGCAGTCCACCTGGATTGTAGACAACAATGAGGTGCATATGTTTGTAGTAGACAATCAAGACCACCCTGAGATGATTGAAATCTGTGCAGAACTTGTGCATGATGCAGGGTATGTTTCATACACTGAATTTGTGCTGCATATGATATGGAAGAAGAAGAAAAGGTGTTGCATATGTGTTACCATAGCAAGAAGCTGGCTATTGCATTGGGGATCATCAACACAGCTCACTGTACTCCACTCTGAATATTGAACAATCTCCTGGTTTGTGAAGATTGCCATAATTCCACAAAGTTCAATTCCAAGATAGTTAGGAGAGCAATCATGGTGAGGGATGCTAATCCATTTCATCACCTTGAGGACAGTGTTTAACCTTGCATGGACTGTTGGTGATGCCAGTAGTCTGGACTTGTCAATCTTTAAATGAAGTCCATTTTTTTTGTAGCATGCCTGGTGGCATCATTGCACTGTCATAGTTGGAACACCCTTATCAGATGTGGTACCACTGAAAAAATGACCATGGACCTTCCCCATAGTCCCCATAGTCTTGATTTCTTGTGTCTACCATTTGTACCACCTAGGTCCGGTGCCTCTTTCTCCTCGTGTACAAAGTTATTTTGGAAACTGAGTGGAATTTGAAACTACAAACAACATTCTGGGAGTGAAATTGTTGTACTATCAGGAAGTCAGCAGGGATGCCCAATGCATGTTGTGCTTAACAGCAACTTGCACTCAATGATCCCTCATTGCTTCTGATTTCTCAGATGTAGTCTAAGATGTAGAGCTTCCTGGAAGCCAGACTTTTGCCCTATCTTAACCAAGGTGAGGCAAAAGAGCATCAAATCCTTGGACCTTGTCACTGGTGACTGGGTCATTTGGCCCCCTTCTTTAGTACTGTGATTAACCCCATGATGTTTCTTCCTCCCCTCCAAGATGAAGATTTGTTTTTACCTGTGGGTGGGGCAGGTAGGGACCATAGTAACATAGAAATATTAGACATTTGCAGCAGGAACTGACATAAAGAAATGAAGGACAATTTCTGTTTAACTGGAATTCTGTACCTGCAATTCACAAACCTGTCATTGCTACTGGGAATGGGTGACTCCCTTTGTTTTTCCTCACCAAATCAACTGTCATCAACTTCTCTCTTATGCATGAGCTTGTCATTCTTTGGCAGTCTGAGCTTTTTTGACATGCATGTGGGCAGATTTTATTATGTTTTGTGATGGTTGATTGCCTGATGGTTCATGATTGAATCACATGAGCATAATGCCAGAAGAGGGAAGGGGAGGGTTTAATGTATGCACCAGGAGGAGCCATGTTGTGTGGATTGTACTTGCAAGGGACAAAGTTTTAAGTTTGGACAACTAGAGCTTGCGACAATTCCAGGCATTGATGGTGCAGAGTGACTCATCCAAGAAGTCATTCATGAGCACTGGAGATGATCCTCACACAAAACACTTATGGATGCTGAAGAAGTGACACAAGAAAGTCCTTTGTGTGGTAAGATTCTCTGTGAATGATCATACACACTGTGAATGTGTATGGCACCCTGATTATGAATCAATTTATTCTTTATGGTCAAAACAACTCTGTCATATGAATATGATATTGGACAGGTTGTCTGTAACCAAACTGTGTGACCAATCTATTGTTCATGTGAATGAATTGCTTATTACTTATTCCCAAAGACAGATTTTGAGCTATACAGTCTATGCCTATTGATGACACGAAAATTACAATCTCTGGGCTAAGAACAACCATCAAAATCTTTTGCACAACACCTAACTCAAAGTGGATCACAGTCATGAATCACTTGCACATATTTGGTGCCTCTGCATGACAGAGTGGAGATCATGGTGCCCCCACGATACATTTGAAGCATTTGATGTGGAGGCTCTAGACATGTTTTCCTACTTGCTTGCAAGCATGCCAATCTCAGCAAACCATGGAGACTGTGTGGCCAAAACTTGAGGGAATTGAGGGACCTGCTAAGATCGTTCATCTTCTATTTAATCAATGTAGTTGAGCTAGTTGCTTATGTTCATCTTGGTGATGTGAAGCCAGATCCATAGGAGAAAAGACACTAAGCAAAGAAGATGAGAGTGGAGGCATATAGAGGTTCAACAAGGTGCAGAAATGGTTGAGAATGGCATTCAGAGTCTAATTGCCAATTTCCTTGTATTAGTTGTCTGCTTCTGCAGCAGATTCTAGTGATTTATTAGTTTCTGAATTCAAGAGGTGTATTTGAACTTGTATACAGAGATAGAATTTGTGAGTTCTCTGTATGGTCTACCTGAATCTGCATTTGGTGTTGCCATTAGAGGTTTTATTTGGGTGCAAGCTTTGATGGCAGTATCCAAGTGCTAAGAGGTCCTACAAATTAGCTTGGCCTTACATGGCAGGCATTGGAGCAGTGGAGGGATGCAAAGGAAGCAATAAAGGTACCCCAACTTTTGACTGTGCCATGTGTGTATTCTTCTGACTTCTAGCTCGAGAAGCAAAAATGTGAAATATGTGAGAGCAATGGAGAGGTATGATTACATGTGGGTGGAGTGGAGTAGAATGGCAGACTCACTCAGTGGTGATACTCACCACAATGGAAAAGTTAATGCAATGCAGTGCTTCCACACTAAAGACAAGCACTTAGAGTCCTTATTAGGTTCTATGACAAACAAAATATGAAATGGTTCCAGATTGGAGTTGCTATAGCAGAGATACATGTAGCTTAGTGCCTCAATTCTTCTGAAAGGGGGGTGCGGGTGGTAGGGGGTGGGGTTTTTGTACATGCTACAAAGTCATCCCTCTCCGCCAAGCCTGCTGCAATTTAGTGGAAGTCTTTTTTTAGTGTAGAGCAGAGCACCCTACATAACCATATCTGCCTGAGATATGTGGATTTACTTGATCTGGATCATCAAATTGGAGGTTTCAGCATTAATCTACCTATCACCCACAACCTGCAGGTCTAATTTCAGTTTTAGTCTAGATGGTTGTCAACAGTCCATAGTTGCAAAACAGATGAAGAATTATACATGCAAAAGAAGTGATTACTAGATGGTTCAATGGGGAGGTATGTAAACTCAAATCTCCCTAACCTAGTTCCCATTCAGATACCTACATCTTCTGGTTGCTGAGCTGAAAACTAACTTGTGCATGTGATGAATTCATGGATACTGAAACACACATCCTCACTCTTGGTGCCTACAAACTGGTACAGGTCATCAAGAACATGACAACTGCATACCAGTGGCATCCAGACAGCTCATTCAGTGAAATCTCACAGTGCACTTTCAGAAAATCATGCATCCCATCCCATTGTGGCTAATTGGGCCCAGGAGAAGCACCCCATTAATATGAGTAAATTGTATTGTTGTCATCATCTGTCTGTATATTGGATGTGGATTTCAAACTATAAAGGCCTTGCAGGACATGTCAGGGAGCGTCTCAAGTGGAAATGGCACTTGGAAAACTATCTTTTGCTTGAACAGAGCAATTGAACAATAATTGATGTAGGCCATAGACCATATAGTGATAGGGAGTAAGAGAGATCAGAAATACCAATTTGAAAACTCAAGTTGTTTGTCAATTTGGTCATTTCATTGTGTATCCCTTCAACAAAGTCACATGACTACTGAAAAATAAATTGCTTTGTAACTCCCCTTATGTTGATATTGCATCCATCTTCAATGTGTCATGCATTACCATATCAACACCTACAACTATTGTTATCCACACACATGTAAATTAAATTATAACACCCTAAATGGTGCCTCACCTCCAAACCAAAGGATTTCCTCACCTATAAACAATAGGAATCCAAGCCCAAAACATGAAAATGGAATATGCACAAAACCATGTGGAACAATGGAACTTGCATAGAAACATAGAAAATTTACAACAGTAAACTTGTGTGTTTTTAAATCTCCAATCACTAAAAGTGATTTGAGAACACACAACTTGAGATTATATTCCAAACAAAAAATATTGCAAGCCTAGTTCACACTTAAATTGGTTATAAATTAAAACATAATAAACTACATTAACCTCACTCAACCCTAATATAATTAAGACTTAACTAGGTAACTAGACTAACACTTTTGAAAATTGTTATGCACTACCATACTAGCATTTACAACTACCATTATTCACACACACACATAAACTAAATGACATAAATCACACTAAATGACACCTCACCTTCAAACTACCTCCTTATCTAGGGTTCACACACACACACACACAAGGAGGGCTTTTGTTGAAAACTCCTTCAAATTCGTCAATATAGTGTCATCAAAAGAACTATTTTTGTTGAACTTTTTTATGAATTCTGAATGGTTGCATGGGCAGAAGATCAATAATAAACACAAGATGTTGTGATAATTCTACTACATTATTCATGTAATTACAAATGCCTACAATCACCTAAATAATGTGTTTCTTGGCTTCAAGAAATTAGTATCTTTAAAACCAAGAACAAAGTTTTTTAAAACTATTCATGCCACAAAATTGAATGGTATTTCATTCAGCTTTACAAGACACTTATCTATACTTGATCAACAATAAGAATTTACATTACAAAATAAGAATAAAATTGGACAAAACATTAATAGAGTTCATAATTCAAGTCCAATTATTAAATGGTTTACGTTGAATGCTCTTAAAACTTTAAACAAGGTGGATTGTTTACCTTCAAAGCAAAGAGGGAAGGTGCAATCTCCATGTCAGGTGAAATTGTCCTTCAGTGATACCACTAGGAACCACTTCAAGGAATGAAAAAAGAACCAAAAACAGCCAAATCATTTTCCTAGGCCCTTTATTTTAAATGTTTTCACAACTATAAATTATTTTTTTCTCATGTTTATCAATTGCATGCACTAATATATGGCTTGAAGTTTATTTTGGAAATTGTTTTTTGAAATTGATAAAAAAAATTATTCTTAATTAAAATGGCCCCTTCATAAATTGATAGCCTTAACTTTGGAAATTCGTAATTAAACTATACTTATTCAATTAATTTCTTAATAAAAAGCTAAAAATAGAATGACTTCCAAATTATTTTAGGAAAATCATGCCCAAGAAAATTCTTAAATTATGTTTCAAATTTTTGTTCTTAACCAAAAAGTTTAAGGATAAGAACTAGCATTACATTCCTAAAACTTTTTTTAAATGTAATGATTAAAAACATCAAATACGCAATATTTTTAATATTATTGAAATTTCAAAATCTATGGAACTTAATAAATGTATTCATTAAAAAATTATGAAAATATTTATTAAGTGTTTCCTATGATTTTAAAGTTTGATGGGTCCAAGAAAATCAACGTGTGATGGTTCCTAGTGGTACCACCCAAGGAAACTCTTACCCTGTTGTGTGTATGGAAATGACAAAAACATTAATGTGTTTTGTGGTGTACCATCTCTGAAAGGATGCCTTCTTCAAAATATCAAAAAACTAGTTCATGTTTTTTGATTCACCTCTTATGCATGTTTCAAGGATGCCAAAGCTCAATTGTGCAATTCGCATCATGTTAATTTGTTGATACTAAAGGATTCAAATTTGATTCAATTGAAATTGTTGTCATGACATAGTCTCAAGTTTATCATAAAATGTTTGTTTTTCAATGTTCAACTATGTTTTCTTTAGTTTCATGATTTTCGATGGTAAACCAACAATTCCATCAATAAAGGTGTTTGCACCAAGGCAAAAATATCACCATTAGGATCTATGAAGCATTTTCAAAATTGAAATTTTCTTTCCACCATATGTGCAAGTGTTGTGGGTTCATATGGTGGAAATAAAATTTTCTTCTAAATTCAAGCTTACTTATGGCGTAGCCTTACAAATTAGGGTTTTAACATGTGCACCAATTAATCGCTTTTCAAATTATGTTGATGTTTTTTGAAGTTTCATTATTTTTTCAAATATTTTCCCCCTATATTAATATAGGTGGAGTTTTCTATACTAATATCCACATGCATTTCAAATTTATTTTATTATCCATGGAAAGGAATAGCATGTGAGTGGTTGAATATTGCACTTTCTGGAATTTGGGTGATTAAAAATTACTCCCCAACCTAACGTGTTTGGAAATTTTGTTTTACATATTATGAACTCAAATTAAATGGCTTAAAAGATTATTGGCTTTTAAATGAGGTCATTAAGCCCACCCTCTTTCCTCAACCCCACAAATAAATGTAAACATGTAAAGAAACCATATTGTGTACAAATAAATTTGAATTTTTTTCTTTTTACATGCATAGGCACTAAATCCCTAAAAGGTTTTAGCACTATGCCCAAACAACAATAGATACTTGGATGTTTTGAATGAATGAAAGCAATGGATGGACAAAAATTTAGATAAAAAGAGTTCAAAAAGCTTTGGTCTTAATTCTGACAATTCATTTTGCTCAATAACTTCACTTACAACTTCAAGGGTTTGGGAACTATTAGATAATGTAGTTTTTTTTATTGCATTTTGGATTTAAAGATTTCAATGAAGGGTGTTATGCTTGGTGTTCTACCTAAGGAGAGAAATATCCATTTCTTCCATCTTGTGGTTGCCAAGTGGAAAAGTTTTATGCATGGAAACCTCAAAAATTAAATATAAAGACATAATAATTTAGGCCATGAAGTGCCCTATGCATCTAGTGACCAATAGGGGCTTGTGTAGTAAATAATGGTAATAGATGTGGAAACCATAATCCATTTCGGGGTCACCAAATGGAAAATTCAACATGTACACACATGCACATGTAGTCACATACATTACACTTCAATTAAGAAATGGAGATGTTAATGGTTTTTTGTTATAGATTGGAAGTGTTTGGTAATGTGAATGCAATATAAATTAGTTTGTGAAAATCTAATCAATATGCTTTAAGGCGAAAATATACAAACAAGTATACCACTTGGTCATCTCTACCAACAAGTAAAGTAGATTTGGAATCTTTTGCATTTTAGGCATTTTAGTCATGCCATAAATTTTGGGATGTACTTATCATATTAAATATACCATATATGGTCATTCCTAATGTATGTTATTACTCCCACTAATTTATGTATTTATTACAAGTTTATTGTTCAAGTTGATATTGCACACTTTCCAAATCTTCAAATGACGTGTTATTAATGTTTGAATCATTATGCACCTTTGTACACATTTTTTGAATATTGAATTTTTGGATATGACAATGTGAAACCCTTCAAAATTAAATTTTTCATAAAGTTAGATTTGGCATCCAAAACTTATTTTTCAATATGATACTAAAATGCATTACATGTGTCTAATTCATTAAATCATGCCCCAAACCCTCTTGAAATGGAACATGTGAATGAAATTTCCAAATTAATTTTTTTTTAACCTACTTTCAATATACTTTCTCACAATGCGGACAACTAGAAAATCTTGCAAAGTAGAATGAAAGTAGGTAATTAAAAAGGTTGATACAACTTTTCAAACTTTCAAAAATTTCAACATATCACATTTGATGCCCTCATGTAGTTCAAAAGGACAATCTCACAAAGCATCACCTACTTTGTAATCTACTTGGTCACAAAATTTTGTTTTTTTTTACTTATGAAAATTATTCTTTGGGTATACATGTTTTCGCCCTTTAGTTAGACCATATTTGCATTCATTTCCAAGGATGTTTGCCCATACATGATCTAATTGAAATTTGGCTTTTGTGGTGCTTCCATTGAATTGTGATTTTAATTTGAATTTATCCATGAATTTTAATTTATTTATTTTTATTTTTATTTTATTTTATTTGCTTTTTTATTGTCATTCAAATTTCAACGTTAAAAATGTTAAATTATAGTTTGAAGACTGTTTAAGAACATAAAAACTAATATGAATGACCTTTATATACAATATGTATTGCTAAATTTCATGTAATACCATTAAAAGTTGCTTTGAATTGTCATTGGTTTTTGTATTAAAAAAATCCAAGTGCATGTGTATCATGTCATACATCAACATTAACCAATGGCCATATATGAATATTTTGATAAATTTATAAATTTGCGCACATTGGTCAAAATACAAGGTGTATTATTATTTTTATAAAACATAGAATGTGAGACATTTGAAGGCTATTGTCATTGTTGATGCTTTCATAATTTTGGCATTAAAAAGTTGTATTCAACATTTGGATAATTACATATGAAAGATATAAGTTCTTTAATTGAGGAATGAAAGGTGTCAAAGTATAGTTGTTTTTAATTTTTTATTTATATATCTACCCTTAGATCATATAGAAGTTTTCATGTTGAAGACAAATTAATAAAAATATTTTTTCTTGAATGCAAATAAAGTTTTATATGTTAGGTCATGTTTTTTAACATTTATAGGATCAAAAAACCAATTCAAAGTATAAGCAAGATAAAGTGAACAACTTGATTACCTTGTCAAAAATGAAACAAGTAGATTTAAAATAACAACAAAACCCATTATAGAATTATGGAACATTGAATGTTTTCTATGACTAAATATGATATATGTTTACCCTAATGTGCAATAATTTTCATATTTCAAACTGTAAAAGTAAGTTTTAAGTAAGTTTTTCAAAATACAAATAGCTTTTGATGTTTGTTTCACTATGGGCTTTTGGTTTCAAGTAGGTGTTAAGTAGGTTCTTACAAAAAGGAAATAGATTTTTTTTGATGACTTGCTAAAAACATGTTGATATTCATTTCCTAATTTATTACATATCAATTTCATTATTTTTCTAACCAAAAAATAGGTTTGAACACATTTTTCAATCGATATCAAATGTATTTCTTTTAATTTTCTTAGAATTAAATTCTTATAAATTTAATAAAACCAACTAATGTTACTTGACATATATTTTCACCTAATTTGATGCTACTTTATAATAGTTATATAAGAAGCGCAAAGTTAAAGTGGAGATGTTTATTTTTTTTGTATATTTTATTTTGCTTTGACCTTTCATGTAGCGAAAATCCTTGGGAATGATAGATTTGGTTTTTGCTATTACAAGTTGAATTGAAAATTGAATCATTGTTATGATAAATGATTCGGTCTTATCAATGTTACATCTTTGATGATAGGTTCAATTGGTGTCCATTATAATTCAATGTCATTAGTATAATAATGACTAAGTTTTTTTTTATTAGTGTTCCAATTTTAATTTTTCACTATGAGAAACTATGTTCGTTGTAACCACACTACCCTACAACTAGAGTTCCAAAACAACTAATATACACATACACTACAATTATCCCATGAAAATACAAAAAATCAATAAAAAAAATGCCATGTTAAAAAATTAAGGAATTGTATTATAGTGCAAGTTAGTTACAAGAAAAACACCTATACATTGGATTGTATGCACTGTATATATGGTTATAATCAACCATGTTTGACTTTTTGGCAAGTTGTATTTTAATTAGATGTGACTGTTGAAAACACGAAGAACCACAAGAACAAAGGCTAAAGGAAAGGTCAAAGTCTAACTTTCAAACAAGGAACAAAACAAGATTATGTGAATCAAAAACAAAAACATAAGAACTAAGAACAAAAACACAAGATGTGTAAAACGAACGTGAAAATGGATTTTCATTATGTTAACATATGCAAACATGAATATGAAAAGAACATAACAAGGCTATCGTGCAAGATCGTGCCTAAAATTGATGTTGAATAAACTAAAGGAAATGAGGGTTCCTATTTTTATTTATACCCTTTTGGGGACCTAATTCAAAGAAGTTTCTAGGGTGAAAATTCTTTAAGGTGTACCACATCGGACAAAAAAGGTCTAGTCCTTACTATAATTTTTTTTTACCTTATATTTTTATCACCATAAAAAATAATGAATCAAATGTTGTCAAATTTTTCAAAAGGACTATATTATAAACCATCACAACTCTTGATTCCATCATAATCATCCATAAATGTGTCTTTACATGGTAAAAAAATTTAAGTAAAAAAGATAGAAAAGGGTGATGTTACGATAAGATTTTTGTACACGTTAAAGAATTTGGACCCTCCAAAAAGGCTTTTATGTGTGCATTGAGTAAAGAAGCTTCTTGAAAACCTTCCTAATTAAAAGTCACTATGAGTTAATTAAAACTTAACTAAAAGTCATTTGGGACTTAACTAAGAACTAATTAGGAGTTAATTAAAGTTAAAATAAAGACTTAACTAAGAGTTAATTATTCTAATTAACTAAAACTTAACTCTTAAAGAGTTAATTTGGATTTAACTGGAACTTAACTAAAATTGAACTAAAAATGAACTAAGAATGAACTAAAAGTCAATTGAAAGTGAATTAAAACTTAATTAAAAGTTAGGTACAAGTTTAATATAAATCATAAATGAACATCCAAATGAATGAACTCCATGGTATTGACATCTATGATAGTGGCAACTATGTTACAATTTATGTAAATGTGATTCCCAATCAACTACTTTGCAATTAGTGTTGCAACTAATGAATGGCCTTCACACATGTATACAATCATGCCACCTATGTGCATTTCCACCACCCATTAAATATGAAACTTTCAACTTGCTTCCAACTAATTTCAACTATGATTATTATTGATATAACTAATTGTGCCACTAGATTACAACTATGCAAATACTATAGTCCTACTTTTTGTGATTAGTATTCAATTATTATATTAATGATATTACACTACATTGCAACTCACGATATCATGTTGGCATACATACATATCAAACCATAAAATTTCATGGAAGGTGAAAATATACGTTTGAATTGAAACTAAAGACAATTTGTATATTTTATTAAACATTAAATAAAGGTGTATGTATAGATATGTCTTTATATACTTTGATGTCTTCTATTCAAATTCATGTCTATTATTTAATATTTCATAATTATTTATTAATAAACTAATAATTTTAACTAATATGTATTATATTTAATTACTAAAAATTAATTAAATCAATTGAATAATCAAATATCCATATGACTTAATTAATCAAATTTAAATAAATATTTTTTAATTAATTCAGATATAAATAAATAAATATTTAAAATCTGAAAATTAATTAATAATTAAGTAATTATCTAAATTATAGTAATTAAATATTTAAATTTGATTAATTAATTCAAAGAAGTTTGATAACCTAGATTAATAATTACTGGATTTTATTTGAATTCAAATCAACAATTATCAAAAAAAATATTTTGATGATTAATTATCAGATATTTAATTCAAAATAAATAAATTTAAAATAATTATGTTAAGTGATTAATTAAAAAATTAAAATCAAACAGAAAATAGGTGGGAAATTTTTTTTATAGTTGCAACCCAATTTGTAATTAAGGTGCAACTAAAAGATTTAACCCATATCTTTTGTTTTCAAGATTTCATTTCGTAAATTATACAAAGGAGGTGTCTTATTTTGCATTATCACATTAAAATACATGCGCCTTGTTAAGTTAAGCTCATAAAAGCTTAACCTTAAAAGCAAAACACAAAACAAAATTAAAAAAATTATGTGACTATTTTTTAGTTCACTTACCTTTTTACATTTCTACCTACTTGCCTACCTAAATAAGTAAGTAGGTCCTACTTTTCTACCTGCCTATGGCTATGTACCGACCTATATATATATATAAGTGTTTCCAAATTTTGATTAATATGCCACATGATAATTTTTTTATTATGTCACATGTCATAATCTAAGACCTCTTAAAATGAATAATCATAATGGATGATGGATATCAATATTTCAAAACAAAATCACTTAGAAATCTTCATAGTGCCACATGTTAGATTTTGATGAATGGATGAAAAGTGACATCAACATGACATTATGGTTATAATCATAGGGGAGTTGCATAGTAATTGAAAAGGAGTTGTTGAAATGAGTTGCACTAAAATGAGATTGTATATACAATGAGTTCCAAGCCCAGTTGCAAAACACCCCTTTTTTCAGTGTTTAAAACATTATCCATATTATGGTTTTGTCATTATATGTTGTTGATTCCTTAAATATGCCATTAGTTCCTTCCAATGTTGCATGATTACCAGTACATAATTTAACTAACATATATTTTTAAATATGAATTATAAATGTAAACTTGTAGTTTTGCTTGGATCATTTAAAAGTTTGTAAAATGGTGGCCATGACAAGTGATTAATGTCCATTGCTTTGAGAATAAAGGTGGGACCTAATGTGTTAGTGAACTCATTCTCATATTGTTCAACATTAATTTGTTTGTAATGGGAATTGTAGAATGTGAATCATTTATTTCATAGTGGTGTTATCATTCCAAATATCAAACAGATGTGATGCTTTTGATTTTGAATCAATTTAATTATTTTGTATATGGATATGGCATTTTGTAGTTTAAAATGAATCTAATTTTACAAATTCCATTATGTAATTGAAAATATGCATCATGCCATGTGACATTAATTCCGAATTATAATTTTTATGAGTTTCTAAATGGTGAATACAATGAATTTTTTTTTCTTGATCAATTTTTAATATCTTTATATTTATTATAATTTATAAACCTAATAATTTTTGGTTTGTGACATTTAGATTTTTTTTTTAATGTTATAAAAAAGACAAACTTTGATATTGACAATGATTCATAATGTTTAGGATGTTTAATATATTTGTCTATGATTAATTAACACATTATATTTTAAATCTAGTTTTGATTAATTTTATGCAACTTGTGATTTTAACATAGAAACACATTCTTCCAAAAGAAAAATATTGACAAATTGAAATGTTAAAGATGTATGATATAATGGTAAAGAAATCATAACATAAATAACAAGTTGAACAACCATTTATTAAACATTAAAAAGTGTGTTACCTAATTGAATTCTTGTATTTGCATCTATTTTATTTTCAATACATTTTTGTATGATAGAATGTAGTTTTGATGTTATTGACTTTTTTTTTTTTTTTTTTTTTTTGTT
>Ga0116231_10004533_pt1 | contig 28075 bp, 21 predicted proteins | sample S1TSphgellanicum_2_FD_89695 | JGI IMG/M metagenome (GOLD analysis project Ga0116231, IMG submission 89695) | Host-associated microbial communities from peat moss isolated from Minnesota, USA - S1T2_Fd - Sphagnum magellanicum MG | ecosystem: Host-associated > Plants > Peat moss > Unclassified... | reverse complement strand
TTTTTTATTTTCAAATATTATTTTTTATTTTAAAAAAAAAAGTTTGTTTTATTATTAATTATAAATATTTTTTTTATTTTTTTAAAAAGAGTTTTTTTTTTTATTTTTGTGAGGGGGGGGGGGGGGGGGGGGGGGGATTTTCAACATTTCTAAAAATTAATATAATTTGTGTCAAAGCAACCAAGGTATTATGGTATTTTTTTTAAAACTTATTGTGGGGAATGCTCACCACATACTCTTATTTGAACATCGTCTTAATTGCCATGAATTTTTGCACCCTGACCATATAACCACCTGGACGAATTATTATGATGGGCCAATCAGAAACGATCATATTTCTGACACTCTCTTCTGCAGCAAGTGCAACAGCGTTGTTGTACCTTTTACCAGCCACGGCAAACTGTACAACTGTACTCCTCCAAACCATTTTCCTAAGCCAAACCGACATATTTTGTCTTTTCTTCATCCAATTTTACCGTGCAGGATCACATACTGAGCACCATTGGAGATGCTCCCACCTAGTTCTACAGAGTTCAGTGCAAAGTATTTAAGTGTTTTGGGATAGTTTTAAGCCAATCGGATATTTGAAGTGAGTTTGAAAATTTGCCTATTTCTTCCCTTGAGGTCCAAACTAGTTAATAATGTGAAAGTTGTCTTTGCCTAAAGGGTGAGGGACCCAACCAAAGACCGTGGACTCTGGAGTCAAAAATCAACGGCAAGAAAGAGAGAGATAACTTTTCCCAAGAAAATTCTTTCTTTCTTTCTTTTGTTTGACAACCAGAATTTTAAAATGATATTAAAGTTATCCATAAAGTCAGGCAATTAGGGGACGAGAACAGCTAATTTCAGCATAATAGGTCATCAAATGCGTTACTGGGAATGAAAATTTTACAAAACAAAGTAACTGGGACAAACATGTATTCAAACATCTTCAAAGTATGTATGTAAAACAAGTTGCGGCATCTTTTGTATCATCAGTCAGCAATGTGTTTCATGTTTTAACATGTGAATCGTGCACCTTTTCAAGTACAATTTAATTTTTTTTTTGAGACGCATTGATTGCGTAAGGGTAGGGCCACATTCCCAAAATAATGGGCGTAACATAAGGTGTGGATTCTGATGTTGTGCATTTTGGGAATGTTCCCCACCCATGGGCTCTACGCATCTATAACAAGCTCTAGCAAAAATGGCAATGTGGTATGGGGGGGGAGGTGGGGGAACCTCCCCCAAGAACAATTTCTAGCTACATGATGGTGTGGGAGATCCCACATAATTTCGGGGGAGCCATGGAGATTGCATGTATTTTGTTGTTGGTTCACTCCGGCCCTATGCATTGCTTTGAAGCCCCTCTAAAAATTGGACAAGTGTCTTCATTTGCAACTAATTTTTTGACACAAATTTTTGTTATTGACCAATCCAGGTTGGCATTCCATTTTTTTGAAAAGGCACCCCCATTATTTTATTTATTTTTCATTTTTCCCCATGATTTTTTAAGGTATCATAATATAAAAGAAACATAATTGGGATCTTCTTCTTCTTCTTCTTCTTCTTCTTTTCAAATTTTCCCATGATTCTTGGAGGTATCATAGTATACCTTTACTGACATTTCTTCAAACCCAAAAAATCCAATAATAGTTCTGGCTAGTGTTTTTTTTTCAATTTTGTGATGTTGCTTGACCAATGATCATCCATAATTGTATTTAGCCAAATTTGGCAATATTCAAAATATGACAGTAGAAAATCTTAAGTATCCTGTAGAAAATTTTTGTGATTTTTAAGAAACTTTTTTATTTTATTTTATTTTTTCAAAAACCTAGGGATGTGACAGAATATTCTTCTAAAAAAAAACTTTTTAGCAAAATGGCGAACAGTCATCACCAAAAATTTCACTGGTTCTGACCCTTGACTTTGGTTCTCAATAATAAATAATAAAAACACTTTTGTCCCATAAGTGAGGTTCTTAAAAATCAAAGAATCAAGTCAAAGAACCTACCCTACAACATCGGTTCTTTGCCAGTTTTTTTTAATGAAAACCACTAATCCTTCCCAATTTTCGTGAATAGAATTGAAGGTTCTTTCAATTGTGGAAATTTTCTAAACCCTAATCCCTAAACCCTGGAACTCATTTTGTGATGTCTCACAGAAATCACAAAAGACCCATTTCAAGATATCCCCACAATCTGCAGCAACCCACTAGGGTTACCTTTCATGATGTTCTTTCATGATGTTTTAGCCATGGATGGATTTGAATGAAGTACCACAAGTGAAAGAAATTGAGGTTGTTACATGTGGTAGAATTGGGACCAGGGTGAACCTGCAGTTAGAGCATCCCCACCGGTGCAACCCCAGCCACAAGATTGAAACAGGGACTGTAAATAGGTGGGAATAACTAGTAGCAAACCACCTGGACCACTCATTATGATTGGCCAATCAAAAACAGGGAGCAGCAGGCATATCATATTTATTACACTCTTCTTTAGCACGTGCACAGCTTTGCTGCGCTTTTTACCAGCCTCAGCAAACTGAGGAAATATGCAGGAGAAAAACCATTTTCCTGAGCCAAACCGGCATATGTTGACTTTTCTTCATCCAATTTCAATGTGCAGGGTCACATACTGAGAACCAGTGGGGATGTTATGGTACCTTCACGTTCCTGACTAATGAAGGCCTAAGAAGCTAATAATAATTGAAAGAGGAAATGTTAAATTTGGTGTTTGAGACCTGCTCTAGTTCAGGGATGGGATCTATCTATGAAGGAAGGTTTTTTTGTTTTGTTTTGTTTTGTAGTTATGAGATCCACTGAACCGGGATGCTTCAGTTCTTGGTGTCTTTGGAAAGCTCTCGACGAGGAGGGGTGCATGGGCTTGGTTCCAATGACAGTGGGACTTGTGGTACAAAAGTTCTTGAATATTGAATGAATTTTTTCACTGAAAATTCAATTAAATCGTAGCTGAAAATTTCGGAGGAATTGGAATGTGCCTTTGGTGTTGTTGGAAAGATCTTTATGAGCAGGATTTAATGGAATTTATTTGGTAAGATTTTGGATTCAGACTGTGGGAGATATTGATTTTTAAAGTGATTTCTGCCTTGTAAATTCAAATAAATTCCAAAAAATCAGGTTTTGGAAGGAAAAATCAGTTGAGGACATGGTAACACTTGGGCCAACGGCACAGGCCACACTAGTATCTATAGTGTTTAGTAGCAACCCATTTTATCTATTCTTGTTCCATAGGCAACTGCAGTGGTTAGCCATGTACTATCCATTCACATGTATCTATCGACCTTGTAGCCACCAAGTGCCTTAGCTACTTGCATAGGAGGTTACCACCTACATTCCCCACCTACTATCTCATGAGACTTACCCATTTTCCCAAGTAGTTCCAAAGGTGGTGTTAGGGGGAAGTATGAGGGCTTACAAGATAGGTTACCAAGGTAACTCCGTTCTCGTTCATCAACAAGCTAATCATAATGAGTTATCAATGGATGGTGCATTAATGTGTGTTAGTCGTATAATCCTCTCTCTAGTTCAAAGCCATCAACAACAGGTTTCCAATGGATGGTGCTTTGATGGGTGTTGGTTGTTTAATTTTCTCTCTAGTACAAAATTGGTCTTTTGTCACTAGTATGTGCTTTTGGAAGCTTTATTTTCATGTGTTGGATATTGCATCCAAAGTTTGTTTGTTTCTTGACATATATTAAATTTTGAGGGAAATTATAAATTTTTAATTTGTTGGCAAACAACTCCACAAGGTTAATATGGGTAAGCATTTAAGCAATAAAGGATCCTTAATGATGTGGCTTTAGACAAAACTATGTGTTTAGTGTGTGTTATTTGCTTATATTTCAAAGCATGTCATGTAATAATTTTTCCATATTTTGTCATGTGGCTCTACTTTAGCTCAAACATTCTTGTGTGAAATATTGTAAGATAAGTCATCTATTGTGTGTTGTATTTTAATGTGCATTGCGCAATTTATTTTGTAGGGAGAATGTGTTTGCAAGATTTGACCACATTAAACTTGTGTGCATGGTTATAGATTTTGGGCTCAAGCCAACGGTGATTCATGCTACAACATCCAACCTAAGTTTGAACATATGGTGTATGAAGTTGAACCCAACAATTCACAAATCTAGGAATGTGAGAAATGAATTTGAATAAGATATAGCAAGAAGATATTTTTTGATTTTCAAAATAAAAATGATGTCTAACATATGATGTATAGTCATGGATTGGCAAGGAATTATTCATGTTACAACTTCTAGGCTAGATTCTAGCCCAAATGCGAGTCTTTAAAATGTCACACACAATGGATCATGTTTATCCATAGGAACATATTGTTATGTGCACCAATGGCACAACAAGTTGTACCTATCGCCTCAAGTCCTTTAAATATACATAATTCTTTATGACTCGCACCTTGACGATTTTAATTGCATTTATAACATGTATCATTTAACAAAGATGTGCAACTTGTGTGTTTTTTTCACAAGGTGAACAAATTGTGCATTGTCTTTCAAAGTATTGTAAAAGGCATGGTCAAAATCTAGTGTGAACATTGAAATGTCATGTGATTCAAAAGGGAATTTGAACTAATCATTAAACTATGTTTTGAACCCTCTATGTAGGTTCAAAATGATTTGTTGTTTATTACAAGTTCATTATATACAACACAATTGGAACAATAAATTTAACAGTTTTGTAGACATACAAGTATTCTTGAATTTCATGTCATGAAATTTCCAACATTTCATATAATGTTAAACTTAATAGACAATGACATTCAAGTTTTCACTATTTTGAATTATGCCACAACAAATACATACATGTCCACCAATTGTGTTCAATGTCCTTTTACTATGGTCCGTGCATGCATGTTACTATTTAGTACTATGATCTATGCATACATGGCTTTTTTATTAGAGACATGATGTGGACTACATTATTCAAATCCTAAATCATTAAGTCCAAAGTTATAGAAGATACTTTCAACAATTATCTATCATGTTTATTTCAAACACACCTACCATGATTAAATAACAACATACCAACCATGTACCCTACTTGGGAATGTTATTCTATGAACCCACCTATTCCATTAAGCATCCCCCAAATCATTGTATGTTTCAAGAATAATGTTAATTTGGCATCCTCAATGTTTCAATTGAAAACAAAACAATAAGATTATCATCATAAATGGTGAGGGCAAGCTAAACAAGGATGAAATCAAAAACATGATTCAAGATGCAAGAAATACAAAGGTGAGGATGAGGAGAATAGGAATAAAATTGATTCCAAAAATAGCTTGGAGAACTATGTTCGCAATTATGAATAACTCCATTATGGATGAGAAATTTACCAGCAAATTGACCCAATTAACAAGAAATGGGTTGATGATGCAATTAATGCTACCATTTAAAGGTTGGACTAGAACCAACTTGTTGAATTTGATGAGTTTAACAACAAGATGAAAGAATTGCAAACCAACTACAATGTCATTATTGCTTGCATCATGTACCAAGGGGGTGTTATTAAACCTTGTGGAACTACATCCTTATTATCTTATTTTTGTCTTCAAAATTTTGTTTTGTTATCACTTGTTAATTTTGAAATGCAACCTCTCAAGGTGTTTTAACATAGGCCATTTGGTCCTCTAGTACATCCAATCCTTTTGGTGATAAACTAATTAGTAATTTTGCTAGTTTTGACATTCAAACTCTTACACGTGTACTAGATATTGACGATTCACTATTAAAGTTTCAACATAATGCATGTTCATCAAATATTGTTCCTAAGTGTATTGACCATTCTAAGGATTCAATTCCTTGTTTAGATTCAAGAATGATTGTGATGAAAACATATGTGAAAAATTGAAGGAACACAAGGATGATATTCAATTTTTTGAATTTTTTGATTGGAGGTTAGTTAAAGTAGATATTGTTGACAATCAAGTATCATTATGAAAATTACTCATTGAGTGACAAACAGGAACTAATGTTCTTGTTATTTCACAATTGAAGTTGGTTAGTCTAGTGGTTTAAGAAGATAATTATAATTGCCATCTAATTCCTTCATGAGTCTTTTATTTTATTAATCTTGTTCCTTGTTTGTTTCAAGGTAGTGTGATTTTTGATAGTGGTAATTCAATGTTTTTCCATGCATTTTTTGGTCCAAAATTTCATGGAGCTGTTGCAAATGTTCACTTCCATTATCATTTTGGTGTAAATAAGTTCATAAGGTTTCAAGTACATGATGTAATAATATAATATATGTTGTTATTTTAATATTTGAATTAGATGTATGATAAATTTTTATTTCATCCATGAATAAAACGATGGATGTTTTTATCAAAAAAGTAAAAGGGTTATGAAGAAAAGGCTAATGAAAACCAACGTTGATATTTCAAGTTGTGGGTGGTAGGTTGGTAACAAAATAAAAGTTCACAAGTTATACATTGTAGATGGACACGATGGAAAAAGTTTATGGCAAGGAGCGAATATGTTGCCTTCTTCATGGACATGGTTTATTGATCCAAGCCAATGGCATGGTTTGACACATATCGGTTACTATTTATAACTTGCATGCTATCAACCCATGGCATTGCTCAAACAAGTGGTTGTGTTTTAGGATTAATGTAAAATTAATTTGTCACTTAAGTTGCAAGGAAACAATTTGTTTTTGGTTTTTAAGGAGTTATTTTGCTTAGTGACCTAAATATCCAAACTATGGATGAGATAATTATGAATTTTAGTTAGAAATCACTTTTTCATTAAAGGAGGTACAATTTAATGTTGGGCAATTTTCATTTTTTTTGTTGAAAATAAGCAGTTTTGATTATTGCGAATGTTACATGAAAACCGCCTTGATTTTTATTATTATTTAATAAAAGGGGTTTAAGTGAACCAACTTGGGTATTAGGATTTTTTTTATAAAAAAAAATAATTTTCAAAGGCAACAATTTTCACAAACACAATAGCAATAATTTTTAAACCAATTTTCACAACCCGAATATCAAAATTGCAAATTAGAATTTAAAAAAATACACGTTGGGAAAATGGAAAAAAAAATCTAAAAATCTAAGAATATTATGTAAATGTTTATATATCCACAATTTCATTTCTATCAAAAGTTCCATCAAATTGTTCCAACTCTTCTTCCAAATTTGCATCTATCCCAATGAATTTCATCAAGTTAATTAGAAAACGATTTACAACCACCTCTATGGTCATTGGGCCAATTTCTATTCACAAAAAATATTTTTTCTAAATTTTTTAATTATAAACAATATCTTTTTAAATTAATAAATATCCTAGCTAAAGAGTAAATTCTTTTAGTTTAAATTTGTTGAGTAAGAAATCCAACTATGGGAAACAACACTTCGTGTTTCTCCCACCATCTAAAAGGGCAAGTAATTTCCTTAACATCCATTTGATAATGCCTGAAGATTAAAATATATCTTTTGACATTATCTTTTGATGGTTCACTTGTTCCTACTTCCATTTCAAAGATATCCAAATTGCAATATGCAACCACTATCTATTCAACAAATTCACTTTCAAATCTAACTACTAGATGTAAATGGTGATAACATTTCAAGAACATAAGATATAAAGAACTTTCATCATATTCCCCAACAATGGTTAAGTATCCTTGTTCATGATGAATAAAAGAAGAGACCAAACGAAGGTTTTTAAATCTTGGATTTAACATGAAAGATAAAAAATTATGAGTTTTTTTTTTCTTCACATTTTTTCAAAAAGGAAATAAAAAGATTTTAACACCATACAAACCTCTTTTTTGCTTTTGGAAGTTAAACAAATCAATTCAAGAGCCACACACTAGACTCCTCTTTCATTAAGGTTTCAAAAGAAGGTACATTTTTAAGTTCTGCTTTTAATTTCAAATTAATGGATATGGCAAAATTAAGTGCATCACTTAACAACCAATGATCCTTAGATTGATTAAGACACAAGCAATTACAACTTGGGAGAAATAATTAACAATAATTTAGCAAATTGGTTAGGTTAAAGGAGGTGGCACTTGAGCAATCATCCTCATTGAATTATGTCTGTTGTAACAAAACATGATAACATCTTTGAATTATAAAGCTTCATAAAGAATGACCTATATTAGCAAATTTGCAAAATCAAAATAAATGTTTTTTAAAAATTTTATAACATTTACGAAAGAAATTGAAGTACAATGTTTTCTAAAAAATTACAAGTGTAATAATGTATTATTTTATTTTCATTGGTGTATTTAGTTTTCTTTTTGGAAGGTTTGAGTCAACACAAAGCTTTGTTCCATTCTTGTCTATCTTTCTTTGATTTTTTAAGCCAAGTTATGCATTTATGCAAATTAGATTGTGTAGTTTTGATAGATACATACTTCAATCCTTTATAAATTTTTCATTTGTTGTTGCCTATTGATAGGTTTTAAAAAATGCATGACCAAAATAAGACCCTTGAAAACTTCCCTAAAAACCTAAAATGTTGCAATTTATAACAAACTTTAAAGCTTTGGTCATAATGTTTAAATTGGAGTTTTCATTGTTTACATATGCAATAATTTTACCGCTCAAATTATATTTTCCAAATTACTCAATCAAATCCTTGGCCAAAGTTGGGCCAAAAGTGTCCATGGCCTCAAATAATCCAATTGTGATATGTTTTGGCTGCCAATCCCTCCCCAAAAAATGTCATAAGCTCTTTTTGACACCAAAAGATCAAAACTCGGTGTTGCAAAAAAACATTCTACCAAACATGGTTTAAAACATATAGTTGTTTAATTTTTTCCTCCAACTCAAGCAAAATTTATTATGAAAATTGTTTTTGGAAAACAAAACACCTTTCGGGCATAAATGCAAACTGAAACGCTTCAATCGTGGACTTTCAACAAAATGCATAGGTAAATGATTTTTGACAATTAATAAGACTAAATCTTCCACAAATTCTTTCTATTGCACATCATCCTTTTTAAAAGGATCTTTTCTAACAAAAAAGTTACAAATTGCAACACTAGATTGATTATGTCTTTTTTTAGCAAGTTGTCTTTCCAAGTCTTCTCTTATTGGATTGTTCACCTTTTCTTTAAACATTTTTGCAATTTTTAAATGATATGAAAGCACATGTTTTCTTAAAGTAGTTATTCCATTTGATATGTTGTATAGAATTAAACCTTTCCTTGCTTGAGTTTTTAGATTAGACACCAACACTGGACTAGTGTAACAAAGAATACATTTCATAGTTTGAGGGAATTTTACATCAACTTCTTTGTTATTATTTAAACAATAAAATGTCCAACATGTTGCATTTCTATTGTGACCTTTCCACTTATTTCTTTGAAGATACAATTTTTTGAAATTCTCTTTCATTATTTCATTTTTTTCTTTTTGAATTTATACTTGCCTCTATTTGTAAATTATCATGGTTTTCAGATGGATTTGTTGTTTTTTCTTCTCGCATTACAACATCCATAATTATTTCACATCCTTTTGCATTACTTATTTTATTTTCATTCTGAGATGATTGCTCCATGTTTAGTTTCACAACACATTTTTGTTAAATCGAAGGAATATAACAAAACAATCTATGTTCTACTTCTATGGAGGGTAATAAGGTCACAAATTATGCCTTATGCAAAATGCAAAACATTTGAGCAAAAAAATGAATGTGCAAAATATATAATCAATTTTTTAAAAGTAAATGTACCTTTTTTGGGTGAAAATTTTATTAAAAAGACCTTACATCCTAAAAACAAAAACATACTCAGTTTCTAAAAGCAAAAAAAACATACCAAAAACAAAAAAAATACTATAACCAAAACTAAACATCTCATAACCAAAAAACACATAATTAAAAAAAAAAAATGAAACAAAAATACTTACCTAGGTGAATGTGGTTGGAGCTAAGGCTAATTCACACTCCACATTTGATGCCCCACACTTGCACAAAGTAGGAAAGGGGGGAAATACCTTGCCTAAACAAAAGAAGTAGCAATAATGATGGCACTAGCTGAACATGACCACAAAGTAGCAACAACGATGGTGAAAATACCTTAAAAATAGTTAATGGCTCTACACAACCATGACTATGAAACAAAAACAATGATGGTGACCACGACCATGAAACAAGAAACAAACAACTAGTCCTAAAGCAACATCTTAAACACATTCAATCCATAATCAACCTCAAATTTCTCAAAGCAAAAAACATAAAGATGAAACATAAAAAGTTCTAAAGCTCTTTATATTTCTCATTTAGGAGGCGCCACATCCACACTAATGTCTAATCACTAACCTAAATCTAACGACCTAAACTAATACTAAACTAACAACTACATCATAAGCACGCTAATGTCTAATCACTAACCTAAATCTAACGACCTAAACTAATACTAAACTAACAACTACATCATAAGCATGCTAATGTCTAATCACTAACCTAAATCTAACGACCTAAATTAATACTAAATTAACAACTACATCATAAGGAACTTGAGAATAAGATCTAAGTTTTATGAAAAAAACCAACCTTTAAAAATAAAAATAAGTAGAGTTCGGTTCTTAGTATTGGTTCTCACATTGGTGAAAATTAAAACGTTGGTTTTCAAACTAGTTGCTACTTAATTGATATTTGTTGGTTTTTAGTTGGAGAATCAATTTGAGAATTAGCCCCCCCCCCTTTCAAAAACCTCCCAACATTAATACAATCATTTCTCCTATGATCTATTCATAAACTTTTTATAATAATATTAGAAGTGTGAATTATGTTGTTGGCCCAAGTGTGAACATGACTTTGAACATATAGCCTAATCATGAAAAAAAATAAAAATAAAAATAAAAATAGTTTGTAGTGCAAAAAATGTTAAAAAAAAATATATATCTTGTAGTTTAGGATTAAATTTATGAAATCATCTCCGAGAAATCCCAACTGTTTTCTCGCAATATCAAAAATGCACTTAAATGTCTCTCTTTTTTGGCTAAATTTAGCCAATATGTTTTTCCAAAATGGGTAAAAAGTGTGGTCGTTTGGTTTTCTAGTTGCCAGATTTCACTATTTGGTTCTAGCATGTAGCCAAAAATCTGAAAATTTTCTAAATTAATTTTTTTTATAACTGGTCTTGTGGATGATTGCTACCTAGTTTGGTTAAATCACCCAAAAAAAAAAAAAAAACCCCACCCTACACGGTTTCAGTAGGTTAGGTTTTAGGGATAGGGTTAAAAACCGTTCTGCCACCTAAGTTGCAAGGCGGCAGTTTTTTGTCGTCAGTTTTCCTTTTTCAAGGAGGTAACTTGCTCTACCACCTAAGCGGCAAAGCAGCAGCGGCAGCGACACAGCCAAAGAGGAGTAGGAGTGTCGTGGGGGCGGGGGTGGGCTGTGTGCGGTGCAAGGCAACCAAAGGGAAACGAGAACTAGAAAGAAGAAGGAAGTCGGAGGAAAAGGGTTGTTTTTCTTTCTTCTCGGCCTCGCCATAGCTGCGGCGGCGGAGCTTTGTACAGAATCCAGTATGAAGATCTCAGTGAAGACTCTGAAGGGGAACCATTTCGATCTCGTTGTTAACCCCACTGATACGGTATGTTGCTCCTCCCTTTTTGTCTTCCGGGTTCTTCTACATTGTAATCTCCTCCCTTGTCAAGCTTTCCGTCTTGATAAGAAGTAGAAATCTTGAGCACATCAGATGATTTCAAGGAATGAAAAAATGTCTTTCATTGAAGAGTGTCCCTCGCGGAAGGCAGGGTCATTATAGCTTCTTGTATTGCGAAATCCTGTGGAATTATCTCCATGTTTGTACATGTCTTCTGCAAAGTTTGAGATACTAACCAGCTTTACTGTTTTATCTAACAAATCCTCTTCCCGACTTGCTGATCATGGTGCTGCTAAGAAATCTCGTTTTAGGGTTCACACTATGGTGTGAAAGCCAGTGTTCGGATTTAGTTCTATGGTGCATTAGGGTTTTGGTGATGGTGTCACGTGGAAACCTGTATAGAGGAACATTGAATCTATCACACTTTGGTTACTGAGGATTCATTATACCAAGTCTTCCATGCTCGAGTAGATTGTACCTCATTATGAAGTTGTGGTTTGCAGGTCACAGCTGTCAAGAAGCAGATTGAAGAATCCCAGGGCAAAGATGCTTTTCCTTATTCTCAACAGCTTCTCATTCATCAGGGGAAGGTTCTCAAAGATGACACAACCATGGATGACAACAAGGTTTCAGAAAATGGTTTCCTTGTTGTCATGTTGACGAAGGTATGATCATAATTTCAATTTGAAGATAAAGGCAAACTGAGTTTACCTCCCTTGGCAGGTTTAACATCAATGGAGATCAGTGTGGATCACTCTTGTGTCAATTTCTCAATAGGGATTTGCTAGGTTTGTCCAGGGCTGGTATGAACTTAAAGATTAAGGTGAAACTATGCTGATGATGATGATCTGTAGAGTTCATCAGCTTACATGGCATAATGTTGTCTCCAGACAAAGGCACCAGCAGCCCCAACTCCATCCTCATCAGGAACTGCACAGGTGTGTTTTCTTGCCATTTTTGTGCTGAGTGAGGCTGAAATAGCACCTGCTTGACAGACCTTTCTTTTACATTACCACTGGGGTTTGTGGTTTTGCAAGTGGGATTGATTAAAACCTGGCCTGAACTTTGGTTGATATCAGGCATCTGCAGCGGCTCAGCCTCCACCTGTCCAAACTCCAGCAACTCCTGCAGCTCCAGCTCAACCTGCCCCTTCTCTGTGAGTCAAAGCTGCTTCACAAAATCCTGTGTCTTTCCTTGTTTTACAACTTTCAGCTGTGAGATGGTAAGTGCTGGTAGAGTGCTTGGTTTTAGGTCATGGAGATGGATGATCCTTGGCTTGGCATGTCTCTTCTCCAATGCTTTTCACTTCACCTGCTCAGATGTCTACCTTGCTTCTAGGACAAGAATCAGAAACTAGGTCTGGAAGTGCAGTGCAGTGTTTATTATGCCATCAGCCAAGGAGCATCTTAGTTTCACATTTAGGGTTTGTATTGTGGAACTTTCCTGTGTATGTATTTAACAATGATGTCCTGCAACAGAGCACCTGCACCTGCACCTGCCCCTGTATCTGCCCCTGCACCAGCTGCTGGAGCTCCATTGTAAGTATAATTCTGATTACCCCATTGATGCAAGGCCAAGAATGAAGGATGAACAGAAGTTCATAGTTTTTTTTACTACTGCAAAAATCTTCAACCAGGAATTTTTTGAGTTGCATTATAGCCAATACTAAATCAAATTGAACACTCATCTTGTCTTGAATGGAATCCCACTAAAGTCCTATGATTGTGCAGGGGTACAGGTGATGTGTATGGGCAGGCAGCATCAAACCTTGTTGCTGGGACCAACCTTGAGCAAACAGTTCAGCAGATCATTGACATGGGAGGAGGCAGCTGGACTCGGGAAACTGTTTTGCGTGCACTCCGTGCTGCTTTCAATAATCCAGAAAGGGCAGTGGAATATTTGTACTCTGTAAGTACTTAACCCAGTTGCCCTTATGCCTTTGTGCCTTTTCTACACCCAGACTTTGGTGTTACTCACTCACTGGTGATCCCTATGTATGGCTGTTATAGAAGGTCATTTATGGCCATTTATGGTCATTTATGTAGTGAGGTTGCTTGGCTCCCCACAGGTGCATCTGCGTATATGCCAGCAAAGGAGATGTGTTCTGCCATGGTTCTAGTTTAATCAGAAGTGTGTCACTTGTCATCTTTGATTGTCTTTGTTGAATTAACATATCTGTAGCTTCCTGGTGCGGAGGCCTTGTTTTGTCAACTATATGTGTCCCTTCATATTAGTGCAGGCTTAGGTCCTTTCAAATCTTTCTCAGGTGGCAACTGCTGTCTTAATTTCTAATTCTCTTGTCTCAGTTCCCTTTTGTTGGGGTGTCAGACTGATTTTGACTGATCACCATATCTGCTTAGTTGCAGCTGTCCCACATTTCTGTTTGTCTCTGTCTAGGTTCCTGTAAAAAATCTGCCCTAGTCCTAGCCTGTCATATAGGGCATCTGGAATCTTTGGGAGTATCATATACTGCTGATCCATGAGCATTACAAGATCCTCAGAATTTTGAGGTGTGGTTAGGCCTGCATATGGAGGAGTGCATTCATTTGTTGTGAACATGTGTTCATCTGGCAAATGTCTCTAGAAAGGGGCAGTCTTCTGGTAATCCCCATGAGCAGCATTGGTAATGGATTAATTCTTATCAGTCAGCATTGTAAATGGGGACTTCTTGTATTGCTTCCTGAAATGTTACAGGAACTTGGGAAACAGACTTTTGTCTAATTGCCCAATTTTGAGCAGATTGGTATATAATTGTCCACACTCACCATCAGGAGCTGATGAAGTAAGTTGTGAGTAATGGCAGCTAGTCACTGCCATTCATGATCAAGGTTCTGGTCTGATATTTATTGAGTGACAGTCACAAGGTTATGACAACCTACTCACTCTTCTTGTGTTTGATTTGGTTTTGCTGGAGTGAACACAGTGGCCTTTTTAAAGTGTTATTGTGGGCTTCTATCTACAATCTCATAGATATGACAATTTACGCCTAGTTCACACACAGCTCCTGGACCCTTGCATGACTACATGGTAACATGCCAATGATGGCTGCATCATGTACATACATCATCCTTGTTGAAGTGTTGGTGTTTGGTCTCAATTCATTAAACACAACTCACTTTGTGCATGATCCATTCCATTTTCTCAGGTCCTTAAATTTTTTGAGTCCTGGTTGCATGGAGCCATGTCCATCACTAAAATATTTCACTGAGATTTCATGCTGGGCTATGTATTTTGTCTCTACAGTCACAGTTTGCAACTTGGCTTCATCTTTTGCAGGGTATACCAGAGGCTGCTGAGGTAGCTGCCCCTGTAGCTCAACCTCCTGCCCTGGTACCTGCAGCTGCAGCAACAACAGCCCCTGCACCTGCAGTGCCTGTAGCCCCAGCTCCAGCAGCTCCTGGAGGGCCTAACGCTGCTCCATTGGACCTCTTCCCTCAGGTATGGTTGTGTTTATGAAGAACAATTGCAATCTGGGGTTTGAGTTGAATTGATGTCACTAGAGGACAACCATACCTTACAGATTTTTTCTCCTACATAGTCAGTCCTTTTTAGTGGATGTATGCAATGTGAGCAATATCACCCTTTGGATTTCAGTTTTCCCATATCATGACTAATTCTACAGTTTTTCGGTCCAGGGAATGCCTGGTTTGGGTGGAGGAGCTGGAGCTGGTGCTCTTGACTTTTTAAGAAACAACCCTCAGGTCAGTCATTTTCTATGTGGAGTAACTGAAGACACAGTAACAGCTGCAAGGTTTCAGTTTGCAACTGGTCAGCATAGCAACTAGAGTTGTGGTGCATTTGGAGTGTCATGGTTGCTGGCCAATGTTAAATTTGGAGAGTACTTGTTCAAGATTTTTGAACTTGTTGCCTTGACCTTCTGATTCACCAAGCCATCTAAGACAGTACCCAGTTATATAACTGCAGTGGATTGTTGCAACCTTACTGTCAGATAGTTTGTGAGTCAGTATCTGGGATCATTTACCTGGTTTCTTTCATACTGTATTTTACCTGAATGCAGTATCTTCTGTTTTTTGGGGGCAGTTTCAAGCTTTAAGGACAATGGTCCAGGCAAACCCACAAATCCTACAGGTTTGCAAGCCAGACCCTTGGTTTTTGATCCATCTTTGCTGCATCTGTGCTATTGTACCACAAATTTTGAGCTTGTTGAGGGATGCAGAACTGTCGCATACATATATGATCATCTTTTCTGCATTAGCGACTAATAAAATGACACCTCAACTTTGGGTTGCCATTTGGATGTTTGGTGAATGGATCACAAAAGCCAATGCTTCAGGAGTTGGGGAAGCAAAATCCTGCCTTGTTGCGGCTTATCAATGAGAATCAGGCTGAGTTCCTCCGTCTTATTAATGAGGCAGGTGGTGAAGGTGCTGAAGGGTGAGTAAGAGGCTTTGTTCCCAGAAGCCTTCAATATGCTTTGATGACAGATTGGCCCATTTACTTACTCTTTCATTTTCTTGTCATGTCATTTTGTGTTTGGGTGATTATCAGTATGCTTGTCAGTGTTGAATAAATCCACAAAGAGTCGTGCACTGATTCAAGACACAGCATCATATTTCTCTGAACTTAGACAGTCTGGAGGATGCAGGGATGTTCTTGGGCAGCTCGGAGCGATGCCACAGTCAATTACTGTGACTCCAGAAGAGCGGGAAGCCATTGATAGGGTAAAGTCCCTCTTGTTCATTTGCAGTTATTTGTGATCATCTGTCCTGCATTCTGATCTTTGGCACTGATGTCTCTAGTTGAATTCTATCCTTAGTTGTTTTACAAGCAAATGGAAGGTTACTGTCATGAAGATTTATATCATGAAACCTTATGAGAATGTGTTCTCCTGAACAGCTTGAAGGCATGGGATTTGATCGTGCACTTGTGATTGAGGCTTTCCTGGCATGTGATAAGAATGAGCAATTGGCAGCCAACTATCTTTTGGAGCACGCTGGTGATTTTGAAGACATGTAGCCCACACAGAAAACCATGTGCAATACATCATCTGTACATTTCAGGGTCCCTGTCTTGCTATGACACTTCTGTGTGCATGACAAGCACATCTGCTTTGGATTTTCCTTCATAGGTTACTTGCGCTGCTGGGGTATTTTATTATTTTCCTGCACAAACAGTGGGCTACTAGCTGAAAATCTTCACATATGTTCTTTGATGTTGAAAGGATGTAGGACATCAGGGTTTTAAATACTGGGATGGAAGAAGTGGAAGATAAGATGGGTGCCCTTTGTTAGCTCTGCTATGCAGGTGCCCAGTTAACTCTGTATTGTGAAACTCATAACCATCATGCATAAAAGGACTTGGTAACTGTTAGGATACTGCTAGTAATGAGAAGAACATTGGGGCTTGGGCACCATGCTGAAGCATGAAGTCTATTTGTCAAAGGATATGAGGTAAGAGAAGTGCAGTTTTGTTATTCTCGCTTTTAATTATATTATTGCTCAGTAGATGTTCTAAAATAACCAGTTCCTGCCGCCTTTGTAGTAGGCATGGGGGAGCTACTGATAGCTGGTAGGAGTGAATTTCTTAACTATCCTAAACATTTTATTCTGTGCATCTTTGCAGGTTGGAACTATGTTTCAGGGTATTTAAACTATGAACTTCACCCAATTTACTATTTATGAGTAGCTATGTGGCAGCTGGTGGACTTGTTCTAATGTCTACTATGCTAACGCCGATGCCCTAAGGAATGAAAAAAATGATTATGAATGTGTTTTGAAAAAAAAGAGATGGTTGAAAGTCTGAATGCAAAGGAAATTTGTTTCTGGTCAATTCAAGTTGAATGAAGAACAACATTGGACTAAGAAGTGTGAATGATGAAATAAGAGAGCTAAATAATGAAAATTATTTTCAAATACAAAATGATAACCTTCAATTTCATTGAAGATTGTGAAGGCGAAAAGAAATCAATATTTGTTGTCATAATGTGAAAGAATGCAAAATAACTATTAAACAGAAGTAAGTAAACAAAAAACTGATTTTAATCTTATCGTTCCACAAGATAAAAAACATAGCCAAATCAAAAGAAATTAATAAACTTTTTCAATGGACTAATTACACGAGTACAAATTTATTTCGTTTCTAGTAGATGTTCCTTGAGATGTTGTGAGAGCGTGTTTTTGCTTTTATGTAGGTCTTACAATAGGGGTTTGGTTATTAACTTATTTTAACACTTTTTCATTTCAGTTTTTTTCACTCATTTTTTTATAATATTTCGTATTTGTTTTAATATATCACATCTTGTAGTTATGCATTTTTCATGATGTTAGTGTGGTCAAACCATCGATGATTTGGGTATACATTTGTTATGTTGCTTATATGGGAATAAGCACATTACAGACCACGATATGTTTCAAGATACAGTTGTTGTTATTGTGTAAAAAAGTGGAGCTCATGTACAAATAAAGGTTTTTCACCTTTTCCCCCACCATACACGGAGGTGAGTGGATATTGTCATCATTAGAGACAATTTTTCAACTGTGGTGAACGTTGTTATTGTCAATATGATTCATACAAAATTGGTGTAGTGTGTTTTGATGATGACAACGCATGCAACAATATTTGCGGTTCAAAACAAAACATGATACTACATAAAATGAGTGCTAGGAGATGATTTCATTCCCCTTGCCATAGAGACCTACAATTGTTTCCATGCTCATTTTGATTCTTGTTTGATTTCTTGTGTACATGCTGATATAACTCCCTATCAACAAACGTCCTTGGTACCTTTGATGCTTATACCTTATTATAGGCAATGAATGTCAATAGCCTTACAATGTGCACAAACCATTGCAATTCTTCAATGGGCTACCACGTTTAGTCACAATTTTTCATTTCTGCCACACATACCAAGTAGTGCACCTCCATCATTAATTAATTTGTGGCAAAGGATGCATTTTTAACATTACGTCTTTCATTTTATTACTGTTGTCTTGATTGTTTTGGTTTTCTTTTCATGTGTTTACATTTGCTTGACATGCCTTGTATTTTTTGTGAATGGATTTCCATCTTTCTTTATATATATAAAAAGTTTTTGGGGGAGAGTGGGGTCAAATCTTGAATTAATGTTGTTGTTTTGTACCCTCTATCTCAAAGAAGGGGATGTTAAGTTTGAATTTGGTTTAGGACTATAAAACATGTATGACAAATTTAAATGATACATAATTTTAAAAACATGAAAAATCACACAAAAAATAAACCCATGTAAAACCATGTAAGGCACAAAAAGACAAGACCAAAATATGCACTGAATAAATATAGCTTGTTCATTATGGGAATATTTAATGTCTCACCTATATTTAAAGCAAAATGAAGATTTATTGCATTGAAATTTAGTGACAAAATTCATTAAAAATTGCTTGTTAAGGGAATATTTAATGTCTCACGTACATTTGAAGCAAAATGAATATTTATCACATCCAAATTTAATGTCAAAATGCATTGGACATAATGCATTAAGGGAATATTTAACGTCTCATCTATATTTGAAGCAAAATGAATATTTATCACATCCAATTTTAGTGTTTAAATGCATTGGACATTGCTTGTTAAAGGAATATTGAATGTCTCAACTATATTTGAAACAAAATGAATATTTATGACATCCAAATTTAATGTTAATGTTTGTTCCTCTCTCACCCATAAATAATAAATATTGAACATTAAAACATTTTGACAACATTTATATGTCACACGATGAATCAATCATTAGCAATCAAATAAGGCTAATCACTATTGGCAGCAAACACAAAGCAACAATTGCCTTCTTGTCAATCTTTTGAAACCTCTTGTCAATGATTGAATCCAACATGATATAATTCAACAACTTGTTTATTCTTTAGTGACAATAGCCACATGAAATATGCAACTATTTGAAAAATTGTTTAAATTTATATATATATATATATTGACATTATTATTTGGGTGCAAGTTTACAAGAGCAAAATTCATTTTCACACCATTGCATGACACACAAGATGTCAAAACCCCCCCCCCCAAATTGAACTTTGTGAGGGCATAAAAAATAAAATAATGTGATTCCTTGCATAGTGTGTCAAAAAGTTTGACTAAAAATATGAGAAGTAAAAAACAAGGGGTGTGTCACACCGTGGCCTTGCCATTTACATTTTTAAAAAAGTATATCTTAAGGCAAAAGAAGAATTATGAAAATTCAAATATTTCACCATGCAAAAATATAATCTTCAAAAAAATCCTCTAAAAAAAAAACCAAAAATCCTTCCAAATTATCATAACTCTATAACTAATCTCAAGTTTCAACACAAGCCAAAATATCATCTTTCCAAAATCCTCATATAAAACTAGAACTATTATCACCTAGGGGCAAAAATCCATGAAGCTACTACTATACTCTAGAATGAATCTACAACCCACTTCCCTGAGATTTAGGGTTTGCAAAACATGTAATTTTGTTAATGTTATATAAAGAAGAACATTAAAACATTGAGATTCAGAATATGGACCATGCAAGGCATAAAATGGCAATCTGTTTTTGCAAGTGAGTTTTTTACAAGTTGGGGTGAATTTTTTTGGTTTAAAATTCCTTTAAATGGATAAAAAATGAGAGGGGTTTATTATTATTATTATTTATGTCTATAATAATTTTAATTTTTTAAAACTTAATTAAAAAAATTGGGTTAAAAATTTTTACCGCAATTTTGTGAGTTAGCCAAGTTGTCCACAAGAGGACTTAGCCAAATTTGGCTATAGTTCAGAGAGGAAAGTAGAAATTTTTTGGAAATTTGCTATATTTTGGTGACATGCTAAAACCTATAGTCTAAATCTGAATTTCTTTCCCCTCAAAATATGGCGACTTTAGGCCTTTTTTTTTTGCCAAAAATACCATGTTCAATTTGCCATAAACGTCCCGTTCCCTGGCATAAAGGGCAGGGAACTCCCCGGGAACACAGGATATATTCTACAGGGGGAACGTGACAGAATCCGCCGGCGGGGCGGATTCTGCACAATGAGGGGGTCGAATAAATTACGTAATTACTACCCGCCTGCTAACGTAAATCTGTAACGAAGCCCTAGTCTCGAAACCCTAATTTGCCGGTCCTTCAATTCTTGTGCTTCGCAGTGTCTGCGAGCGAGCGAGCGAGAAGAAAATCGCGGAGGTGTCGTCGCAGAATTCTGGAATGGATTTGTGGCTTCTAGTGGCAAAGATTTGTTAGGGAGGAGGACGGCGAAGTATCAGGTCGCAGAATACGAGAGCACGGTGATCCGGATCTCAGCATTTCAAGCTCTTTCCAGTGCTTGGTTGCAGTGGATTTAGTGAATCCTAATGGGCCAGATGCAGCGGAGATGGCACAGATTTGCATTTTTTTCCATGCTGTTCCTGCTTTGCTTGTGTCCAATTCCTTCTTTTTCATCGTAAGTTTCCTTCCTTCCTTTTGTCTTCCCTCTTCTAGTTCATTGCTAGTTTAACCCTGAAGAGAATCACGGTTTTCTCTGATTTAGGGTTTGATAGGTTTAGTAGCTCTGGTGAAGGTGCCAGAGGTGGAGCTCCAATGTAAGGGTTCCCTTTTTCTTTTTCTTTTCTGGCAGAAAGAATTCTGATGAGAGGAAGGAAACTTTTATGTGATGTTGTAGGAACGAGGAAACGAGATATGTTGCGGAAGATAGCAAAGGGAATACGACATTCTCCTGTGATGCTTCTGGTCCTTGTATTCCTTGCTCTTATTCTGAGAAGGTGACTTTCTCTTTCTGGCAAGCTTTGGTACTTGTGTGGCAAACAGTGAATATATAGTTACCCCAGAGTGTATTTGATCTAATGAAGTCTTTTTTTTCTGTTCTTGTTGAAATGGCAGCAAACTGACGAGTATCACTGCAAACAAACAGGCTTCCACCAGCCTTTCAAATGCATGGAGATGAAGACTGATCGTAACTCGGGGCAAACCAAAAGAGATTCACAGCTCCCAAGCGGTATGTTATTGGAAAACCTACCTTCTAGGGTTTTATGTGGCAATTATATGCCCTCAATCAATTTGGTCAAGAAATCTACTCAGGTGGGAAATTGATCGGCTGTTTTCTCTCATTTTGTATATAGCAGGGAGAGAAGACTCAGAGAGACCTGACAATGAGGCAAGCCAAAATACAGAATCAAATGATGTTGAGAAAGATGGTGTAGAAGGATTGCACCAGAGGCGAAAGTTGCAGGCAACGGATTCTACAGCAGCTCAAAAACTGTTGGACTCTCAAAACTTTAAAATTGAAGGCGGGTTGAAGGTTTACCACACATATAAATTTTGCTCGCCTCAAGAACAAGAAGACAAGCTCTCTGTGTGGCAATTTGAGGTAGGCTGTTCCTCTGCTGGGTGTTTATTTCAATTCAATCCTACATTCTGCTGAGCAATTCTATGCTGCATATGGGATTTGTTTGACATCGGGCTATGCATTGTAGTAACACCTATTCCAGCTTAATTGGCATATTTGATGTAGACCTAGTTGTGTCAAGTATGACAATCAATAGAGGTCACAACATGTGAAAAGGAATTGCTGATGATGGAACTGCTGAACAGAATAAGAGACTGGTAAAGTCAAGTTGTTCTATTATCACATCTTTTCTTATGCTCATGTTATTGGACATGGGAACCAACTTTGGAATGGGCCCTGTACATTTTCTTGCTGCAGACAATTGTGATGTGTTGTGGCTGGTTATTTACTGCTAAGTTGTGGATTTACCACATGGCAGTGAATGAAAGATGTTTGTGGTTCACTGGGGGTTCTGTGGCACAAGGTTTTGGTTTCCTATAGGAGTTTCCTCTGTTTTTGCATTTGTACCTTTACCAATAATGTTGCTCATCTTCTATCTGTTTTGGCAGGGACTTGTGATTGGATCACTTGCACTGTGTTCCCCGTTGCTATATTACCGCCGTAAACACAGTTTCTTAGCTTCAGGCATGACTCGGATACCAAACAATCCTCGCTTTTAAGGTGTCTATTCTCCAGGTAAGTCAAATTTGGGAACTGTTTGTGGGTGGGGCTCCTCTACCCATACTGTTTACTCTCTGTAGATACTGATTGGCTGTCTTAACAGCTTTCGATCGTACTGAATTGTAACAAACATTATGCTAAACACAGTTTCGATGCACTGTCTGGTCAACTATCCTTTCCAAGTCTCCTATTCTTCTCTGTGGTTGCAATGCTGTTCCATTGGCTATTATTGGGATCAGCAATACAGATAGGCAGTGAGTACAAACTACAGGTAAAAACTACAAACAATGGGGCTCATACATGAATACATATCTAGATTGAGCTGTGTCATCACATGAACTTCAACTAACTGCACGGACATGTTATATGGACGGGAAAGAAAATTTCAAGTGAAACAATTTGGAGGGAGTTCTGTCTGCAGGCTTTCTAAAAAAGCATGTTGGGAGATAGTTCCTTTGAGCTGAAATCTTTTGAGCTCTTAGTAATCTCTAGAACTGAAACTGGAATGTATTGCCAGAAGATGGTCTTGTGTGATTGGAAGATGGGACCTCTGAAAATGATGTTCATATTTGAACATTTTGGTGAGGATCAGTCTTGCATGCACATTTTTTAAAATGTTATTTCCCAGAGTTCTTTGGCAAATTTCTCTGGTAATGGACAGAAAAACATGTTTGACCACTGCTTGTGTTTTAGTCTCTCCTTTTGGGAGGAATTTCTTTTGATATGAAGAGGTGGAAAAGATGAAGCTTGTCTCAAAACAGAGAAATGGAGAACAGCCTCCATTATTTCTATGCATCCTCAACAGTGAAGGAGGCATGAAAGAACCATAGAGTTATATTGAATTACTATTGCAAGGAATCTAGTAGTGTTATAAAATCCTTGCAAACCAACAAAAGAGTGTATTTGTAGTCATGGAAAACTAACAGTTTGTGTGACATTAGAATGTGGACTGAGCAAACTATTGCACATTACACAAGATGGGCTGGCTACAAACACACAATGGTCATGTTGGTGTGTGTTTTTCAAGGTCATGGTATTATACAAAGTAGGTATAACTTCCTTGTTTGCATGATGATATAGGTGGTTTTTGTGAAACGCCCCTGCGCACGGTGGGCCCATATGGCAGGTTGTTTCACTGGTATGGTGGGAAACTGTGTTTTGTAGTTTTGTACTGTACCCATGGGATGCTATGATCATCACACCGGGCAATGCCATGCTGCAAGGGTATTTACCTATGAGGAAAAAATAAATTAGGAGGTGCTTTAGTGGTGTATGGGGTGTAGTATGACACAATTGTTATTAGAGCATCTCCACCAGCATGTCCCTAAAGCCCCTGCAATGGGAGAAGCTATTTGCTGAGGGCTGTTGTTGTGAAAACATGACCCCAGTGGTGATGAAAATTCCTTTTTTACAAGAGGATTTCACCCAAAAAATCACAAGCACCCTCTTCTTCTAGTCATCATTGAAGCTCACAAAAAATCAAAAGCCATGGAAAAAAAATTGAAATGCACACAAACACAACAATGTTTCAAAAGGAAACCACAAACACACCAGAATCAAAGCAATGTATGATTTTATTTCACTTAACGTTCAGGCCTTCTTAGGTTCACAAAATGTTCCACCAAACTTACTCTTGCAAATTTCTCTAATTCTTGTGTGCCTTTCATGTATGCTTGTAAGGTCAAACCTTTTTTTCAAGTGTGCCATTCATTTCAAACCTCACCCATTTAGCATGTTTGCAACCATGGGTGATCGGTCTAGCACTATAATGTCATTGTTTCCAACTGAAAGCCCAAAAAATGCATGTTGTATCCAAAGATATTGATCCATAACTGCTTCCAAAATTTTCGACCTCTCTCTATCTTTGTTTTGAAATTGCCCTCACCATCTAACTAAGTAGTTTTTCCACCTATAGTGCATATAATCAAAGCTACCAAGCATGCATGGAAAGTCTTTCACTACATTGATCTTGAGCTAATTCTCTATGCATGTTTTTATGGGTTCTCAAAGGTACCTTGGCTGAAAAATTACAACTACAACATGCATAAACCATTTCATGCATTCCATTGTTGCATTCTTAGCAATCCAATGATATTCATCTATTGCATTAGCCCATGTTCCATTCTCAAGCATGTGAAGTTTAGATGTGCATTTTTGGATTGAAGACAACCCAAGCTTCTTGTGCAATCTTGTCTTTGTAAGGAAATAAAAGTCATAGTCGTAAATAACTTGCAATATTCTCATAAAAAGATTACAACTCATCTATATTATGATCTCAAAAGTTCCTCGTTGTACACTAGTGGAGAAGTAAAATAGTCCAAAAGCATGCATTCATGCCCAAGCTCCCGTTCTCTTGGTAGATTCTCTATGACCCCACCTTGTTGTTGCCATGCTTGTGCCTTTCATCTTCCAAAGTTTAAGCAAGCTAAAAAACTCCCTATAAAAATAATTTTTCCTCATCATCATCATCATCATCAAGGCTCTTTTCAAGTTGAGTGATCAACCTTTCTTTCTCCATTTGTTAGCCATGTTCTTGTTCCTTATGCACAATAAACACAAAGAAAAGTTCATGGAGCTTCATGCAAATGATGATCTTGGAGTGCACAATAAATATTTAGCAATTGCAATTCATGTGGCTATAAGGCTTGTTGTTGTGTGACTATTGATAAGCATTTTCCTCAAACAACACATTTTGTGGCAATGTTTGACAAAGGGGTTTGGATAACTAACATTGCACTATGAATTTGCAAGGTGATTAGTGGAGATGCCCTTAGATTTGCTAATGGTAAACTAACATTAGTTTAGTCAACCTAGGTAGTTCCCATAAACTTCTTGCCATGTGGGATGGTTGAAACCAATGTTGTGTAATTATTTGATTTAAAAAATTAACCTCCAACTATGGTTTTTTGAAAACAAAAAAACTTTCATTTCAATTGTTTCAAATTTTAAACTTGAAGGATTTTTTTCCAATTTTAATTATTTGAAAACCAAAAATTCAATGGTTATATACAAAGGTTCTTTAATATAAAGAACCTTATCATTTCACATATCCATGGAAGTTTTAAATGTCTTATGTCATGAACCTTAAGTATTTTTAATGTCATGTACAAATTTACCAACACTTTAATCAATCCAAAACATATTTTTAGTTTCTTGAATTTTTGTAAGTCAAATTCTCTCAAGAACATAAATATAAAGAGGTAATGTACCTATATACACAAATTGTAATCCTCATTTCTATACCTCTCTCATAATTCTATGTTCAATTTCCCCCCTCAAAAAAAGGGATAAAGCTACAAAATCATATTGTGCAAAATCTTTCAACGAGAACATGCTTTTAGCCAAATTCAAAAAACTTGTATACAAGTGAGGTCCTTTGGCAATTCCTTAAGGAGCTATTGGAAAGGAAGATAGAATTGATTTGAACTCAAACATTGAGCTTTAATTCAAATAATTAGAATTAGAATGATGGCCTTGATTGTTTGTTGATACCATTGAACTTACTTGCAACAATTTTGGTGATGCAACTTTACTAGCAACACTCATTATGTTTGTATACATGTTCGCAAAATAGAATCTCCATGTCTATAACACGACCACCATTTCACATGAAAATACAATCTAAACCCAAACCCAATGGAAACTTTTGAGTGTTAATATGTTATTATTTGATAGGTAAATAAATTGGATTTTTTTATAAACCCTTATTCAAGCATATATACAATATATGCACAAAACAATATACCTACACAATGCTACTCACAACCTCTTTTACTAATGAGAGAGGTTCAAAGATACAATGGTGGGAAGAGATACCAACTAATGGTGCCATCCCCACTATGACACTTATCTAAGCACCATGCTTTTGGAATACCACCTACATTGCTTAGACCAAAGACAAATAATAATAGAGCAATTGAGGACATCAAGGGGTAGCCTATCAAAGGAAAAGGCACCAATTTAATATATCAAGGCTATTTTAATATCAATACCAAGTATATACTTGCCATATACAAGAAAAAAATTCAGCCTTGGCCCAGTTATAAGAAAGTTCCTTTCACTATTTTACATGTAGAAAAAAATGGATGTTAAACATATGATAAAAAAGCTTGCCAAAAAGTTCATGAAATACAATGGTATGTATATAAGGGCAACTTTTGTCAATTAATAAAATAATTTTGAAGGTTCCATGTCAAAATTAAAAATATTCAAAAGATTCTCTAATTTCCTTCAAAAAAAAAAAATTCTTTGAAAAAGCTATTAAAAAAAGAAAAAGTTCAGCATTTTTATTTTAAATATAATTACTCTTGAAGCTACCAAGGTATTATTGTAGTCATTTAGCTTCTTTGAATCTTTTAGTTGTGGAGTAACTAACCCACTCTTGATTAAACTTTGGAGATGTTGTAAGCTACTTTGGAGATTTTGTAAGTTGGTAGGTGTTTAAATAAACCACCTTCATTACAACAAACTCAAATAAAATGGAATCAATTGTTTTTTTTTAAATCAAAAAATTTGATATTGTATAAGTGCATTATAATATTATAAATTAGGTGTGGTTCCTTTTCTAAAAAATATATATTATCAATTGTATCTCTAAGTTCACCATGGCTTTTGTTCTTTTGTAATTAACATTTGAAGAAGATTTCACTTCTTAGAATTTAGATTTGTAAAAATACTTGAAAAATAAAATCGAATGTGATGTCAGGTTTTAAAGGTTTGGATCTACTTTTAACAACACAAACTCAATTTATAAATTTCATCAACTATCTTAGCATGTTCAACACATGAATATTGAAGATTCCAAGAATTTGTTTCTCATGTCCAAAACAATCGCAAAATATTTCATGTTCAATTTTTGAAAATCCACAAGAATTTGGCTTTATTTTTTTTGATATGTGTTTGATAAATTTATTGAGTTTTATACATCACATCATTATTATCATTATGATATCAACCCATTTGTATTTTTTAAATCATGCTTTAAGTGACATGGGTATTTATCTTTCAAAAAATGAAGGAAAAAAATGAACATTTAAAACCTACCTATTTGTAAAATTATTTAAACAAAATGAAGCAAAAGATAAAACAATTTGAAAATTAGATAATATAAAAAAAATGTGATAAAATAATAGTTAAAGATGCATACTTGCAAATGATATTATTTTTGAAATCCGCATGAATTTCGCATTATGTTGTCACATTAAATCAATTTTCAACAAAATCAAATAAAGATTTATGAATGTTTAAAAAGACATTATACATGCAAATTCTCATTTGATCATTGTTACAAGCTTGCATACATAATATGAATAAATGAAATAAAATAATTTTGTGTGTTGTCTTGTGAAAAAATCAATGGTGAGTAACAATCTATTGGGATAACAACATGTTTGACGCTCCAAATTTTCCTATCCTAAATATATGGAAAGACATTTGCATGAATCTTCTATTTAATAAAAATGATCCTTCTATGTATTCATGATAGCTCCAATTTATGTTTTTTTTTTTTTTTTTTTTTTT
>Ga0116231_10004531_pt1 | contig 28082 bp, 22 predicted proteins | sample S1TSphgellanicum_2_FD_89695 | JGI IMG/M metagenome (GOLD analysis project Ga0116231, IMG submission 89695) | Host-associated microbial communities from peat moss isolated from Minnesota, USA - S1T2_Fd - Sphagnum magellanicum MG | ecosystem: Host-associated > Plants > Peat moss > Unclassified... | reverse complement strand
GGCGTGGTTTCGGGGGGGGGTGTTTTGTTTTTTTTGTTGGGGCGTGCGGGGGGGGTGGGGCCGCCTTGCCGGCCTGGGGGTCCGTTTTTTTTTTTTTTTTTTTTTCTCGCTTTTAGAGTACTGTTTTTCCTCTCCTTTCCTTTGTTTGTTTTTTAAATTTTTTCCCATTCTTTTTTCTTGATCTCTCTGGATTAGGCAAATGACGGAGTGTTGTGAACTTCCTTAAAAACACTTTCGGCAAGGCAGCAGAGCCGTAGGGATGAATGATGTCGATTCCTCGGCATGTATGCCGGTGTGCGTGCTTCGTGTGTTGTAAGGGATTGATGGTAAAAAGTCCAGTGTCAACATGTGCAATGTGTTTGGAACACAATCGCTTTTTGGTCTAATTAAAAGTGCCTTTTTGGTCTCAAATGTGACTGCATTTATTTTTAATCTCTGTGTTGCTGGTGAGAAAGAGCAGTGTGCACCTATTCTTTTTGTGCTGGAAACTGCAAGGTTATTGTGCAACAGTGGGCAACCTATGAGAACAGTAATTGTAAATGAAGTGATTCGTCTAATGAGAATTATGAAATGGAGCATTAGTCCTGTTGGGGCCTGGTAAATACCATACACAGTGCTCTTGAAGGTCTCTGAACATACCTCAGACTGTTGGTGTTGTTCAAACTGCTCCTCTGTTTTTTTGGGTGGGGATGGCGGGTTCCTTGGGTTGTGGCTTCATCTTTTTCATATTTGCTGATATGTTGCCAGATGTGAAATCTATGTAATGATATTATCAGATCATTTCTCAATCCTATTCAGGTTTACTTGATCCATAAGTATGGAGAATTTTGCAGTACTTTTTAAGATAATTAATAAAGCAAAATCATAGTTTGGGAAAGAGAAAACTTGGTCCCCTGATCATTCTCACTGGAACTCTTGATTGTACCCCATCATGGTTGCAATTCACATCTACAGCTCAATTTGGAGTCAACAGGAAATAGGGTCTGAGGTTCTGTTGGTGAGCATTTCTTTTCTTTTTTCGACTAATAACTTCAACTCTTTGGATTGTCGGAGAGTCTTGTGTCAAAATGGCAATGTGAAAAATAGCAACCTTTCACATGTTTGTGTGCAATGAATCCTGTTGCAGCTCACTATTCCTGCTGAAGCCCTTCCTGGCAGATATGTACATGCATTTTGTTCTTCTCTCCCATTGAATCTAGCAAACTCTTGTTTTGGAATATGTGGTGTATGTGCAGGGCATGTATGCACAGCATCTGGACATGGCAGCACTGGCAAAGCAGCACCAGATGAAGAAGATCCAAAAGCTGTACCTGATCAACTACCAGCCTCTGAGGGGGCTGAGGACGTACAACTCCAGGTAGAGGTTACCACCCTGTCACTACCACTTTCTGTATCTGGTGTAAATTACTGGTGCTGGGATCCTGTACTTATGTGTTTTGGTCAGAGGCTTCACATTTTCTTGTAGTTTCTCAGGCATTTAGTTTCATTTAGAGAAGTCCCCAGTTCATCATTTTTGAGGTTAGTTTGGACATTGTTGTGTTACCTTCAAAGTGTTGTTGTGGATATTTCTCTGTAATGTCATACATATGTTTTCCCAGTGACTTTAATGGGTGTTCTGCATCCTAGCAGTGACACTGGTGTGCCTAAAGGATATGTTCAGGGTGCAGAAGGCCCTAACCACTACCTTATATGTTGCTTGTAAAGGGATCAGCTCAACTGGAATGAAGCTTACCCTTCCAGGCTTGTGGCGGCTTGAATGAGGATACCATTGACTATTTGATTACCTATGTCTCTTGAGTGCTAGCCAACATCATCACCTTCCAAGTGTTGTTGTGGAGGTTTTTGTGCAATCTAATAGATCTTTTAGTTTGGATTCACAGATTCATGCATGCTGCACTTTTTCTGCGTCAACCTTAGCATGCTGATTGGAGGCAGAGTAAGTCACTGAGAAGTTATATAGTGCAAGTTTAGAGCTTAAGTGCCCATTGATACCTACCATTTATTACTTAATCTATGTCCAGCTTGGGTACTGAGTTTGTATCAGATTTTTGTGTCTTGTATGGTGCAAGCCCCAGAAGTATATGCCTGCACTTAGGGTACTATAATCCCAAGTTCTATCTGGTGGAATTCACTTGGACCAGAATATATTCTCTAGAGTTGATGTTTGTTATTACTTTGAAGAGTGATCACTCATAGAGATCCTCTTCCCCAGGGGAGGCTTGCTGGTAATGGATATTGTTTATGTGGTTCCAGGTTTGTTTGCAACATGGAAATGCTAATTGTTTCATTACTCTGGGATGGAAGCTTTAATACGGCATCTTACAACTCGTAATTTGTCTGGACATGAACAGATTGGTGACACTCCAGTGGAACTGGATTGGCGGGCATTTCGTGCACAACTTGTTCAGTCAGAGAAGCCTGGAAGTAAAAGCATTGGTACCAAAAGTTCTGCAGCACATTGGGCACATCCAATCCTGGCACCAGAAGCAGGGTGTGTGCTTATAGCAACTGAGAAATTGGATGGGCAACAGAACTTTGAAAGAACGGTGGTATTGCTGCTGAGCCCAGGCTCAAGTAATCCCAGAGAGGGTCCATATGGGTTGATTCTCAACAGACCCCTATCGCGCCGCATCAAAGAGATCAAACTGAATGATTGGGCTCTGGTCAAACATTTTGGCAACTGTCAGGTATAACATGACTGCTTATCTTCTGGCAAGCAATGTAACTACAGTGAAGAGTTTTTAAAGCATTTCCTTAGTAGCTCCCCTTCCCAGGGTGATGTTCTGCATTACATTTTCATCCCTTTGAGTTCTTTTTGCTCATCTAGAGTAGTGATTTATTGTCCTTGGGTTATCTTGGCCATGTTTTCCACTTTCTTTGTTCTTTTCCCATCCTTATTTCAAGTTTATGGAAACATGATGCTCTTAAGCCTTGCAAGATGGTTGAGCTGGTCAATTATTACCATGCTAATATGTGCATGTATTGAACTCTGAAGTCAGGAACATATGATATCCCTTCAGGGTTCAGGATTTTCAAGTCTCTTATTGACCTGTTCAGCTTTCTCCAGAGTTATGTCTGTCAGTGTGGCAATAAAATGGAAATTTTGGTCCTCAGGCATATCTTGGAGGCCCCATGGATACAGAGGTGTTTCTTCTGCTGCATGGTACCAGTGGCATACAGGGTTTTCAAGAAGTGATTCCTGGTGTGTACTATGGAACATCTGATGGCCTGGAACCTGTGGCTGAGTTTGCAAAGGGGGGAAACCATTCTCTACCACAAGGATTTCGATTCGTGTTTGGCTATTCCAGCTGGGGCTCTGATCAGTTGAAGAAGGAGATTGCTGCAGGTCTATGGTGTGTTGCAGCTTGTAGTTCTGACTTGATCACATCAGCTTCAACTGCAGGACTGTGGGAGGAAGTTTTACAGCTCATGGGGGGCAAGTATTTGGAGCTTAGCAAGAGACCACGGAGAAAACACTATTAAAAGTTTGTCCCGGTCACATGTGTGTTCTCCAGTGTTGAACAAAAAGACTTTAAATGCATGGAGGATGCCATGGTTTGGGCAACAAAAGAGGAGAGGATTCATTTGAAAGGGGTTGTGTGTTGCTTGCCATGGACTGCCCTGCCCTTGGAGGTAACTTTGTACAGTTGACTGGTACCTGAAATGTCTATTGTCATTGATATCCAAAAATGGCTTCAAGGAAGTTGGAAATGGAAGCACACTTCTTTCAGGAAAGGAAGGTTGGATTTCCTCCACATCCAAGTCTGAGGATATGCACTCTCAGAAATCTGTAATAAGCACAGAAACCAGATAAATTTTGGAGCTGATGAGCAGTGGTGGAGAGAGATCTCTGGGCTCAAAGATTTATACTGTGTTTCAATGATGCCAGTCTGGTGCTGCCGTTGGGGTTCAAGAGGTTGGAACTTCCAGCAATTGAGGGAATCAGTGACAGGTCAGCACATTTTCATGAGATGCAGATGCATCATAACTCTTGGCTCTTCTGTTTTCTCAGACTTGTATGTCCTCAGTTCTTATTCAAGTTCTGAGAACTGATGTTGGAAAAGGCAGGTGTTATATAGGTGCTCTAGGGAGGGCTATGACTCCCAAGACGGGATCAAATCGTGACTGAAGACATTGTGTCTTTTGTAAGATGGCTGTATATAGGAATGTGGGTACTGTAATCAAGGAAAAGTATGAATAATATTATGAGCTGATGAGGCTTACATGTAAAACTATGAAGATATCTTTTGATCCTTCGAATGTACAAGATAGATGGAACAATACATCGACATAACAAAAGGAAGGTATACAGCAGAACACTAGAATAGCTGAAACCAGGAGTGAAGTGGGAATAGTCTGGCTAACCGTCCTCCAAATGAAAGCTTTTTTACTGATAAAATGTGCAACTGTATCATGGAACACCAAGATGTGAGGCAGTATTCCTGGTTTTCCGGCTGCATTAGGTCCTGTGGTTCTAATTGGGGCACCTAGCAGTGCACCTTTTGCTCCACTAGATTAACAAGAACTTTACAGGGCAGGTCCTATCCAGGATTGCAGTTGGAGGCACTGTTGTCCAGAGCAAGAGAAGGAGGACATCTGTTTCCCACCGAAATCTTTGCAAAAGATTCCATTTGAGCTCTGGCATTTTGCAAAACTGAGCTTTGATACAGTTTGGGCCAAGTGCTCCCACCAGAAGATGTTCAATGAGACAGCTCCTGTTGATCATGAAGGCAAGGGGCAACCATCTCAACACTGTCATGAAGGGATGCCCCTTAAGTCTAGAGTATCTCATGGGATACCTTTCGTGTGATGACTATGTATCAGCCTTCCATTTGCAGTTCTCATGAATGTGACCGTTGTTGAGTAGCTTTGGAGAAATTGTGTTCACCAAAGGTTGAGATTTCTCACTTCTCGGTGCCATGAAACAAAAATCCTTCACAAAATGTTGTTGGATTTAAGAATTTTAATTCAATTTCAATTCAAGTCACATGTAATGTGATTCAATACTTTCATTCAAATGTAACTTAATTTTCACAAAATCAAACTCATTTTTTTCATCATCTTCTTATTGTCATTGGTAGTTATAGAGTGGCATACAGCCCAAGTTGGATATAGAATGATTTTTGTTTTCGAAAATCAATTAAAAGAAAACTCATTAATTTTTTTAATTCAAAAATGAGTTCCATAGGAATTCTAAAGTTAGAATTCTCACTTCAACTAGCATACTATTGGGAAGTAGAATGCTATTGGGATGTGTGACCTTACAAGAGGTTTAATATACTTGAGCCATTGGCACCGGCCTGCTAGTAAATATGAAGATATGAAATAATTATAAATTTAATAACTTTGCTCAATTGGTTTGAAATTTGTGGAATGACAAATGTGCACATCATCTCGTTGAAGACTTTCAAGTAATATCAAAAACAAAGTAAAGGATCTCATAGTTTGGGAAGGTCATAGATGTCAGGGGCATGAAAACTTTAAAAATATATATATTTAAAAAATACATGGAAAAAAAATGTAACGTGCAAGACATAAGTTTAATTAAAATATTTATTCTAATAACATAAAAAACATGAAAATGAAGTGAACAAAATTATGGTGTAAATTGTACCTTTATTATGAATGTTCATGAATGAAATTTATTCATGATGATGTTAGATATGATGTTGGCATCCGTGACAAAGGGATTGTCCCATACAAATGAACAAACAAACACCTATCTATTTATCACACATACATATATAAACTTTGGTGACAACCTAAATTCTAACCACCATGGTAGTTCATTTTTCTCATATAGAATGAGGATGTGAACTCCCAATTGTGAGCTTTCAATCCTACCCTTAACAACTAGGGTAGCTGAATGTCCTCATATAGATCTTATTTCAATCTCAAATTCGTTAAACTTAATGTTTTACGAGGGGATTAATTGCAATGCTAATGCGAAGATTTCTTGAATTTGATCACCAATAAGCTTTTTTTGTCCCTTTTGTATTGAGATTGGAGAGACGATCAATACATTGTTTTTTTCATACTCATTGTGATTTGTGGCATGTTTTATAAACCATGAAATTTAGTGGTTAACTTAATTGCCTTTTCAATTTAGTGCAACATGTATACTAAAACTAACCATCCAAATTAAGGTAAAATGTTAACGGGGTACATTACATGCAAATCAAAAGATGATGGTATAATATCGTTTCATGACCTTGAACATGAAATAATTGAACATACACAATCAATTCAGGATGCCCATGATACGTGTATAAAGTGTAAATTAATATACATTTCATGGACATGAAAAAAAATATTTTTTATTTTTTATTTTTTTCATATCCACGTTGGTGGATAGGAAAAAAGATTGAGATAGATATAAAATGGAGGTAATTATTAGGAAAGATGGGATATAGTTATTAAGAAAACTAATAAAAATAGAAAATAGTTATTAAGAAAGAAATGAAGTAGTTAGGCTTAGTAATAGTACCAGACTGGTTTTTTTTCTTTAATTTAAAAATAATTTAAAATTTTTTCTTTGAGAAAAAAGTTAGTGAAAAATGGATTTAAAAATCTTTTAAATATTTTCAGATTTTTATACATGGTTTAAGTGGGTAGCCAAAAACATATAAGGATGTTTTGAAAAATATTCCTTTCAATTTTTTTACTAGCCAAATTTGGCTAAATCGGCTTATGAATGATCACCACCCTGGCTACATCACGAAATTGGGGGGGGAAAAAAAAAGAAAAAAAAAGAAAAAGAAAAACTTTGCTGGGATCATATTCAATTCCAAAATAGGCCAAAGGAAAGAAACTTAGTTTTCTTCTCTTTTCCCCCTTTTCTTTTTCTTCTCATTCTCTTCTTCTCTTTTTCGCAAAGGCGAAAAAACAGAACAAAAAAAAAAATTCTTTCTCTGTTCGTCTTTTCATTCTCTTCTTTTCCTTTTCGCAAAAGACAAACAAAAGATCTTTCTTCTTCTTTTGGCTTCTTCTTCTGCTTCTTCTTCTCACTAGTGGGTGCTCGTGACCTTTGGCCACTGTGAAGTCCCCCGGTTTTTTAAAACTTGGTTCGCGTTTTAGTTTGTTTTAGAAACTTTTAACTTTTTTATTTTTATATTTTTATGTGTTTTTTATTTTTATTATTATTTTGTGATCATCCAACCGAACGGACATTTCATCCATCCCCTTAATTGGGACGGATAGTAGCTAAAAGAAAAAAAAAATTCCCAAAATTCGTCCCGTCATCAAGCCGAACGAACATTTCATCCATCCCCTTAATTGGGACGGACAGTAGCTAAAAGAAAAAAAAGGTAGTCTTGGTCAATACAAAAAAAAAAATTTTGATTCTGGGCTGTCCAAGGTCTAAATATTTTTTTTCTGATCTTCCCCTAAATCCGTCCCATCATCAAGCCGGACGGACATTTCATCCGTCCCCTTAATCGGGACAGACAGTAGCTAAAAGAAAAAAAAAGTCTTGGTCAATAAAAAAAATTTTAAAAAAAGATTCTGGGCTGTCCAAGGCCTAAATATTTTTTTTCTGGTCTACCAAATCTTTTGCCTCAAAAAATCAGACTGCCCCTGATTTATTTTTTCTCTGAAGTCAGTTACATCTGAGAAGCTCCACAAGGAACGGGCAGTGACTGGAAGAATTTTTCAGGCACTGCCCACACAAACAGACACCACTGTTACTTTAATATATAAAATTCTCTTCTTTCTATTTTTAGCAAAAATAAGAATAAAATCTCTCTCTTGTTTCTTCCTCTCATTCTCTTCTTTTCTTTCTGGCAGAAGCAAACCTTTCTCTCTCTCTTTCTTCTTGTTCTCATTCTTTTCTTTTCTTTTCTTTCCTCTTCTTTTCTTTTTGGCAAAACTAAAATCCAAACCTTTATTTCTCCCTTTTTCTTTCTTCTCATTCTCTTCTTTTCCTTTTCGCAAAAGGAAAAACAAGATCTTTCTTCTCTCTTCTTTCCGCTTCTTCTCTCTCCTATCTGTCGCTCGCTGCTGGGTGTCTCGAGGATTGCGACGAGGCAGCGGCGAGAGGAGGAATTGGACAAAACCTGAAGATTTGACTGTCGTCTCATCAACCTGGAGAGATGGATTAACAATCTACAATTACAAAGAAGAGAATGAGAAGAAGAAGAAGAGGAAGAATCAAACAGATTTCGCTTCTTTCTGTCACGAATTGCAGAAGTTCCAGTCACCGCAGCAGCAGGTAGGCACTTCGGTTTTGTTTTGGTTGATTCCCTCCATTTTGTTCCATTTGGTTGCTGAATTCGAAATCTGTTTGCAGTCAGAGTCTTTTCTTGCTGCCGGTGTATTCCTCTCAGTGCAGCTGTTTTAGAACCGGACCGGGAACAACAAACAAAACTGTCATCTTCAACTATTGTTGCAAGAGAGACAGAAGGGGAGTCTTTTTGGTTTTTTGTTGTTGGAGGATTGTGAAGTGAGGATGAGAGTTTGTGTGTGTGTGTGTGTGTTTTTTTTCCTTGCTTAGCTCGTGTTTTGTTGTGCGCGAGATTTTCAAGTGTGTAATTTTTAGGGTTTTCTGGTTCTTGGTGGTGACAGGAGGTAACAATGTCAATGGAGTCATTGACAGCTTCAGCAGTGCCTTGCAATCCTGCATCAAAGACCATGCGTGTAATGACCTCTAGCAGCACTTCTTCTTCTTCTTCGGCATTCGTTAGAATACCTTGTTCTTCGGGAAGCCTCACAAGATTGAAGCTCATGGTGATCAATAATACTGAGAGAACTTCGGTCTCGTGCTCTGCCTTAGAGGTAATTCTTGGGCAATAACCTCCATTGTCGATCCCTCTTTTTTCTGTGAGAGGCAATGTGGGGTAATGTGTTTCTTGCCATACTCAGTTTTTGTTTTCCTCTTCTGGTTCTATTATCAGCCAGAAAGCAAGGAATCCTCAAGTGAGAATGCTGTTCCAGAAGTTTTGGAGTTTCAACCACATAGCAACATGCCAGTGATGCCACCAGAGTGGAGAGAGCGAGAGGAGAAGCGGAAAGCTGAAGAGGCAATGAGGAATACACAAGGCATCACCATACGGAGACGACCTCCCACTGGCCCACCATTACACAATGTTGGTCCTTTCCAGTTCAAGATCCAAAGTGAGGGTAACACACCCCGCAATATTTTGGAGGAAATTGTGTGGCACAAGGACTGTGAAATAGCACAGGTCTTGCTTCCAAAACCATCTCAGCAATCTTTAGGGTTAGATTCAAAAATTTGGCAATTGGAAAGTCTTCTGGTGCAATATGCTGCCTCTTTTGATTAATCAGTCAGGTAAAGCAAGAAGTCCTGATTCAGCAAGGAGGTGATGCCATGTGGAATTTGGGTTAAAGCCAAGTTGTGCAGATATCTTGTCAGATATACTTCCGTGTGATGCTGTCGAGGGTTCCTTAGGCAGCTGAGGGTGATGATGGCTTGTATGGATATTGTGCTGCTGAGACAGAGATAGATAGTTTGCTTGGTACTGCTCCCTTTGGATCCTTTTTTCTCATGGAATTTCTTGCCAATGCAAAATTGTTGATTGTAGCATGTGTGATCACAACTGGGTTCATTGGCTAATACATTGAGTTTGCATGCATATTTGGTGTATGTCCAATCCAAATATGTGATTCTCTCCCCTTTCTGCAGGGATGTTATGGTCTCTGAGGCTTTGCCTGGAGTGTTAGGGATTATGAGCAGCTGCTTATGGATTAGGGTTACAAAGATGGCCTGCATTGTCATGAATTTTTGGTAGCTTGGCCAAAAGAAAATGAACTCCTGCTTGACTTGTTTGATTTGTATGCAGATGAAGGAGAGGACACCTCTCACTGCATTAGCAAAGGCAATGGCAGGTGTTGCTCCAACAAAGGATTTTGTTGGCACATTGAAAGCGAGGGCAGCAGAAACAGAGCGACCAGCTCTGATAGCTGAAGTGAAGAAAGCATCCCCAAGTCGAGGCGTGATTCAACAGAACTTCGATCCAGTAGTGAATTTGTTCATCTGAGCCTTGATTGTCTTCCTCTTGTGATTGCATTTCAGTATTTCCTCTTATAAGTAAACTCATAAAATTTGTAGTACCTTACCCTATGAGCTGCACACAGGTGAGGATTGCACAAGCATATGAAAAGGGTGGTGCTGCTTGTTTAAGTGTGCTCACAGACTCAAAGTACTTCCAGGGAAGTTTTGAGAATCTGGGTCTTATTCATGCAGCTGGGGTTCAGGTACTCAGAGTTTTCTCTTTCATCTGACAATTTTGTTGTGACTGCGAATTGAGGATTTTTTCTGAGATGCATAGAACACTTGTATCACAATAGTCATAGCTCTATCACATAGGATGCCATGTGCATTCACACTGACTGCTATGTTGGTCTGAATGTGACTTGCAGTTAAGAGGTTCCTGTTTTTGGGTTCTGATCTTTGTTCGGTTGAGCTTGTGCAGTGCCCTCTTCTGTGCAAGGAGTTCATTATTGATGCGTGGCAAATCTACAAAGCGCGGGTTAGTGGTGCTGATGCTGTACTTCTCATTGCTGCAGTTTTACCTGACCAGGATCTGACTTACATGACCAAGATTGCCAAAGCTCTTGGAATGGCTGCCCTCATTGAGGTTGGTGATTATGTGGTGAATGTTGTCTCTCTGTTTCAGAGAATACTGTTTTTGCTCTTCTTTCTCTGTGATTTAGCCTAACCCTAAACTTCATGTTCTAGACATCTCAGTTTTGTTGCTTCATTTGTGTTATCCCAGTCACTTTCTTATATTGCAAGAAGAGGAATCACAATCCTACAAGTGAAGTTCTGAGTTTTATTCTGGTTGGAAACTATTTCTCAATGCAGGTGCATAGCAAGAGAGAGATGGAGCGAGTGCTGGGTTTGTCAGGTGTGGAGCTCATAGGCATCAACAATCGCAGTCTGGGTATGTTTTCTGGGCCTGAATTCTGTCAAAACAAAACCTACTCTCCTCTAATCTCCTTCTTGAACTTAGAGTTCTCTGCTAGTTTCATTTTGCATACCAAGAATGAACTTTCCTATTGTATGTCACCCCAATCCTTAGTCAACTTACACAGGGGATACATTCCCCTGGTCTGTGCCTCCTAATCAAAGAGAAGAACAATCTGGATGATCTGCCAAATCTGCTTATCTAAATTAGGTTAATGCATGATTTGAAAGAGAACAATCAGTCTGTTTGACTTGAATCCAATGAGCAGATTCAGGTGCAATCCAATGATCTGGATGCTGGTTGGTAATACACAGTTAGTGTCGCTGTACCATAGGCAGTGTTACTGAGGTTTGCTGAACATTGGTGTGGTGCTGCAGAGACGTTCAAGGTTGATATAAATAACACAGTGGATCTTCTCAAGGGAGAGACAGGGCAAACCATCCATGAGAGGGGCATTGTTGTAAGATTCTGCCCTTGGAGAGTTCCAGTGGTATCTGGTTCATTAAATAGTTGTGGATGAGTGGTAGAGTGTGACTGCAATTTTTTCTAGGTGCAAAGATAGCTGTCTCACTAAGAACTTCATCTGTATGGTTGTGAAATGCACAAGATTTTGCAAGGTACAACAGCCTTTACAGAATCAGTGGATTGTGTACCAGAGTAAAGCATTCAATTAGGCTGATGGACCTGGTGCAGGCACTTCAGAATATTAATATCATAGATGGACCATAGTTTTTCTTCTCAATCAAGTTCAGCATCCAACATTTTTCTTTGGCTCATATATGTAGGTAATTAACTTACAGCTGAGACCGGTGGGTTACAGGTCGTGGGTGAATCTGGTTTGTTCACACCAGAGGACATAGCAGTTGTACAAGCTGCTGGCGTCAGTGCTGTAAGTTCACTGCATTTCACTTGTTCTGGTATCCTGTGGCCCCAAATTCATGTCAACAAAATCCATTTCAACCCACAAATCCATTTCAAACATCACAGACCAAACCATGAAGTATTCTGATAGATTATGGAAACATAGACTTGCTGCTTTTTACTGAGAAGCAAAATTTAGAGTGCTCTGGTTAGGAGAAATTGGCTGTGAAGTTTGCAGTAATCAGTTCATAGATTCTCTTTGAGACTTTCAGTGACTCTGTCACAATTTGGTTGTGTGTTTCAATAATCACCTATGGCAAACAAAATGTTCACATAAAGGAAGAGGGATGGGCTTGACAGGTGTTGGTGGGAGAATCACTGGTGAAGCAGGATGACCCATGTGCAGCCATTGCAGGGCTCTATGGCAAAGACATTTCCCGAAAGATGAATAACGAAGTAACCCTTCCTGTGGCATGAGTCCTGCACCAACTGTCCAAGTGCCACTCCTGAAGCGTTTGTTAGATCAAAAGCATTACATTGCATTGATCACGGTTGGCTCATTTAAGATTTAGCATGCACACAGGTTCTACTTGGGGATTAAGAGATTCTCTAAAGATAATATGATTTTGACCACTACTGTGGTCTCTGGCTTTTTGTTGGAGAAAAAGAGAAACAGGGAACTCCCATTTGTAACGTTTTTACTTCTCTACTTGTGTCAAATTTGCACAATTAGTAGCTGAAGGATGTACTGCTAGGTTGAGCACATTTCTCTGAAATGAATTAAATGAGTCAGTGTCAAATTTCTGTGTCACTTTGCCCAGTTTTGGGAGGCAATGTTTATGAGAGCTCCAAATTGTGATATCAAAGCACTTTCTGCAGAAGATTTGATAACCTAACCCTTGATGTTGATGTCAAATGAAAATGTTGTCTGCTTCTCAAATTGCAAGGATGTGTGAGGGGTCTCACCTCAAGTACAACTGTTTTGTGGGATTCATGAAAGAAGGTTGCACTGATGTGGGCACATTAGACCATGAGAGTGAGAGAGAAGGTTCTGTTGTGAGTACATTGCACCATTAGGAGAGAGAAAGTTTCACTGTCATGATCACAGTGCACCATAGGAGAGGGAAGGTTGCACTGTTGTCAGTGCACTAACCATTGGAGAACAAGAGAAGGTTGGACCATTGTGAGCACGAAGGAGTGTTCGAGAGTGGGTTGAGATTACAAGTGTTTAGATATTGCTTTGATAGATTGTGATTGAAGAGGAGTATTTGAGAGCAGATTGAGGCTGCAAGTGTTTAGATATTGCTTCAATAGATTGTGTTTGAAGAGGAGTGTTTGAGAGCAGATTCAGATTGCAGAGTATTTAGATATGGCTTCAATAGGTTGTGTTAAAGAGGATTCTGTTTGAGAGTGGATTGATCTGTGAATCTCAAGAAGCATTCGATCATGCGGATTTTTGTGTCCTGAGTATGTATTTATGTATTGGTAGTTGGAACCACTGGAAATGATCTCAATAGTCTTCTCCCTGAGGTGCTTCACTGAAGTTCGGAGAATTTTGAGCTTACTGTATCTCCTCCCTCTGTTGCAGATGTACCCTGCTGGAGTTTGTGGACTTTTGAGCTTGCTGTATTTCTCTTTTGCAGATGTGTACCTCCTTGGAAACTCTCACATACCAGAGAGAGACAGAGAGAGTCTTGTCCTTCTGGAATTGCATTCATCTTTGCTGTTGATTAGGTTTTGTGTAATGCAGAAGGGCTTTGGAAGGTGCTACTACTTGGATTCTTCTATTAGCATCATTTGAAGCTTTTGCAGCATTATTGCTGTGCAGATTTCAAAGAGTAGTACTTCCATCTTAGTCTGCTGTTGTTGTTGTTTCCATCTTTTTTTTGCGTTCTGTCGCTGCAACTGCGAGGGTTGCCAGCCAGAGATGATCTTTGCAGTTCACTGTTGATGTACTTACTGTGTGCAGCAGCAACAACTGAAAAAAGAGTGCGCTGCGTCAGTCCTTTGGTGGGGTTCTCTCGTCGTCTCTAGTCTTTTGCTACAGAGAAACCACAGCAAAAGCCTGTACCCGTACTGGTCACGACGGACGGACAGACCGCGACGGCAAGCGTAAAGAGAGTCTCAAGAACTCAACCCCACTTTCTCGTCTCGCGCACAGCCTCTACAACAAGTGCGACGGCCATCCAGACCGGTATCCTTCTCTCCCTCGCTCCCTCTCTCTATCATCGTTGGGCTTTTTCAGATCTACCCATCTTCTCCCTGGAGCTGAAGTTGAAGTCTTTGGTGTTCTGTGTTCTTCTGTGATGGTTTTCCGCCGTGGGTTTTTGCAAGGAATGCGATAGGACATGGAAAAACCGGTGTTTTCTTGCTTGCTTTGACCATCGCTTGGGTCAGTTCCTTCAATAGTCTGTGTGTGATCTGCATTGCAAGACTTCTTCTGGGGTTGTCTGTTTCTGGAGAGTATGGTACTTGGATAGAAACAGGAGTGACAAGCTTCTTGTAGCTAGCTGTATCAATCCCCATGGAGATCTGTTTTGTATCAAGCTTGATATTGTTTCTGCAGCTGTGATTTGCTGAGTTTCTGGAGCTATTCAGAAAGTTTTGGAAAGTTTTGGGGAGCTTGGGAGCCCTAATTTTTTTGTATTTCCTTTGTGGTTGCTGGGGGGTGTGGTGCTGTAGCTGTTGAAAGAAGTTCTTATGGCAGGTTCTGTGGTGCAGCATGAATGTATCCAGTTCAATGACCAGCTATGATGCAGAGATGGACCACATGTATGTCAAGCTCTCTCCTGTCCCACATGCGTTATCTCTTTGTGTCCCATCTTTCAAGCTCCAGCTTTTAGCTGAAGCTCTGCACAAAGTTGAAGTGAGATTGTTGGAGGAATGACTACAGATTACTTAGTCAGGTTCTTTTTTGCCTGCTGGGGTTTTCTCCTGTTTTTTTCTGACATTTGGCCCCTGGAATGGTTGCTGTTATAGTCTGAGAGAATGTGAGGAGCAGGTGTGAAGGTTTGGATTTGGAGTACCGAGATTCCAGGTGGATGTAAGGGAGACTGGAGGTGTAGTAATAAAAGCATGAAGATGAGGAAAGATGGTGGCAATCGGGGACCATGGAGCTGGAGATCACGGGGTGGTGTACACGTACTAAAGATGACATCACGCATCCGCGTGCTGCTTGTGGTTCTGCTTGTCACTCTCTTTGGAGCCTCAATACTCACTTACCACTTTGGCCTCCCTGTCACAAACCTAGGTGTGTATTTGTATCTCTGTTTGTGTACATGTGCATCTTCTTTATGTGTGTGTTTGCACCCTTTGTGGCATACATTTAAATCTCCACCTTCTCATGCATTAGTGGGCTGCTGATTGGATTTGACCATCACCCAAACACCCCCAAACAAAGAGAATCTTACAGTCAGTTTACTCATTGCAATCTGGTTAAACAGAGTCTCCTGACAATGACAGCACCACAAAAGCAGGCTTCCCTGGGATGCTGGAAGGGGAGGTGTTTATGTGCGATCGTTCACAGTACCGTACAGATGTGTGTAACATGCGTGGTGACATTCGCATGAGCAACAGCACCCACTTCACGCTGTATGCTGTTGATAAAAGTACACCTTTGGGGGAGGAGGTCATCAAGCCATACACTCGCAAGTGGGAGACGAGCTGTATGAACAATGTGCATGATGTCATCTTGCACAGTGTGCCATCATCCCTTGCCAGCAACAGTGTGTGTGATGTGCAACACAGTGCACCAGGTGTGGTGTTCAGCACTGGAGGCTACACTGGCAATTTGTACCACGAGTTTCATGATGGTCTCATTCCGCTTTTCATCACAACACAACACTTGAACCGTGAGGTTGTTGTTATTGTCTCAGAGTTTCATGAATGGTGGCTTACAAAATACAGTGAAGTCATACAGGAGATGTCCAACTACACAGTGATCAACTTTGAGGAAGATCAGCATTTGCATTGTTTTCCAGAAGTTACAGTAGGTCTACATATCCATGGAGAGTTGAGCATTGATCCCATGCGGATGCCTGATAATAAAAGTATTCTGGACTTTCGGGATTTGCTCAGCCGTGCTTATACACCATCACTTGAGGAACTTGAACCTCAGGAATCTGAGGTTCCTGAGGGTTCCACCAATGTTGCTGATGCCTCCAAGGTCTCTGGGTTCTCTAATATGGAGACAACAAAACAACTGACCATTCTTGTGCGGAATGGAACACGTGTCCTGCTGAACCTGGACGAGATTGTGGAGTTGGCATCAGAGGCTGGCTTCAATGTGACACTCTTAAGCCCTGACGCAACAACAGAGCTGAAGAGAGTTTTTTGGATTCTGGACAAGAGTGATGTATTGATGGGTGTGCATGGTGCAGCCCTGACTCATTTCCTGTTCATGCGCCCGGGCTCTGTGTTCATCCAGATCATCCCACTTGGTACTGATTGGGCAGCTGCCACATACTATGGGGAGCCAGCAGTAAAACTTGGGCTCCAATATCTGCCATACAAAATCAAGCCTGCAGAGAGCTCTCTCAGTGATAAGTACAGCTCAACAGACCCAATCCTTACAAATCCTGCCACCATTGTTGACAAGGGTTGGTGGACTATGAAGGAGGTGTACTTAGAGGGACAAGATGTACGCCCTTCTCTTGTGCAGATGCGGAAGTTGTTCGAGAAGGCCAAGAAGTTGCTAAAAAAGAGAATCCCTCTCCTGTAAGTCTGCCGCTCTTTTATGCAGATCAAAATGGGTATATGTATAGTATAGAAGCAGTCCTGGTATCCATACACTGAATCCTAAATTTCATTTGGGTCTTTCAAGAGCTCCACGGACTTAGCACCAGATTACAGCAAAGCTTGAAGGCCGGAGCTCAACTAACAGGCTTCAAACACATCAAAGCTAGTTCATGCAGAGTACCATAGCACTTGTATGTGTTCTGTCACAATTTCAATGGACTAGACTGTAGTAAACATGTAAGCACATCTTCCATACTTGTAGATGGAAGACACTGTTTGTACTTATAGATAGAAATCAGGTGTTCTTTGGTCAATTTGAGACAAATCTTTTGTTTGTTGAGAACAACAATACAGTATCAAAAATCATCTGGGTTAGGGATTGGGATGACTAATTTAAATGGTAAACCTGAATGGTGCTTGGTAGGCACTTTATGTTTTTACCAAGGGGGTTGTGCTTGGTGGAAGGTGTCGGTGGATGCTATCCACTTGCCAGCCTTGTTTCTTTAATTGCAAGGAAATTGCAGTTAGAGTAAGCCATGCAAGTCAGATTTGGGTCATTGGGGGGAGTCTGTGGAGCTACCACTTATGTCACACATCAAGATTCAGTGGTCAAAAAATGGGGCTTGAAAGATTTTCCAACTCTCTGTTAGCAATTGACCAAGCAGGACTGTACACACTGAATGCTTTGTTGTGTCTGCCTGTTAAGGGAGAGACTATGGAATGATGTATTAAGGTAGTGTGTTGCAAAACCCAGAGGGATTGTATTACCACCGCCCAGGTAACATGTTCCCAATGCATTATATAGAGAAAGAGAGGTTTCAAATCCATTTGCACATAAAGTATTGGGTACAATGGAATTAAGGTGTTCACACGATGAAGCATTATGTCCATCGCATTAAGGTTTTAGAGAAACAATAATTGAGATTATGACATGTGTTTTATTTGTTGTTTTGTTTGAGATAAGAACCCAAAAGCTATTGTCGCTGGAATCATCCATCACTTGTGCAGTAACATTGTTCTTATGCAATAAATCACATTTTCATTATCATATCCTTAGACCTAATAATTCATAGACACATTTCTAGAATTTGAAGCATATTCTAGAAAGTTCTATACTATAGTTTGTACACAAAATAATAATTGTTTAAACTCAAATCTTGATGATTCATTAACTTAGAAAATGTTATTAATTTTGAATTATTCATAGTGAAAAAGTAAATGTTTAGGAAGATGTCCATGACAAACTTCTAGAAAGGGACCAAGAAAGGTCACAAAGTCACACGTAATTGTTATGTAAAATTTTGCACTCAAAATATAATGATGTAAGTTGTACATTCATAGCAAACTTTTCAACAATATTTTCACAAAAAGGTTCCAAAATATTGTACCGAATGACATTTGTCAAAAATTGGAAAATGGTGTTACATTTGCCTTAACTTGCAAACATCAATTCATGTAAGTCAACTTAGGAGGTATGTCCAATTCCTACAATCCAATTTTTCTGAAATATTCATATAGTCCCAAGAATTATCCAAAAACAAATACTACTAATTGTCACCTAGGCTTGGTCATAAAATTTCAAATGCAAAGTTGTCATAGGCATCACAAAAAATATCAAGTTGTCCCAATTGTCAATCCAATTACATAATCAAAAAAATTGAAGCAAATGATAAGGAATCTCTTTGGCTTCAAATTTTGAAAAACTTAACAATTGGACTTAAATTGTAGTGTCCTCACTTTAATCATAAATGAAATTAGGGTGCAAGCAAGATATTTTGTACATACTTGTTTCATTTTGTTTTCTTATTTGAAAATGCAAAAAAAATTAGTTTCTCAAACTTATAATTTCCTCGTAGCATTTCAAAACAAGAGACATCTCCAGTTTAATGGACATCTCCAGTTTCCCCCTAACTTTTCAAAGCAACTTGTGTCATATCATTTGGACTTGAAAAAATACCTCAAAAGTATCCCCAACAAGTGATCGTTTTTTTAAGGTTGGGGATAATTTTAGTTATGAAACCAAACTCAATTAACCTTAAAAATTATATAAGAATTTCTTTGTATTTTCTCTCTGCATTTTCTTGCTTAGTCTACGTAGATAGTAGACAATTTATGATATTAGATCCCGTATCTAGTTGAGAGACAACTAGCAGCAAAAAATAATAAAAAATCGTTGCACCCTCATTTTCTAATGTTTTGCTTAGATGTACGAGCCCTACTTTTTTAAAACAACCGTAGTATTGTCTTTATGTTTATGGTGAAGAGCAATATATACAACCTTACATATCAAATGCAATACAACATAGGGGCTTTAAAGGACTCTATAATATCCCCACTTCATGTCAATATTTTATTATATAAATTAAACTGCTATATCTTCATCACATCAATGCTGAAGTGCTTGAAAAAAAAATCAAATACTTGCAAAAACATTTCAACTATTTTTTAGTACTTGAACTTTATTTTTCAAATTGCCACAAATTTTAAATCCAATTCAAGTACTTGCAAGTAGTCTTTTTAAAACATGATTATTACAATTTAACTTTTGAAGTCCATGCAAACAAGAGTCAAGAAATAGTGTACCCCAAAAAAAAATATTATCCCCATAAAATTATCCAGTTGTTAATCTTTTTATTTAGGGACCCAAATATTTTGTGTATATTTTACCATGCTTTCAACCATTAGATTTATGGTGAAAAGAATCACCTTTATTACATCTATTTAGGTTTTTGTTGTGGCATCCAACAAAAATTAACAGTAACATGACAAAATTCTAAGATCCTACCCAATTAGTGTAATTTCACAAAATGTGGAATGTCCATCACCATTTGCACCATTTTTTATTTCATTTTTACAATATCAAACCTTAGATTGTATAATGTATTGGCAATAAATGAATGGACTAAAAATTGAATCTAAAATCATTTATACTTCATACGCATTCAAAAAAGATGAGGAGAGCCTTGCATATGGATAGATGTATAAGTTGTACATGTCAAGAATGTAAATATATTTTGCAACCTACCACTTTAAAACATATAATTAAATAACACTTAAATAGACATTAATATTGTTAAATGATGAAAAACAAGTTGATAGTGTTACACCTTTCACAACTTTGATTTCCTTAATATGGAAGTTTTGATTGGAAAATTCTTATCATTGATCAAATTTATACAACATTATAGTTGAAAACTAATTTGCTTTCATTTGTTTGGAACAAATGTTCCAATTGATGTCCATGGCAAACTTCTAAAATGGACTAACTTGAAAGGGCACAAATGTCACACATAAATTTGTTCTATAATTTCACGTTCATGAACATCCTAATGCAATCCATTTCAAGTGATTTTAAGAAGGTTTTTTATTACTTTTTAAGGACTAAACTTTACGAAATCTACTAGTCATTAAGCCTTCAAAACAAGGTCATTATTTATTTACCCAAAACTTAGTTGTAAAATGTGTGATATAATCTTGATGAAATCAAGGGTGGATGATCAATCTTTGAAAGATTGATGGGACATGCAAATGACATACAAAACAATTGGCCATACCCCTAAAAATGTGATAGATTTGAATGATTCCAAAACTTTAAACATTAAAGAATATTCATACCATGTTTATATGATTCTGATGATGATAGTTGCATGTTCATGCCAACGGTTTATGTGCTTCAACATAATGAAGCTTCTTAAGACATGTAAACCAATTTGCTTTAAACCTATGAATGCAAGAGAACAAGATTGTACATTGCCAAACAATCAATTGTTAATAACTTTGCACAAAGCCATTGACACCCGCCATGGTGAAAAATCCTAACACAACCAATTTAATGAAAAAAACAAAAAAAACAATTAATTGGAAGCATTAAAGTGAAACAAATTTATTTATATGCTAAAAAAAATGACAAAGGCTACTGCAAAGGGTAGCCATATGTAACGTAGTTAATTGATCACATAATTATAGTGTGAACTTGTTGATTGAAGAAAAAAAATCAAGAACTTGAAATTTGATGATGGAGAAACAAGTTGAATATCTACATTAATAGCAAAATACAAGATGATAATGATCCACAATTAAACATGGTAAATGCCATTGATGGGCTAAAACAATGTATTGAAAAAGTGGTATTTGTAAGAAACAAAGGTGATATTAGCAATAATGTTCATGTGTTGCATGACAAGGTAATCAACAATATACAATTGTCAACTAGGCCTACAACAAAGACATTTGGATAGGTGAAAGAACTATTGGACGTTATAAAAGAATAATTACTAATGTTACGTAACAACAAAATGTAAAATGTGGGAAATTTTGATTCATAGACAAAATGAATAAAAAAAAATGTATGAAGAAATAATCTTTACACATTGTCATAACCTTTTTTTTGGAGGTTGTGACAAAAACTTTTCTTTATAAGACATCATGATCCAAGAAATCAAAGGTATCTTTTATCTCCAATTATATAAGGAGGATTAACACTGATACATTTAATATGAGGAAATAGATCACACGATATATATATTGCATGTTTGTATAATGTTGACCTTCCCATCATTCTACAATCATTGATGATACATAGGAAAAAATAAAATCAATGAAAATCAACTACTATCAAATAAATCATGCTACAACCACTTGCTTTTCTAAAATATTGATCTTTAGCAAAGGGCCTTGAAAGAAACATGTGTTCCATTGATGACACTTTGTATAAAAAGTAAATTGCACCAACTCTTGAATTATGCCATCATTACTTGCATCTTGTTGCAAACAATCTAAATTTTGTTTTGAAGAACAAATTGAAACAAAAACATTTACAAGGTGCTACAAGACAATAAGATGCAACTTGACATAATGACAATGTCATGACAAAACTTGGCAAATGACTTGAAAGAGATGCAAAACCCAATGTGGAGGAAAAAAAGGTTGTGTTCATGCAATATAAAATGAACAATTTGATTACCTTGGTAACCCTAAAAAAAGTAGGATGAAAGTAAATTTAAAATAACAATAAATCTCATCATAAAATTGTTATAAATTTAATGATAAAAGATTATATATATATATATATTCCATTAATGTGCATTACTTTCCGAAATGTGCATTGTTTCGATAGGTTTTTCTAAATGTAAGTAAGGTAATTTGGCCAACGACTCAACACTTAGTGTTTCACTCATCCAACTTTTGTTCAATATAATTCCTTTGTATTTGGGGTCTAAGATGAAATGTAGATCATTAGATTGTGCACACATTGGCCTTAAAATTGTTTAATTTGGTTTTAAAATGAGAAAGATATGCCTACACCAAGTTGGGGTGGTAAAAATTGTGAAAAAAAAAATGCATCAGACACATGGCAACCCATGGGGAGTTTGTTTTCCACCTATTAGCAAATAGTAATACCCTAATTACCAAACAATACCTACCTCCATCACCAAGATGAATGAACAATCCACTAATCAAAATCCTCAAAATTACCATTTAGTTTCAAACAAAAGGTGGAAATTTAATTTTGTTTGAAGGTTTGTAAATTTATGACAATAGGTGTATGCACTCCCATTCACTAACAAATTCACAAACAATCTTCAAAAATTGTGGGCACCATTCTTTTATTTTTTCACAATGTGCTAATGTTATATACATTTCTTTTTCCTTACCCATGTTTTTTCCAAGCTTGGTCAGTTATTTGTAATGTGTTATTGCCAATAATCTAGAACAAAAGCTCTTCACTATGACCTCACCCATAAAAGAAAATTAAAAAATAATAAAACATATGTTTGAATAACTATCCATGTTGCAATCTATATGAATGTTTTTAAATTAAATCATTTGTATTAACACAATTGGATTTTCCTATAAGTGAATTATGTGATGGCTTGAGAAGAAAAAATGTAAAGAAGAACTTGAGTTTTTTTACATGGTTTGGATGTGCATTGATGATGATGATAGGTGAAAGCATATCACAATTTTGTTCTTGTAATAGTTGGCCTTTCTATAAATTACATGAATCAATTCATGTCCTGTCACCATCTACCAGTAAGGTAAAATATGTTTTATACACTATTGTGTGGTTCTTTTTCTATATGACAAAGTAGGGAATGCACATTTACTTTTGTCCTTGAAGGTTTTGTCTTCATGGAGTTTTATGTCATTGTTTGATTGTTTTTGCAATAAGGCAAAGTTTGGATGCGTCAATTTTTTTAAATTGCTTATATGTCTTTAGTTGCCAAAATGGAAGAAATAAAAGTTCCCATCCTGCGTGACTTGTAAGTTGAATTTTATATCATTTTGTAGGTTTATTTTAAAAGTTTTTTTTTAATAAACAAATTATAATGTAGTGTGGCTATAGGAATTCTAAACTTGCAAATCAAGGAACTTCTGCATGTATGGGATTGTGTTTACAATTTTTAGTTAAACAAATGTGGGACTGCCATATCATTTAACTCATTGCTTATAAGTGATTGCTAATTTTGTGTGTGTGTTGTGAATGGAATGACTTGTTAATGTCATAATAAAAGTTACATGAACTAGCCACGAGATTTAAAAAGGAAAAGACCCTAAATTGGAGGTTAATATTGTCTTTTGCGCAATAACCATTGTGCATGATAATGGAAAAGGTGATTATTCCAATATTAAATCTCAATATGAAGAGGGGGTTTCCATTGCTTGTTTTTGCAACAATTGACCTTTAGAATGCAAATGCTAAATATGATGATGTCTACATCTTTATTTGGAGTGATGTGTACTACAAAGGTGGATACATCAAACCATTTATTGAACCTTTACATGAATTATCTTCTACTACACTTTTGTAAAATGGTTTTTAAAAGTGAAATATAAGTGCCATGAAGAAAGGAAATGCGTTATTTCTTGTTGGAAGAAGCAAAGAAAGCATAAGGGCATGGGATGGATACAACATCAAATTCTAGAAGATCAAGAAGTACCTTTTATGTTCCAAAATGTGTTAAAGTATGCTTGGAAATTTCCTAGAAAAACATGATATTAATCTTCCAATCCATCTAAAGATTTTGTGGTCTATTAGTATTTTATTCTGTGTCATTGTGGTGTTTGTGTTCATTTGATCATGTTGGTAGTGATTTTCTAATGTTCTTGGTCTTCAAGCTCCTTTGGAGTTCCTTTAATCCTATGATTCATTCATGTGAAGGTAATAACCTTGTTGGTTGGTGGCCTTGTGTTGTTTGGCAATTCTTTGCCTAATGTCGAGCTTCATGTGGAGAGATTATTCCACATCCAGGATTCATGTCCATGTATTTGTATGGATTTGTTCGCATGCATGTGTGAAAATTCTAATGAAATTTATTACCCACTTCCTTCACAATTGTTGGAGATCAAGTTGTAGCAAATTGTGTTCTAGTTCATTTCTCAACTTCTCTTTAAACTATTCAATCCATTGTAGACCCCACATTTGTTGTTTGCTTCAATTTCTTCTCCTCCCTTTCCTTTCGTCTATCTTCTTTGATTACCTTTGTAGATACCTTGTCCATGACCTTTCTCTACACGATATGTAAGTACTAATCAAATATTAGTACATGGGATTAGGAGTAATCAATTAATGGTTCTTTTCCTTTTGTTTGTCTTATAGGTAAACAAGGCAATGAAAACAAATTGTGCATAAACATGGATCCTTATGTTAGAGTTGGTGGAGAAAACATAACTTCTTGCAACACATTAGGGCTTTCATCTATGTTTATAACATTGAACTTCTTTGGCTATTATTCAATGTTAATAGGGTTACGAGGGATGTTTACATAATAACGTTGGTCATGTTCAAAATTGTTGGGAAATTTCACTTATATGCAAAAATTTTGTAAATGCACATTTTTCTACCCAATCTTGATTCTAATCAACTTTATCATTTGTCATGTTGTTTTCACTTCCTTGATCATTGAATAGCTATGTAGTGTATATTTGTGAAGGTTGAGTCTTGCTATCCATTGCCTTGGGATCGAAAGGCCATATATAAGTGGCCCTAAATCTAGACTAGGTTTTTTTTATTAGTGATTGTTCTAAATCTTAATCTACCCACCCAACCAATGTTATTTTATCTAGTTCCATATGATTGTTTCTAGACACGGCTAAATTTTTAACCTTTCTAAATGTTGTCTTGAATGGCTTGAAATAAGATACATGGAAAGTATGTGATGTGTGGGATTTTAAGGTGATCATGTTTAAGCCCATTTCTTGTGCTTGTGATATTACTTATAAGGCAACATAATTGCCATGCCCATCTAGAATTAGTAAATGTTTATTATTGAAGGAAACTCCACTTGGAACAAATTTCTTAAAGAAAGAGAGGAACTCTTTGAATAAGAAAAAAATCATCCAGGCCTTTTTTGCATTACCATGCAAGTCCATGGTTTGTAAAATTTAATGTAGTCATCCCACAATTTTTCTCCTATGAAAATGTAGAACCATAGTAAAACAAATCATGTAGCATTCACTACATAATTTATAAATAACCATTCTTGCAACTTGAAGATGGTATTATAAACAACGTTTGACCCTCTTTTAGTCAGAACCCTTATTCCTACCTTTTTGCCAACTTGAATTCTAGTTTCATTTGAATTCCATACATTATCTAGAACACAATTATGTTGATTGTATAATGCTTACAAGTTATTGTAAAAATATTTGCAAGTATTAAGTGTTAATCCCTATACTTTACAAACCTCCAATCCTTTTGCCTAACAAATGTTTAACTTTGGATGCTTGTGCTTGAACTAGCACCACTAACTATTGCTTAGTATTCCATCTTGAAACAATGTACGCCTTGTTTGTGTCAACTCTACAACCTTCATCTTCAACTACTATAGATTATTGGATAGTCTGCATTTTTGCATAGCTAAGGTTCATGTAATCACTTTAGCATTTTTTTTTGTTGGGAGCACACCTCTTGGCCCCATCTTTCTAGATCTGGTTTTTCCATTCAAGTGGAAAGTGAACTTAAAGGAATGCTCCATGCTCTACTAGCATTTTTTAATGAATATGTTCCTTTTTCAACAACATCCATTATTGTTTCCAGTGCATCATTTGTCCACATACCTTTTTTACATGTTACAAATGTTCCATTCAACTGAATTGTTGGTCTTTTGTAATTTGATGCAAGCTAAGGGGGTAGATTATCCTTATTTGTTGAATGTAGGTCCAACATGTTGCTTCATCACCTTTGAAACATAATTGAATTCATGGTTGGCTTCTTCTTGGTCCCAACCTCCATGTAAGTTTTGGCCCAATCAAAGGTATGCTTTTCTTTTTTTGTACACAACCTAAGAATCCAAAAAATGTAATAAGTCTAGAAATTAGGTTATTGCATGTTCTAATAGATGTATAAAATAGTACATGAGAGTGTAGAAATTTGCAAAGTCTTCCCAAATTAAATCAACGTCTTCTATTTTTGTGCAGGTCGTCGAACGAAATCTATAAGAATGAATTATGTAACCAACTTGATCCCTTGCTTTTTTGAATATTTGTGATCTAGCATTTTGGACTATAAATTGTTGAATCCAATGATAGTTTAAGTACTTTTTGAATCTTTAGTTGTAAATTTAATATATGATATATGTCTCTAGACATTCTTCTACTATGATATTCATATCTAGTTTCTACGGATCTATTTGTTCATTTACATGTTGTATGCTAATTTTCAAATTTGATTTTTGCATATCTACTTGCTCTTCTACATGCTCTATTTTGATATTCAAATATGATTTTTGCAAAGCTACTTGTGGAGTTGGTGCTTCCCCTACTACTTGTTCTACTTTGATTTTTAGATATGGTTTCTACAAACTTTCCTTCAAACCTATTTTTAGCAAGAAGAGTTTCAGATTTGACCTATCTTCCTCTACTCTCATTGGCAAATCTATATAAACCAAGAACTCTAAACATAGTTGCAATTGTTTTTTTACTTTAGCTTTTAGAGATGAGATATTTAGAAAATATTGAAAGATTAAACTAATGTTTTAATTTCAATTTATGTATAAACTTGATTTTGCACTAAGGCTTTTTGGAAGGAATTAGAAATGTTTTTAATATAGGAGGAATCTAAAAGAAAGTTTCCTTTGGAGGACTAATCAATGAAGTTTTTTTTGGAATATTCAAGGATTTGATGACATGTTGATTTTTGGGCATAATGTGTTTGTTAGAATTCAAATTATATTTATGAGCAATTGCATGCCCTTCAATGTGATAGACAAACTTCCATATCCAAACATTTTCTTTGCAATTTTTGTTATTGCTTTTGTGAAACCAACTCTAATCCAACCATTGGCTTTGAAATGCCATATATTTTGCCCTTAATTTATTACAAAAGACACCTATAAACAAACATTCCATATTTGACGATAATATTAACCATTCCTTTATTTTTAGTTTACTGCTTTAGGTTGTGCTATTATTTTCCCATGATCAAATGGATCATATACATAATGACATTCATTTAAATTAAAAATACCAACCACTCTTGCCCTTCAAAATCTCACATTAAATCAATATTCCATGTCAATAACTAGAAATAACCATTTAAAAAATAATATTGGACGTTTGGTCATAAGAACATTTTAAAATGTTAATAGCTTCACCCACAGTTGTTCATGGATGTTGAGTTGACTTGTTGGGGTGTTTTGATTATTGGGCTTTGTTTGATGGGGGCATTTTTACCCTAATTGTGAACTTTTTTTTCATAGCATGAACTTTTGTGTGTTGAAAGTATGTTTTGACATAAAGAAAATAATTTAAAAAAATGATGCCCTTGAATATATAATGATTTTTATATTTCAACTTAGTACATCTATCTATAAAGGAAGGTAGTTTGTTCGTTTTGTTTTGTAGGTATGAGATCCACTGAACCAACCAAGATGCTTCAAATTGTGTCCTTGGTGTCTTTGGAAAGCTCTCGATGAGGAAGGGTGCATGCATGGGCTTGGTTCCATGACGTTTGGACTTGTGCAAAAGTTTTTAAATATTGAATGATTTTTTCGCTGAAAATTAAATTAAATCGTAGCTAAAAATTTCAGAGAAATTGGAATGTGCCTTTGGTGATCTTGGAAAGATCTTGATGAACAGGATTTAATGGAATTTATTTGGTAAGATTCAGACTCGGAATGTGGGAGATATTGATTTTTAAGTGATTTCTGCGACTGAAAATTCAAATAAATTCCAAAAAACCAGGTTTTGGAAGGAAATATCAGTTGAGAACATGCTACCACTCGAAAGCTTACCATTCAATTCAATTTAAGCATGATTTCCTTTCATATTTGGTTGTTCAAAAAATCGATACATACATTGCAAAACAATGTTCACATATTGAGTTTCCCTATTTTGTAATGGGTTCACACTTGGGCCTAGGTCACAATAGTATCTATTTCATTAAGTTTTGTAATGTAAAAATAAGTTTAAACACCATATTAACTAGTCAATTTCAAATGTAATTATTATTCACTTTTTATTGTGTTTTTTTTTTTTTTTTTTTTTATTTTTTTTTTTATTTTTTTATATAATTCAATGGTGGAAAGATATATTGTTTTTTTATTTAAATATAAAATT
>Ga0116231_10004529_pt1 | contig 28088 bp, 25 predicted proteins | sample S1TSphgellanicum_2_FD_89695 | JGI IMG/M metagenome (GOLD analysis project Ga0116231, IMG submission 89695) | Host-associated microbial communities from peat moss isolated from Minnesota, USA - S1T2_Fd - Sphagnum magellanicum MG | ecosystem: Host-associated > Plants > Peat moss > Unclassified... | reverse complement strand
TCGACTCCATTCCGATCGAGATGGTCCTGACGACGTTCGAAATCCTCGCGGCCTTGAACTTCGCGACGCATTTCCTCGCCTGGAGCCAGCGCGGCGTCAGCGCGTATTTTCGCGACTCGGAGGCCAAGGCGATTTTCGCGGTGCTCGCCGTGAGCTGCCTCGGCTTGGCGCTGTTCCTGTTGTTGAAGGGCACTTATACCGACTTCGGGTCGGCGCTGCGTTACGCGACATTCAACGTCGTCTCGATCGCGACGACGAGCGGTCTGCACAACCAGAACTATGCGGCGTGGCCGATGTTCGCGCCGATGTGGATGATTTTCCTGAGCTGCATCGTCGCGAGTTCCGGCTCCACGGGCGGCGGCATCAAGATGATCCGCACCTTGATCCTGGCGAAGCAGGCGAATCGGGAATTGAACCAGCTCGTGCATCCGAATCTCGTGCGGCCGCTCAAAGTGGGCGGCGCCGTGATCGCGAACCGCGTCGTGTTTGCGATCCTGGCCTTCGTGTTCCTCTACTTCATGAGCGTCGTGACCTTGATCTTCGTGCAACTCGCGAGCGGCCTGGATTTCCTGAGCGCACTGACCGCCATCGTCGCCTGCATCAACAACGCGGGACCCGGACTCGGGATCGTCGGGCCGGCCGGCAACTATGGGGTCTTGAGCGACTTCCAGACCTGGGTATGTTCGGCCGCGATGCTGCTCGGGCGTCTCGAAGTGTTCACGATCCTCGTTCTGTTTACGCCGACGCTATGGCGGAAGTAGGAATCTAACGCGTTGATTTCTTTGATCCAACGGGTGTCCGAGGCCAGCGTGAGCGTGGCCGGGGTGCGCCTCGCAGCGATCGGCCCGGGGCTCCTCGCCCTGGTCGGCATCCGGCCGGCGGACACCCCGGACGATGCACGCAAGCTCGTGCACCGGATCATCGAGTATCGCGTCTTCGGCGACGATGCGGGCCGCATGAACCGCAGCCTCGCCGACGTGCGCGGGGGACTGCTCCTCGTGCCGCAATTCACGCTGGCCGCGCAGACCCGCAAGGGCACGCGACCCGGCTTTTCCACTGCTGCGCCGCCGGAACTCGCGCGGCAGCTGTTCGATCTGGCGCTCGAAGAGGCCAAAACCCGGCATACGCCGGTCGCGAGCGGGGTTTTCGGTGCCGATATGCAGGTGTCACTGATCAACGACGGACCGGTGACCTTCTGGCTCGAGAGCTAGAATACGCGCTGAGCGCCTCGATTGTGCAAATGCGACCGAACGCGCAGCGACCCGAAGCGGTCAGACGTCATAATGCCGTGGATGCCATTGGCGTATCATGAGGCCTAATGCCGGTTAAACCCCGGACTCGGAGAAGCAACATGTTCGATTCAAAGATGTTACTGGTCATTTTGGCCATCGCCTTGGTGGTGTTCGGCACCAAGCGCTTGCGCACGATCGGCTCGGATCTCGGCGCCGCGGTCAAGGGCTTCAAACAGTCCATGAACGACGGTGAGACCGAAGAGCAGATGAAGCAGATCAAGCAGGAAAAAGATGCCGATTTTGACGCGGCCGCGAAGCGCGAAGCCGACGCCAAAGTGCCGCCGAAGACGAATGCCTGAGAGCGATGTTCGATTTTGGGTTTTCTGAAATCCTGCTCACCTCGGCGATCGCACTCGTCGTGCTGGGACCGGAACGGCTCCCGAAAGTTGCCCGCCAAGTCGGCAACTGGATGGGACGGGCGCGTGTCATGGCTCGCCAACTCACGGAGCAACTCGAACGCGAGGTCAATGCCGAAGAGTTGTTGAAGCAGCGCGAGAAGGCCGCGCCCTTCACGCCGCCGGCAACGCCGGCCGCTGCCCCTAGCACGAACGCGCCCCCGACCACGGTCGGGTCGCTGCCGCCGGTCGCGCTTGGCGCGTCTGACTCGCCGCTCGCTCAAACGGCGGAGACGCTCTACCCGACGCCACTCGCGCCCGATGGTCCCCAACCGCCCGACGTCGCTGCGACGGCATCGGACGCGCCAACATTCCCATTCGCAGCGCCGAAGCCGCCACGGCCGCCGCATCCGAATTCCCCGGCCATGATGCACGCGCGCGACGCCGCCGCTGCGCCTTCGATTCCCGTGCCCCCACCGCCGAGCACCGAGAACAGCAGCAAGCCGGCCAATGAGTGAAACGGGGGGGGATCCCGGCGAACTCGCCGAAGGCACGCTGATCTCGCATTTACTGGAACTGCGCGATCGCCTCATGAAGGCGATGCTCGCGGTGTTCATCTGCTTCATTCCCTGCGCGATTTACATGAACCAGCTGTTCACGTTCGTCGCCCAGCCGCTGATCAAGAAACTGCCCGTCGGCGCGAGCCTCATCGCAACGAGTGTCGTCAGCCCGTTCATGGTCCCGTTCAAACTCGCCTTCGTGATCGCCATCGGCCTCGCGATACCCGTCGTGCTCTACCAAGCATGGGCGTTCGTGGCGCCGGGCCTATACCGCCACGAGAAGAAACTCGCGGTCCCCCTGCTCGTGTCGAGCGTGCTGTTGTTCTACCTCGGCGCCGCATTCGCCTACTTTCTGGTCTTTCCGGCCATGCTCGGCTTCTTCGTCGGCACCACGCCCTCGGGCGTGCAAATGATGACCGACATGGGCAGCTATTTGGACTTCGTGATGGTATTGTTGCTCGCGTTCGGCGTCGCCTTCGAAGTTCCCGTGGCCACCGTGCTGCTCGTGTGGACCGGCTTCGTGAAGATCGAGAGCCTGACCAAGAATCGCGGGTTCGTGCTGCTCGGGATATTCATCGTTGCCGCGTTCCTGACGCCGCCCGATGCGGTCTCGCAGAGTTTCATGGCCGTGCCGATGTACGTCCTGTACGAGATCGGCATTTTCATGGCGAAGCTGCTGCTCAAGGAGAAACTCGCGGCCCGTGCAAAAGAAGAAGCGGAGACGGAAGCCCAGGTCTAGGACGGGATTGAAGTGAGTCAAACGTTTTTCGGGCATCCGCGCGGCCTCGCCACGCTGTTTTTCACGGAGATGTGGGAGCGCTTCACGTATTACGGCATGCGCGCCCTGCTCGTGCTGTTCCTCGTCGCGGCGGTCGGATCGGGCGGCTTCGGCATCGACGACAAGACCGCCACGGCGATTTATGGTCTTTATACGGCCTCGGTTTATCTCGTCGCGCTGCCGGGAGGCTGGATCGCGGACCGGCTCATCGGGGCCCGCCGCGCCGTCCTCGTGGGCGGCCTTTGCATAGCTGCCGGCAACTCGGTGCTCGCTCTCTCGACGAGCCCTTCCGCGTTCTATGTCGGGCTCGTCATCATCGTGATCGGCGTCGGACTCCTGAAGCCCAACGTCAGTGCGATGGTCGCGGATCTGTACCCGGAGGGCGGTGCGCGGCTCGATGCGGGCTTCACGCTGTTCTATATCGGCATCAACATCGGTTCGTTCCTCGGGCCGATCGTCACCGGCGCGGCCAAGGAATATTTCGGCCCGCGCGCGGGCTTCGCCGCGGCCGCATTATTCATGGCGGTCGGGATCTTGCAATACGTCCTCACGCGGCGCTATCTGGGCACCTCGGGACTCAACGATCGAGCGGCAGTGCCGGCGCCGGAGCGCGCGCGGCTTTGGCGACGCGTCTGGATCGGTATCGTGCTGGCGAGCGCGGCGGTCGCGGCATGCGCGCTCGGCTGGATCACGGTCGATCCGGTGACCCTGGTGGACTACACGTTCGCGGTGATCGCCGGCATGGCGCTGCTTTATTTCGCGTTCTATTTCATCGCGGGACAATTGACGCGCGACGAGCGGCGGCGCGGGATCGTGCTCGTCGTGCTCTTCCTCGGAAGCGCGGCGTTCTGGGCCGGCTACGAGCAAGCCGGTTCTTCGCTGAACCTGTTCGCGGAACGCTATACGGACCGCCTCGTGACGTCGCTGAATTTCGTGATACCGACGGAATGGTTCCAGTCCTTGAACCCGTTCTACATCGTGGTGTTTGCGCCCCTGTTTGCCTGGGCCTGGGTCGCGCTCGCAAGGCGCCATCTCGATCCTTCCGTACCGGCCAAATTCGCGATCGGCGTGATTTTGATGGGCTCTGGGTTCCTGATCATGGTGGCCGCCTCGCTGATAGTCGCGGGTGGCTCCAAGGTGTCGCCGAACTGGCTCATTTTCACGTATCTGCTGCACACCTTCGGGGAGTTGTGTTTGAGTCCGGTGGGCTTGAGCTTCTTCACGAAACTTTCGCCGAAGCGTTATGTGGGACAGATGATGGGCATGTTCTTCCTGTCGATCTCGCTCGGAAATCTCGCGGCCGGGCGCATCGCGGGCGAGTTCGATGCCGAGAACGTCGCCGCGATGCCGGGACAGTACCTGCACATCGTGTATTTCTCGGTCGGCTTGGGGGTGCTGCTGCTGATTCTGAGCCGGCCCGTCAAGCGGCTCATGGGCGGTGTCCGCTAAAGATCCCCGATGGCGGCGCGTGTGAACCGGCATATGCTCGTGAACCTCGCCTCGCGAACGCCTGCGCGCCGACGGCTGGATCCGCGTCGCTCCCTGAAGCTGCTCGTTTGTCTCGCCACGGTTTATCTCGTCTGGGGGTCGAGCTTCCTGTTCTCGAAGATCGCGGTCACCCATCTGCCTCCGGCCCTGTTCTGCGGGCTGCGCTTCACGACCGCCGGGACCATCCTCACGTTTTGCGCGCGCTACTGGACCGACGCGCCGTGGCCGCGGCCTCTGCCGGAGTGGCGCAATGTGTTCGTCATGGGGTTTCTCATGGTGTTCGCGAGCAACGGCTTGAACATCTGGGCGATCCGCTACATACCGAGCAGCGAGTCGGCGCTCTTGAACGGCACGGCGGCGTTGTGGATCGCCGGCCTCGGAGTGTTCGGTCCGCGGGGGCATGCGCTGTCGCGCCGCGCCGTGGCGGGGCTCGCGATCGGGTTCGTCGGAACGGTCTTGCTTCTGATCCCGAAAGGCGGCATCGCGGGGCAAAGCCTCGTCGCGCAAGGCGGCGCCCTGAGCGCCTGCCTCGCGTGGTCGCTCGGTACGGTCTACTACCGCAGCATCGACACCACGACGAGCCCTCTGATGTTCACGGCGCTGCAGCTGCTCGTCGGCGGTCTCATGTTCTGCTGTTTGGGAATCGCGCATGGCGACGTCGCCGCGTGGACCGCGAACACGCCCGGCCTGATCGCGCTCGCCTATCTCACGGTGTTCAGTTCCTGCCTCGCGTTCACGGCCTATGGATGGCTCACGCTGAACGCCGCCCCGACGCTGATCGGCACCTATAGTTACGTGAACCCGGCGATCGCCGCGTTCCTGGGCTGGCAATTTCTCGACGAGCATCTCGCGAACCTGCAGCTTGCGGGAATGGTCGTGATACTGCTCGGCGTGGTGCTGCTCACGCTGCCCGGCAGCAGCCTGCTCGACGCGAAGAACCTCGAGGAACCGCGTTCCCCGTGAGCGCGCGTTTCTCGATGTTTACGCCCGGGAGTGCTTGGACCCTGGTGCGGTTGCTCCGACCATAACGACGACCAGTCATACGTTGTATCGCGGGTCTGCCCTTGAAGTGGGCGCCGCGGCTCACGGCCCGGACTTTCGCAACTGCTCGAGCTTCTGCTGCTGTTCCGGCGTCAGTAGGTTCTTGATCCGAATCAACAAGGAGAGCTGCGCCTTCTTGACCGCCGTCTCGATCGCGAGCACCTTGTCCGCCTGCGCGAGCGCGGCAGCCTCGTCGATGCGTGGCGCATGCAGCAGGTGCACGAACTTGCCGGTCTCGGCCTGCATGTCCCATTGCAGATCGAGGAACTTGGCCTGTGCCTGCTGGACGCTGTCCTTCAGGGACTTCGATTGGGCCTCGTCGAGGCCGATGTCCTCACGATGCTGAATGATCAATTCCGGTGGAAACAAGTTCTTGGAAACCTGGTCCGTGCCGGGCGGCTCGTCCGCCCACGCCGTCATCGCGAACAACGCGCCGATCAATAGGATGCATTTCATGTCGCTCGCTCCTGTCCGGGCCGGGGAGCCGGCACGGGTTCGTTGGGTGATGGATCGCCGATGCGCGGCACCTCGCGCAACAGCGCGTTGCCGGGGGTTTCGAGCAGGAAATCCGTGGGCGAACGCCAGTCGGCGAGCGGGATCGCAGTTTCCGCATGCCGTGCCGTACGCTCGCGTAACTGGATGCTCCAGAACAATACCGCCGCGACCGAAAGCACGATCCCGGCCACTGCCGCGAGTTGCGCCGTCGGGCGCGCCACGGGACGCGCGGCGGTGCGCAACACACGATCGAACGCAGGCGCCCGCATGGCATCTTCGCGGCGCCATGCCGCGAATCGCTCGCGCAGATCTTCATCGCTCATGATTCACCGGCCTGCAAGCGTTCGCGCAAGCTTCGCTTGCCTCGATCGAAGTGGGTCCGCGCACTACCGACGGAGATCCCGAGCAGTTGCGCCGAGTCCTCGATGGTGAGGTCTTGGTAATACACCAGGTGCAGGACCTCCTGCTGGCGGCGCGGGAGTGCCGCGACCGCCGCGCGCAGCCAGGCACTGCGTTGCGAATCACCGGTCATGGTTTCCGGGTCCGGTGCATGACCTGAGTCGAGCTCGCCGCGCTGCCAGCGTTCGCTGAGCGCCGCGCGCAACCAGCGTGTCCGCGACTGCTCACGCGCCGTCGTCCGGATGACGCCGAACAACCAGGTCTTGAAAGCCGACCGGCCCGCGAAACGGGCCTGGCCGGCGAGCACGCGCATATAAACATCCTGCAGTAGGTCCTCCGCCAAATCACGGCGATTCCGGCAGCAATGCAATGCCCATCCAAAGCTGGCCGCATGCAGCTGCTCGAGGTCCGACCGCAGATCACGAGCGTTCACGAAGTCGTGAGGTCAAAGCGGCTGCCAGCGCGGCGCGCAGCCGACGTCGCTGCATTGCACGCCGGTGCCGATTTGACCACTGCCGTCGGCATTCATGGTCCAGACCTCCGCATAGGCGTTGGGATCCGACTGCTGCATACCGGCGATGTCGTACTCGAAAGCAATCTTTTTCCCGTCGCTGGACCAGTTCGTGTCGCCCGCTTCGTAGGGTACGTCAAAATACGTGAGCTGCTGCTGCCCGCTGCCGTCGGCGTTCATGACGAAGATGTTGAGTTTGCCACCGCCTTCGCGATCGGATCCGAACGTGATGTGCTGGCCGTCCGGCGACCAGACGGGATCGGCATTGATCGCGCCGCTCGTAAGCTGGACCAAGTCGCTGCCGTCGCTGTTCATGACGTAGATTTCGAGATTGCTGCCCCCCATGAGGCTCATGAAAACGATCTGGTCGTTGACCGACCAACGCGGCTCGACGCTGAACGTGGTCGCAGCGAGTACCGAATGATCCGCCGTGCCGTCGGCATCCATGATGCGCAAGTCGGTCACCGGCGGTGTGTTCGGCTCGGGCGCCGAAGCCAGTCGTGCAAAGACGATTTGGGTGCCGTCCGGCGACCAGCTCGGGGTCACATCGAGTCCGGGTGTCGGCGATAGGCGCAGCTCGTTCGCGCCGCTCGCGTCGATGACATAGATCGCGCTGCCGTTCAAAGCGCGCTCATAAGCGAGATGCTGGCCGTCCGGCGACCAGGAGGGATAGTTTTCCGCCTCGGCATCCGTGGTCAGCCGCGTCGGGATACCGCCCTTGCCGGCGGCATCGACGGACATCAAGTAAATGTGATTCACGTTGCCGTCCTGGCGCGCGAACGCGATCACCCCGCCGGTACCCGAATTGCCCGTGCTCGAACCGCCGCCGCCGCTACAGGCCGCGATGCCGGCGAAAGCGCCCGCGATCGCGGTGTGGCGTCCTCGTGTCTTGGCCAGAACCATCACTAGTCCCTCGGATATTCAAGGTTCCGGCATGAGTGAGCTGAACCGGCACAATATATGACACCGATCGCGAGCCCGCACGGCGGCGGCCACGTCCGCCACCTACCCGTGCAAGCATCACGCGCATGCGGCCGGCTCAGGGCTCATGTAGTTGCCCCGACGTCCATCCGCCGCCGAGATCCCCGATCAACGAGACCGCGGCCTCGAGGCGGCTCTCCTCGACGCTGAGAGCGGTCTGTTCGTCGCTGAATTGCGCCTGCTGGGCCGCCGCCACGGTCGTGTAGTCCGCCGTGCCCGCCTCGAATTCGGCGAGCGCGATCTTCGTGCCGCGGGCCGCGTCTTGGACGGCCGTCTCGAGCGCCGCGCCTTGATCGGCGAGAATCCGCAGCGCCGACAGATCGTTCTCGACACCCTCGAACGCCGTGAGCACGGTGTTGCGATAGCTCGCCACAGCCGCCTCGTAGGCCGCGCGGGCCGCCGACACTTCGGCGTGCCGCTCGCCGAAATCGAACAAGGTTTCGGTGCCGTTCGCGCCGAGCGACCAGACGTGATTGGCCGCATGCAGCAAGCCGTGCAACGGCGATTGCGTGAATCCGCCGGAGGCCGACAGCGTGATCGTCGGATAGTAAGCGGCCACGGCAATGCCGACCGCGGCGTTCTGCGCCTTCATCGTGCGCTCCGCGGCCGCGATGTCGGGGCGGCGCTCCAGCAGCGTCGAGGGCATGCCGATCGGGACGGTGGGCAGCGTCGGCATCGAGGTGCTGTGCGGAATGTCGAGATCCTCGGGATTCTCGCCGACGAGCACCGCGATCGCGTGCGCATACTGTGCGCGGGCGACGCCGAGTCCGATCAGCGTGGCCTGTGTGGATTCCAAGGCCACTTGTGCCGTGATGACCGCGGAGGGCGGCGTCGCAGTGATGCCGGCCGTGCCTTGCGCCTTCGTGACGCGCAGCGAATCTCGATAAGACGCGACGGTCTTTTGCGCCAGATCGATGTTGGCGTCGGCCCAGCGCAATTCGATCACGGTCGTCGCGAGCAGGGTCTGTTCGGAGAGCGTCGCATTCGCGAGAGTCGCCTCGTCCGCTTGCGCGATCGCGCTGTTCTGCTCGATCAAACGCCGGACCTGTCCCCAGAGGTCCGGAGTCCAGCTCGCCGTGCCTTCCAAGGTCGCCGACGTCGTGCTGCCGCGCGTGACCGTGCCGGTCGTGGTCGTCGTCGTGCCGGTACCGGTGGTGCCCGTGCCTGTTCCAGTTCCAGTGCCATTGCCACCCGTCGTAGTCGTTCCGGTCGTCGTGCTGACGCCGCTGCCGCTGTAGCCGGGTCCCCCCTGACGCGTGACCGATCCGGTGAGTCCCAAGCTCGGGAACAATTGCGCGCGCGCGACTTTGACTTCCGCGAGCGCCTGTTGGTAATTGAAATAGTCCTGGCGCACGGTCTGATTCGAGACCGCGACCTTGGGCTCCAGTTCATCGAGCAGCGGATCGTGGAAATCTTTCCACCAATCACCCTTGACCGCCGCGTCCGCGGGCGTGGCCTGGCTCCAACCCTCCGGCGGCGCCTCCTTGAATGCCGGCGCGGCGGCCGCAGTCGGACGGTGATAGTTGGGCCCGACGAGACAGCCGCCGAGCAAAGCGCAGAACGAGGCGAGGGAAGAGACCCGGGTGAATTTCATGGAGTAGTTCCTGCACTGACGCCGCTCGGCGGCGGCGCTTTGGCAAACCAGCCGCGCATGCGCAGGCGCAGCCTTTCAAAGCCGAGATAGATCACAGGTGTCGTGTACAAGGTAAAGACCTGGCTTAGGATCAGTCCGCCGATCACCGTGATGCCGAGCGGCTGACGCAGCGACGCACCCTGCCCGATCCCGATCGCGAGCGGCAATGCGCCGAGCACGGCGGCCGCCGTCGTCATCATGATGGGACGCAGGCGCAGCACCGCCGCATCGTGGATGGCATCCTGCGCGCCTTTTTTCTGCCCGCGCTGCAGATGCAGCGCGACGTCGATCATCATGATCGCGTTTTTCTTCACGATGCCGATCAGCAAAATGATGCCGATGAAGGCGATCACCGAAAATGGCGTATTGAAGATCAGCAGCGCGACCGTGGCGCCGATCATCGCGGACGGCAGCGTCGAGAGAATCGTGATCGGATGAATCGTGTTTTCATACAAGATCCCGAGCACGATGTAGATCGCGCCGAACGCGGCCAGCAACAGCACCGGCAGTTGCGAGAGATTTTGCGCGAACACCTGGCCCGCGCCGGCCGCCGCCCCGTGGATCGACGCGGGCATGCCAAGATCGTGCATGGCGTCCGTGATCGCCGTCTGCGCCAGGCTCAGCGAGCCGCCGGGCGGCAGATTGAACGAGATCGTCGAGGCCACCATGCCGCTCTGATGGTTCACCTGGGTAGCCGTATGGCTGTTGGAGTACGTGGCCATCGCCGGCAGGGGCACCATTGTTTCCGCCGCGGTCGTGTCGGCGCTTCCCGTAGAGCCGCCCCCTTTGCTGTTCGAAATGCTGTTCGTGACCGCATTGGCCTCCGCATTGCCGTTCAGCGAATTGGTCGTCGTGGCGGAGGCTTGTGCGCTCGCATGCGCGGAGTAGCCCGTCACGCCGCTCACCGTGCCGCCCGGCGCCTGCGTTTGCTGGCTGCCGCTCGCATTGCCGGCCGCGGCACTCAACCAGGTCCGGTCCAGCATCTGCGGATACTGCCAATACTTGGGCGCCACCTCCATGACCACGTAGTACTGATTGAAGGGATTGAAAATCGTCGTCACGGTGCGCTGCCCGAAGGCATCGTAAAGCACGCTGTCGATCTGATTCGGCGCGAAGCCGTAACGCATCGCCGTCGCGCGCGCGATGTTGATGTAGGTTTGCAGCCCGTTTTGCTGCAGATCGGAATTCACGTCCAAGAGCGCGTCGCGGTGCTTGCCGAGTTCAGCGAGCAATTTCGGGGTCCAGGAGTACAGGGCCGCCGTATCCTCGCTCGTCAGCGTGTATTGATATTCCGCCGCCGACTGCCGTCCGCCGATGCGAATATCCTGGACCGCCTGGAGGAAAAGCCGCGCGCCGGAGACGCGATTGAGTTTCGGACGCAAACGCGCCACGACTTGATCCGCCGTCAGTTTGCGTTGCGCCAACGGTTTCAGCGCGACATACACGTTGGCACTGTTGAGCGAGCGGCCGCCCGTGAAGCCGAACACGGAGGCAACCGCGGGATCGGATTGCACGATCTCCTGCAATTGCGCGAGTTTATTCTTCATCGCCGGGAACGAAATGCTCTGGTCCGCGATGATCGTCCCGTTGAGCAGCCCGTTGTCCTGTTCCGGAAACAGCGTGAAGGACACCCAGCGAAGCAGCACGACATTGAGCGCGATCAACGCGACGAGCAGCACGGTGACGAGCACGGCATGATCGAGCACCTTGGTCAGCGAGCGCGAATACACGTCTTTGAAGCGGTCGAACTGTCGTTCGGCCCATGCCGCCCAGCGAGCCTTGGTCTGCAGCGAATCGCGGCGCGACAGCAGGTAGGCGCACATCGTCGGCGTGACGGTCAGCGAGACGAGCAGCGAAATCAGGATCGCGATCGAGAGCACGACCGCGAACTCGTGGAACAGCAGCCCGACGATGCCGGGGAAGAACAAAATCGGGATGAAGACGGCGATCAGCGAGATGCTCATCGAAATCACCGTGAAACTGACCTCGCCGCTGCCGAGGAGCGCCGCTTCGCGGACGTCCATGCCCTCTTCGACGTGCCGCACCACGTTCTCGAGCACGACGACGGCATCGTCGACGACAAAGCCGGTTGCGATCGTGAGCGCCATCAGCGACAGATTGTCGATGCTGTAACCGAGCAGATACATCGGTCCGAAGGTGCCGAGGATCGAAATCGGCAACGCTGCGGCCGGGATCAGCGTCGCGCGCGGCGACTGCAGGAACACGAACACGACGCCGATCACGAGCAACACGGCGATGATGAGGCTGCGCTCGGTGTCGCTGACCGCCGCGGTCACCGACTGGGAGCGATCGATCGCAATATGCACCTGGATGTTCGGCGGCAAGGTCGCTTCGATCGACGGCAGCACCTGTTTGATCTGTGCGACGGTCTTGATGATGTTCGCGCCCGGCAACGGAAAGACGATGACGCCGACGGTGGGCAGTCCGTCATAGAGGCCCGCATTGCGGATGTTCTCATTGGAGTCGACGACCGCCGCGACGTCGTGCAGCAGGACGGGCGCGCCATTGCGATACGCGATCACGAGGTTTTGGTAGTCGGCGGCTTTGGTCGCCTGATCGTTGGACAGCACCTCATAGCGTTGATCGCCCTGTTCGATGTGCCCCTTCGCGCTGTCGGCGTTCGCGGAAGAGATCGCCGCGCGCACGTCCTCGAGGCCGATACCGTAGCTCGAGAGCTTGTCGGGTTCCAGTTCGACGCGGACCGACGGCAGCGCGCCGCCGCCGAGTTGGATCTGCCCGACTCCCGTGATCTGCGAGAGCTGCTGTTGGATGACCGTATCGGCCGAGTCGTAGAGCTGGGCCGTCGTGAGCGTGCTCGAGGTCAATGCGAGGATGATGATCGGAGAATCGGCGGGGTTGTACTCCCGATAATTCGGGTTGCCGCGCAGCGTCGTCGGCAAATCCGCGCGCGCGGCCTGAATCGCGCCCTCGACGTCGCGGGCGGCGCCATTGATGTCGCGGTTGACCGCGAATTGTGCCGTGATCTGGGCCGAACCCACGCTGCTGCTCGAGGTCAGCTCGGTGACGCCCGCGATGGTTCCGAGCCGGCGTTCGAGAGGGGCGGCGACCGTCGAAGCCATGGTCTCCGGGCTCGCGCCGGCCATGTTCGCCGAGACCGAAATCGTGGGCAGCGTGAAGTTCGGCAAGGGCGCGACCGGCAAATGAAAGTACGCGAGCAGCCCCGAAAGCGCGATCGCGATCGCGAGCAGCGCAGTCGCGACGGGCCGGCGAATGAAGAGCGCGGGAATGTTCACGCCGCGGACTCACCGGACGGCGCACTCGCCTTGCGTCCGAACCGCATGGCGGCGCGGTCGAACATGAGATAGATCACGGGCGTCGTGAACAGCGTCAACAACTGGCTCACGAGCAGCCCGCCGACGATCGCGATGCCGAGCGGCCGGCGCAGCTCCGCCCCCGTGCCGGTGCCGACGATCAGCGGCAAGGCGCCGAGCAGCGCGGCGAGCGTCGTCATGAGGATCGGCCGGAAGCGCAGCAGCGAGGCCTGCATGATCGCGTCCTCGGAGGATTTGCCTTCCTTGCGCTCCGCCTCGAGCGCGAAATCGACGATCATGATGCCGTTTTTCTTGACGATGCCGATCAGGAGCACGATGCCGATGATCCCGATCACGTCCAGGTCCTTGCCCGCGAGCATCAGGAACAGCAGCGCGCCGATGCCGGCCGACGGCAACGTGGAAAGAATCGTGACCGGGTGAATGTAGCTTTCGTAGAGCACGCCGAGCACGATGTACACGGTCACGAGGGCCGCGAGCAGCAGATAGACCTCGCTGCCGAGAGAATCTTGAAATGCCTGCGCGGCCCCCTGAAATGAGGTCGTGATCGAGGGCGGCAGGTGCAGAGCCGCCTCGGCCTGGCCGATTTCGTCGACGGCCCCGCTCAAGGACGCGTCCGGAGCCAGGTTGAACGAGACCGTGACGGACGGAAACTGAGCGAGATGACTGATGACGAGCGGCGACTTCGTGACTTTGATGTCGGCAATGGCTCTCAAGGGCACCTGACCGGTGCTGCCGGTCTGGGTCGGCAGGTACAAGTTGCCGAGCGCCTGCAGATTCGGGATCGATTCCGGTTTGGCGACCAACACCACGCGGTACTGGTTCGACTGATTGAAGATCGTCGAGACGATACGCTGCCCGAGCGCATCGTAGAGCGCATTGTCGATCGTCGCGGGCGTGATGCCGAAACGCGCGGCCAACTGACGGTTGACCTCGACGTTGACGCTCAAGCCCTCGTTGTCGAGATCGCTCGTCACATCGGTGATCGATCGGATGCCCTTCATTTTGGCGACGAGTTCGGGTACGTACTGCTCGAAGGCCTGCTGGCTGGGTCCGCGCAGCACGAACTGGTACTGGTTCGGCGAAATGACGGTGTCGAGCGTCAAGTCCTGTTCGGGCTGCAGATACAGCTTGATCCCGGGGACGTTCGCGACTTCGCTCTGCAGCCGCTGCGCGATTTGCGCCGCCGTCTGCGAACGATCGCCGTGATCCTTCAGGTTGATCAGGAACCGGCCGTTGTTGAGCGTCGTATTGGTGCCGTCGATACCGATGTACGAGGTCAAGGACACGACGTCGGTGTCCTTCAAGATCTCATCCGCGAGCCGGGCTTGGCGCGCCGACATCGCCGCGTAGGACACCGAATTATCGGCGACGCTGATGCCCTGGATCACGCCGACGTCCTGGACGGGAAACAGTCCTTTCGGTATCAAGATGTACAGGCCGGCGGTCAGGACCAGTGTCACCGCGGCCAAAACCAAGGTCAGGGGCTGGTGCTTGAGCACCCAGCGCAAGCCCTTTTCGTAGGCACGCAGCGTGCGGTCGAACAGGCCCTCGCTGAGGCGCTCGAAGCGGCTCGGGGCCCGCTCGGCCTTGCGGCGCAGGATGCGCGCGCACAGCATCGGCACCAAGGTCAGGGCGACCACGGCCGAGATCACGATGGTCACCGCCAGCGTGACCGCGAACTCGCTGAACAGGCGCCCGATCACGCCGCCCATGAACAAGAGGGGAATCAAGACCGCGATCAGCGAAATCGTCAGCGACATGATCGTGAAGCCGATCTGCCCCGCGCCGGCGAGCGCCGCGTCGAGCGGACTCATTCCCTCCTCGAGATAGCGCACGATGTTCTCGATCATGACGATCGAATCGTCGACGACAAAACCGGTCGCGATGATGAGCGCCATCAAAGACAAGTTGTCGATCGAATAATTGAGCTGGTACATGACCGCGAGCGTGCCGATCAGCGAGACCGGCACGGAGATGCTCGGAATGATCGTCGCCGGCACATTGCGCAAGAACACGAAGATCACGAGCACGACGAGTGCGATCGAGAGCCCGAGTTCCACCGCGGCGTCGGACACCGAGGCGCGAATCACGCCGGTCGAGTCGGCCACGATGTCGACATGCATCGCCTGGGGAAGACTGGCCAAGAGTTGCGGCAGCGCCTTCTTGATCTGATCGACCGTGGCGATCACGTTGGCGCCGGGCTGGCGCATGACGTTCAGCACGATCGCGGGGTGATGGTTGAACCACGCACCCTGCTCGATATCCTGGGCGGCCTGCGCGACGCGGGCGACGTCGCGCATGAACACCGGCGCGCCGTTCTGGTACGCGATGACCGTGTTCAGATACTCTTCCGGATCCTGGATTTGATCGTTCGCGTTGATCGTGTAGTCGAGCTCGGGGCCGTCGAAGTTGCCTTTGGGCTGGCTCACATTGATGTTGGACAGCAGCGTGCGCAGATCGTCGATGTTGAGGCCGTATCCCGACAGCTTGCCCGGGTCGACCTCGACGCGCACCGCCGGTATGTTGCCTCCCGAGGGCGTGACGAGGCCGACGCCCGGGACCTCGGAGATCTTCGAGGCGAGCCGATTGTTGGCGACATCCTGGAGCTGCGTCAGCGACATCGAGTCGGAGGTGATCGCGAGCGTCAGGATCGGTTGGTCCGCGGGATTCACCTTGGCATAGACCGGCGGCGCCGGCAGACCCGAGGGCAACAGACTATTGGCCGCGTTGATGGCCTGCTGCACGTCCTGCTCGGCGATGTCGAGGCTCAAGGCCAGATTGAACTGCAGGGTGATCACGGACGCGCCCGCCGAACTCGTCGAGGTCATTTGCGTCAGACTCGGGATCTCCCCGAGCTGCACCTCGAGCGGCGCGGTGACCGTCGTCGCCATGACCTGCGGGCTCGCTCCCGGATAAAAAGTCTGCACCTGGATCGTCGGATAATCGACGTCGGGCAAGGACGAGACCGGCAGGAAGCGGGCCGCGACGAGACCGACGAGCACGAGCGCAATCATGAGCAGCGACGTTGCGACCGGCCGCAGTACGAATAGACGGGAGAAGTTCATGGCGCGCGCGAACCGGTCGGGTGGCTTAAGTCGCCGCGCTCGCTGCCGGCGCTGTCGAACCCGGCTTTCTTCGCGCCTTGGATCCTGACGGCGAGCCGGTTGGCGGCGTCGCCGGCGAGGCCGCGCTGCCGGCCGGCGGTGAGATGCTGATCTTGGCGCCGTCGCTGAGGCGATCCGTGCCGTCGGTCACGACGGTGTCGCCGACCGCGACGCCGGACAGAATGGCGGTGTGCTTGCCGTCGCTCGGCCCCAAGGAGACCTTGCGCACCGAGACCGTGTCGTCGGCATTGGCGATATAGACGTAGTCGCCCGGCGCGCCGCTCAAGACCGCGGGTGTCGGGACGAGCACGGCCCCGCTCAGGGTGTCGACCAAGATCTTGATGTTGACGAATTCGTCGGGAAACAAGGCTTCGTCGTCGTTCGCGAACTCCGCGCGCAGCGTAACGGTGCCCGTGCTGGTCGCCATCTGATTGCTCACTGCGTATAGCGTGCCGGTCGCGATCTCGGTGTTGTTGTCGCTCGTGTACGCCGTGACGGGCAGCTTCGCGCCGGAATTTACGCGGGCAATGACCTTGCCGACGTCGTTCTGCGCGACCGTGAACTGTACGGTCGTCGGTTTGATCGTCGTGATGACGACGATCCCCGGCGAGCTCGAGGCCGTCACGTAATTGCCCGGATCGATGAGGCGCAAGCCGACACGGCCGGCGACCGGCGCCGTGATCCGGCAGTAGATCAGATCGAGCTTGTACTGGGCGATGTTGGCCTGGTCGGCCTTTACCTGGGCTTCATCCTGTTTGACGAGGAATTCCTGGTCCGTGACCGTCTGTTCGGCAATCGCCTTTTGCGCGCGCAAGTCGTGGTAGCGGGCAAGATCGGAGCGCGCTTGGTCCAGCGAAGCCTGATCCTTGAGCAGCGCAGCCTCGGCCTGCTGAAGATCGATCTGGTACTGGCGCGGGTCGATCTGCGCGAGAAATTGACCTTTCTTAACATCTTGACCCTCCCTGTAGCCCACTTCGGTGAGGTATCCGCTGAGCTGCGGGAGCACCGTGACCGTGGCGACCGGCGATACGGTGCCGAGCTCGGAAAGCGTTTCGGGCATGTCGCCCCGCACCGCTTTGGCGACCTTGACGACCTGCGACGCCGCCGCGCGGTCGGGCTTCTTGTTGCCGAAAAGGTGATAAATCACGAGAAAAAGCAGCAGTGCCGCGACGCAAGCGATGATCCAGCGCAGCACATGCGAGCGCTGCGCCGGTGGCGCCGGAGGTGGGTTCGTCTCGTGCGTGTCGATCATACTTTCCCTTAAATGGCGCTGCCCAAACCGCAGACTCGATTATCATCAATGCACACCGGTCTCGCCAAGCCATCGCCTCATGCGTTTCGTCCGGCAAGACCGTCTCATGGGCGTCGAGGAATGCATGGCCGCATATTCGGGTACACCGCTCGCCGGCTGGGATAACTATCTCGTGATTATCGGCTCCGCAGCCGCCGCGCTCACGGGATTGACGTTCATCGTGATCACGATCTCCGCACAGAACGGACTCGTGAATCCGGTGGGCCTGCGCACGTTCATCACGCCGACGATCGTGCACTTTTCCGCGGTTCTCGGCTTGGCAGCCCTGCTCAGCATGCCCCATCACACGGCGAGCAGCCTCATGGTGACTCTCGCTGCCACGGGCGGCATCGGACTCGTTTACGTCGGCGTGGTCGCCTTTTCGCTGTCCCGAATGACGGAGATCTATGTGCCCGTGCGCGAGGACTGGCTTTGGAATGTGGTTTTTCCGGCGCTCGCCTACGGCATGCTGGCGACCGGCGGCGTATTCGCCGCCGTGCTCGTGCGCGCTAGCATGCCGACGAGCGCGGTGGCGCTGCTGTTGTTGCTGTTGATCGGCATCCACAATGCCTGGGACATCGCCGTATGGAACAGCGTGCGAGCGCACAAGAAGTAGCCCACCGACGAAGCGGTGCCCGCGCCATCCCGCTCCGCAGCACGCATGCTCGACGCGTGGGATTCGTGCCCCATGATCGACGCCGTCGTAAACTCAGCGGGTAGCCGCAGCGGTCCGCGGGAGTTCGGTCCGGGACAAGGCAATGGCAAGCTGCTCGGAAAAGCCGGCGATCTTCGCGCCGCTTTGCGCCATGGAAACGTTCTCGGCCACCACGGCGCGACAGTAGGCCGAACTCAGCGCTTCGATCGTTTCGGCGACGCTACTGTGCGGACGCGCCACCGTGTATGCCTGAACGACGCGATCCAAGGCCTTGGGATCCTGCGCCGCTCTTCGCAACAGACCCGGATCCAGCTTGAGCGCGGGACGCATGACGTCGGCGCCGAGCAGAGGACAGATCAAATCGGGCTGGCGCGTCTTGGCAGGCATGTCGGCCATCGCGCGCCAGTTGCCGACCGACCATTGTTCCGCGTTCGGTTCCGCGTGATTGTTCCAAGCAGTCCGCACGTAATTCGCAATGTCGGCGATCTGTTCGTTCGTGAGAACGCGCCCGAACGCAGCCATGCCGCCCCAAGTGCCGTGCGGGCCGAAGCCTTGCAAGATCGCCATGATCAGATCGTTCGGCTGGTCGGCCGTCACAGCGGTGTTACCTGCGAGTGCGGGGACCTGTTCCGGCATGCCGCGACCATCACTCTGATGGCAGCTGCTGCAGTTGTCCTCGTACAGGGATTTGCCGGCGGCGAGCTGTTCCGGTGACACGGAGGCTCTCGCGACTTCTTGGGATTCCGGTAACGGCTGATCCTTCAAGTAGACCGCGATCGCATGCAGGTCGGTGTCGCTCAAGTATTGCAGACTGTCATGAATCGTTTCGCTCATGGGGCCGAACGCCGTGACATTGCCCGGCAGATTGCCGGTCTTCAGAAACCGCGCGATTTCATCGACATCGTATTTCGCGATGCTGGACAAAGGGTCGTTGGAAATGTCCGGCGCATACCAACCTTCGAGCTCTCCGCCGGTCAGGCGGTACTTGGTTTCCTGGGCTTTGGCGAGGTTCTTCGGAGTGTGACACTCGCCGCAATGACCGAGGACCGTGACGAGGTAGGAGCCACGGTTCCAGGATTCTGTCTTGCCCACCGTCGGCTGCCAGCGTTGCTGCTTGAAATACAGCGCTTGCCACGCGGCCACGCCGGCGCGGATATTGAAAGGGAACTTGAAGGTCTTTTCCGCGGGCGGGACGACATGGTCGACGGCCGGCACGCTGCGCATGTAAGCCCACAACGCGTCCAAATCGGCGTCTGACATCTTCGTGTAGTCGACATAAGGCATTGCCGGGTAGAGCAAGGAGCCGTCCTTGCGTACGCCGCGGCGCAGGGCACGCACGAAATCCTCTCGGGTCCAGGTGCCAATACCCGTGCGCGCATCCGGAGTGATGTTGGGTCCATAGATGCTGCCGAAAACGGTCTTGAGCTCATCGCCTCCCGCGAACAGCTTTCCGCCCGGCGCCGTGTGGCACGACATGCAGTCGGCCGCGCGCGCCACATATTCGCCTTGTTGGATTGCTTCACGCGGCTTGACCGGCGGCTCGCCGGCAAAGCACGCGTGACCTGCCAGCAGCGCCGGCCAGCAGCCGTTCGTGATCAAGAGTTTCGCCCATCGGCGCATGCGCGCGGCCTTCTTTGCCAAACCTCAATGTCGCCTAATGTATCCACGGCGCGGGAAACAAGTTTGTAGGTCCCATCCCGAGATGCGCCGGTATGCGCCCCGCACACTCCTGTGAGAAAATTCCCACCTCCTGCTCTTCCAGAGCAGCAGCGTCAGTATTTCCCGACTCCGCGACACGACGTCGACCGGCGACGATCCGCTGCAAACACCGTCTGAACTGGGTATGCGCCGGCGTTAGCCTGCGCTTCCATCAACTGAAAAGGGGTGCATCATGGTCAGACCGGAGCCTTGGTTGGCAATCTTCTTGTTGCTCACGCCACTCGTGTTGGGACTGTTCGAGTGGTTCAAATCGCGTCGCGAGAGCAGCGCGATGGCACATCGACGCGAGCCCGTCGAGCGCACGGCGCGCAATCCCGAGCGAGGAACGGGGTAAGCGTTGCGCGCGAACGGGAGGACATCGGTCAACGAACCAGCAGTCCTTGGGTCACGATGAAATCGACGACGGTGCCCAAGCCGTGCCCATCCTTCAAATTCGTGAAGACGAACGGACGGCTGCCGCGCATCTTGCGCGCATCACGATCCATGATCTCGAGCGAAGCGCCGACATAGGGTGCGAGATCGATCTTGTTGATGATGAGCAGGTCGGACTTCGTGATGCCGGGTCCGCCCTTGCGCGGAATCTTGTCGCCGGCGGCCACATCGATGACATACAGCGTGAGATCGGAGAGCTCCGGGCTGAACGTCGCGGCCAGATTGTCGCCGCCACTCTCCACGAAAATGACGTCCAGATCCGGAAAACGCCGGCTCAAGCGCGACACGGCCTCGAGGTTGATCGAGGCGTCCTCGCGTATCGCTGTATGCGGGCAGCCTCCGGTCTCGACACCGAGAATGCGTTCCGGCGCGAGCGCTTCATGGCGCACGAGAAATTGTGCGTCCTCCTCGGTGTAGATGTCATTCGTGACCACGGCGACCTGATAACGCTCGCGCAAGGCGCGGCACAGCGCCAGCGTGAGCGCCGTCTTGCCCGACCCTACGGGGCCGCCGATCCCCACTCGCAGCGGATTGTCGTGTTTCATGTTGTCAGGACCGGAATAGCCGCGAATATTGAGTTTCATGCTGCGAGGAGAGGATCGCGAGCGCCGGCGCGAGGTTCGAGAGCGACTCGTCGCCGCGTGGGTCGCCGCCCGCCGTGAGCCGGGCGATTTCTTCGCCGAGGCCGAAGAGCAGGCGCTGTCCCGCGGACTGGCCCAACGGCAAGGACTTGACCGCGACGAGCACCTGATTCTCGGCCCACGACCAAAGGTAGGCGGCCGCCGAATCGGAGGGCGAGAGTGCCCATGCGGTCGCCACACCGCTCCAGACGCAAGGCAGGCTGGGTTCTTCGATGCCCTGCAGCGTCACGAGGAGCGGCGCCGGCAAGTCGGGCAAGGCCGCGAGCAGCGCGCGCATCGAGAAACCCATTTGCACCGTGGCACCGCGCAACTCGGCCGACTCGCGCGTCGCGAGAAATTCCTCGTTGAGCGCATGCAGCCTTTCGCCGTCGTCGGCCGCCCATGCCGTTCCCAGGCGAAACAAGAAAGGTACTTCGTAGGAATTCACCGAGAACGACAGCACATCGAGGATCCAGCTCGACGCCGTCGCCGCGTCTCGCACGAGACCAGTCTCGATGGCCGCCTCGAGTCCATGCGAATGACTGTAGCCTCCGATCGGTAAAGCCTGGCTCGCGAGCTGAAAGAGCCGCATCTGCGTGACACCGCTCATGGCGCCGCATACGCGTGAATCTTCGCCGCGCTCGACGGCGCTTCGCCGCTGTCGTGGTGGTGCTGGCCATAGGCCCCGCCTTCCGGCTCGAAAGGCGCCTGCAGCGGCCGGACTTCGAGCCCGAGTCCTGCCACCATTTCGCCGAGCACGTGATCGGCGAGAAAACGCACCGCGTGCGGCATGAACTGGACGGCGACGTGACGGTTGCCGAGATGGTAGGCGGCCCGCGACAACAGCAGCGGATCGGCGCTGACGGCCTCGAGCAAGGACTCGTCGGCAGCCACTATCTCGACGATACGACCGTCTTCGAGAGGGATCTGGTCGCCGCCGTGCAGCACGCGGCCCCGGGCAACCACGAGGGCGGCTTGGTCGCCGTTTTCCAAGCGCACGAGCAAGCGGCTCTTGCTGCGCGCGGCGAACGGCAAATGGGCACGAATCGCGGAGCTCATGGTCGATGGAGTCCCGCTCAGAATAAAAAATAACGCTGTGTCATCGGCAGCCTTTCCGCGGGATCGCAGACCAAGAGCTCGCCATCCGCGCTCACGGCATAGGTTTCGGAGTCGACTTCGATCAGGGGGCGAGCGGTGTTGTGGATCATGTGCTGCTTTTTCACGTGACGCGTGTTCTTGATGGGCTCCACGCGACGGCGCAACGCGAGGGCCTTGAAACCATCGTCCTCGAGCGCGGCTTGGGACACGAAGGTCACGCACTTCTCGACGGCGCGACCGAAGGATCCGAACATCGGTCGATAGTGCGAAGGCTGCGGCGTCGGAATCGAGGCGTTCGGATCGCCCATCGGGGCCGCCGCGATCATGCCGCCCTTGATGATGAGGCTCGGTTTGATGCCGAAGAAGGCCGGTTTCCACAAAACGAGGTCCGCGAGCTTGCCGACCTCGATCGAACCGACCAGGTGCGAGATGCCGTGCGTGATCGCCGGGTTGATCGTGTACTTGGCGATGTAGCGCTTCACACGCGCGTTGTCGTGTCGTGCCGTATCCTCGGCGAGCGCGCCGCGGCCTTCGCGCATCTTGTGCGCGGTCTGCCAAGTCCGAATGATGACCTCACCGACACGACCCATGGCCTGGGAGTCCGACGACATCATGGAAAAGGCCCCGATGTCGTGCAGGATGTCCTCCGCGGCGATCGTCTCACGGCGGATGCGCGACTCGGCAAACGCGATGTCCTCGGCGATGCGCGGATCCAGGTGGTGGCACACCATGAGCATGTCCAAGTGTTCATCGATCGTGTTGATCGTGTACGGCCGGGTCGGATTGGTCGAGCTCGGCAGCACGTTCTCGTGCGACGCGATCTTGATGATGTCGGGGGCGTGGCCACCACCCGCGCCCTCGGTGTGAAAGGTATGAATCGTGCGGCCGGCGATCGCCGCGACCGTGGCTTCCAGAAATCCCGACTCGTTGAGCGTGTCGGTATGGATCGCGACCTGCACATCCATTTCGTCGGCCACCTTGAGGCAGTTGTCGATGGCCGCGGGCGTCGTACCCCAGTCCTCGTGCAGCTTCAACCCGACCGCTCCGGCCCGAATCTGTTCGCGCGCGGGCTCCGCTTGGCTGACATTCCCTTTCCCGAGAAAGCCGAGATTCATCGCAAAACCTTCCGCGGCGAGGAGCATGCTGTGAATGTGCCAGGGTCCCGGCGTGCAGGTCGTCGCGCTCGTGCCGGCCGCGGGTCCGGTACCGCCGCCGATCATGGTCGTTACGCCTGAGGTGAGGGCCTCCTCGATTTGCTGCGGACAGATGAAATGGATGTGGGAGTCGATTCCGCCGGCCGTCAACAGCATGCCTTCACCGGCGATGATTTCGGTGGCGGCACCGATCGGGATCGTGACGCCCGGCTGAACATCGGGATTGCCGGCCTTGCCGATGCCGGAAATGTTGCCACCCTTCAGGCCGACATCGGCCTTGACGATGCCCCAGTGATCGATGATCAGCGCATTCGTGATCACGGTATCGGCGACCGAAGCGCTCGTATCTTGACCCTGGCCCATGCCATCGCGGATGACCTTGCCGCCGCCGAACTTCACTTCCTCGCCGTAAACGGTGTAGTCCTTCTCCACCTCGATGACGAGGGCGGTATCGGCGAGGCGCACGCGGTCGCCGGTCGTCGGACCGAACATCTCCGCATAGGCTCGCCGGCTGATCTTCAGGCTCATAGCGGGCCCATGACCTTGCCCTGAAATCCGAACACGCGCCGCAGGCCGCCGAATTCGACGAGGTTTACGGTGCGCGCCTGGCCGGGTTCGAAACGCACGGCCGTGCCCGCGGGAATATCGAGGCGGTAGCCGCGCGCCCGGTCGCGGTCGAAGCGCAGGCTCATGTTGGTCTCGAAGAAATGATAGTGCGAACCGACTTGAATCGGCCGATCTCCCGTATTTTCCACGCTCAAGCTCAGCGTCTTGCGGCCGGCATTGAGCTCGATCTCGCCGGCGTCGACGAGCAATTCCCCGGGTATCATGGGTGCCCCCTCATAGGATCGGTTGATGAACGGTCACGAGCTTCGTGCCGTCCGGGAACGTGGCTTCCACTTGAATCTCCGGAATCATCTCGGGAATCCCCTCCATGACCTCGTCGCGCGTCAGAATCGACTTGCCGAAACTCATGAGCTCGGCAACGGTCCGGCCGTCTCGCGCCCCCTCGATGATCGCGGCCGTGATCAGCGCGACGGCTTCCGGATAGTTGAGCTTCAGCCCGCGAGCGCGCCGGCGTTCGGCGAGCAAGGACGCGGTGAATATCAGCAGCTTGTCCTTTTCTCGTGGCGTCAATTCCATCGCTGATGCGCTCTCCAGATGCTCAACAGGCCCATACGCGCGGCGCACAGGCCAGCCTCGCGGCAAGGGCCGGACGCAAGAGCGTCCAGAGCACCGTAAAGTAATCGAGAACCTCTTCGCAAGAGTCACCGAGATAGCGCGCGATCAACACGCCCGGCAAGCGCGTGAGTGCGGTCCGAGCGGCCGCTCGCGGCGTCTGCCGGCGGCAAAGCCGCAGCAAGTCGTCATCGGCGTCCGCACCGGCAACCAAGAAGGTGCCGCTCACCGTATGGCCGGCGAGACCCACGGGCGATTGCGTGAAGCCCGAACCCGCCTCGACGCGGCCGACCTCCGACCAGAGCAACCTTCCCGCACGTCGCACGCAGGTTCGCGTCGCGAACCGTCCCGACGCCCACTTTTCGCCCGAAGCTCGCCGGCCGAAACACAGAATCTCCCAACCGAAATACTGGGCACCGGCCGCGAGCACGACGTCGAGGCCCATCGCGATATTCGATCCGTCGAACAGAATATTCTCGCGCGGCAGCCATTCCAAAACCGCCTCCGGGGCGAGCGCAAAGTGCTGGCTTTGCCGCGCCACGGGCCCCGTGGATCGGTACCATTTGTTGGCGCCCGGCGTCGTCATTAGCGCCCTTGCGCCCTCATCGAGTGAAGCGCGCAACGCGAGGCTGTCGCCGGCCGCAATGCCGCCCGGAGGATGCAGGACCACGACGTGACAAGTCTCCGGTCCCTCCGGATAGAGCGCCTTTTGGACCTGCAACGGGCCGCGGTGCAGGTTGCGCGTGAGCTTGGTGCCGACCGGGCCGCGGCCGAACCCGAGATCGAGGCTGGCCTGCCAACCGGCCTGCGATCCTTTGCTCGCGGTCAGCACGACGGATCTTAAGGCGCCGCGACGGAAGGAACGCCGTGCTGCCAGACATCCCAGTGAGCGACGATCGCCTCGACGAGCGGCATGCCGGCGTGCACGAGATTAACGGCCGAAATTCGCACGGCTCCCGGCAGGGCACCCTGTGCCTCGAGCGATGCGAGCACGGTCTGGTGCGGGTAGGGGCGATCGAAATCTGAACCGCTGCGCTCGATCGCGACGCGATCTAGATCGACGAGCCCGGATTGCGCGGCGCGCGTCAGCGCATTGAGCGTCGCGTTGTCCTCTTGCTGCGAAGTGCAATAGGTCCCTTTGCCGCCGGTCAACAAGCGCGTCCAGTGCCGTGCATGTTCCCCCAAGCGCTTGCCCGACCACCAGGTGTCGGCGGACAGCGTGTCGCATTGGACGACCGTCGGCGCCTGATCCGCGGGCGCCTGCGGATAATGCCGTCGGTAGGCGACGAGATCCGGGCTGTCCTCGAGCGCAGCCGACTTCGACAACGCGAGCGCCTGCTGGAGAAGCCGGTCATCGAGTTCGAACACCTCGGTGCGGTATTCGAGTCTCGGCATCTCGTCAGGACCTTTCGTGAGAATTCCGAAGTAGCCGTCCGGCCAGCCGCGCGGCATTTCGCGCGCGTCGATCTCGTGGGCGATCCCGCTGTCGACCGTATAGCGCGCCCAGGCCACGGAACCGATCGTGCCGCGCTCGGGATCGATGCCGGCGATGCCGGCCACGATGAAATAAGTCTGCTTGAGATCGAACTGGCCGCTGTACAGCACGGCCATCAGCGACGCCGCCGCGTTGGCGTGTCCCATGCCGGTCGTCATTTCGCAGACCGCATCCGCCGTGCACTTCACGAGCGGGTAATCCGCCGACAGACCCGGTACGCGGATCTCCCGGGTGGGCTCAAGGGCCTCGAGCCATGGCTTGGCCTCGAGACTGAACATGTTGATGATCAGGACTTTAACGGCCAGCGGCACGGAATCCGCGGGTTGCGGGGCCGCCGGGGCCGCCGGGGCCGCAGCCGGCAATGCGGTCATGAGCAGCAGCAAGACGAGCGAGATCTTCATTTCACTCCGCGAGATAGATGAAGCGCACGATGCATAGTGCCGCCAGCAGATAGACGAGCCAATCGCCGAGGCGCGCCTGCCCGCGCACGAGCCGCAGGATCGCATGACTCGTGATGCCGAAGGCCAAGCCGTTGGCGATCGAGTAGGTCAGAGGAATCATGATCACGGTCAGAAATGCGGGGATGGCCGCTCCCGGATCGGACCACTCGATTTCGGCGAGCGACCCCATCATGAGGGCGCCGATCAAAATCAGGGCTGGCGCCGTCGCCGCCGCGGGAATCGCCTGCACGAGGGGCGCAAAGAACAACGTGCCGAGAAACAAGCCGCCGACGACGATGCTCGTGAGACCCGTGCGGCCACCGACCGCGACGCCGGCCGCACTCTCGATGTAACTGGTCACGGGGCTCGTGCCGGCCACGGCACCGACCAGCACCGAGGCGGAATCCGCGAGCAAGATCCGATTCAAGCGCGGTATGGAACCATCGGCGGCCACCAAACCCGCGCGCTTGGTGACCGCCACGAGCGTGCCCACATTGTCGAACATGTCGACGAACAGAAACACGAACACGATCTCGAGCAGCGACAAGCCGATGCCGCCCTTGAGACTCAGAGCGGCGGGTATGTTCAATTTGAAAGCGGTGCTCGACAAGTCGCCGAGCGTATATGCGCCCGGTGTGAAATGCGCGATGCCGAGGACCCAAGCCACCGCGGCGGTGAGGACGATACCGATCAGCATGGCCGCCCGCACTTTGAGCGTCTGCAGGGCGCCGATCACGAGCAATCCCAGCAGGGCGACAGCCGCCGTCGGCTCCGTCAATTTGCCGAGCCCCACGACGGTACCCTCCCTGGGGACGATGATGCCGGCGTCCCGCAGTCCGATGAAGGCGATGAACAGGCCGATGCCGCCGCCGACGGCCGCGAACAAAGAGCGCGGCACGGCACTGATGATGAGCTGGCGCACGCCGGATAGAGTCAACAACAAAAATGCGATGCCCGACAAAAAAACGCAACCGAGAGCGGTTTGCCAGGGCAGATGCATGCCGAGCACCACCGTGTACGTGAAATAGGCATTCAGGCCCATGCCGGGCGCAAGCGCGAGCGGATAGTTGGAGATCAGACCCATGAGGATGCAGCCGAAGCCCGCGGCGAGACAGGTCGCGGCCGCGACGCCGGCGACCGGCATTCCGGCCGCGCCGAGAATCAAGGGATTGACCACGACGATGTAAGCCATGGTCATGAAGGTGGTCAGGCCCGCGAAAAACTCCGTGCGCACGGACGTGCCGTGAACATCGAGACCGAAGTAGCGATTCAACATCCCGGAACCTCGAACGTCGCAGCGAAGACTCTAGTGCGCTCACTCCCCCGCACCGCGCACGCGTTCGTTGAAACTCACAGTACCTAGGCCCAATGAGGCTGTAAAGAAAAATCGCCGTAGTCGCATGCCTGTTCTGGCGATGCTAGGCTTCACCCATGAGAGTCATGCTGATGGGCGCGACGGCTGCCCTGCTGACATTCTGGCTGACCTGCGTACGAGCCGAGCCGGTTCGCGAAGCGGCCCAGACCACTCAGTGGAACACCGCCAAAATTCATGGTCACGAGATCTATTACGCCGTGCGCGGCAGCGGCCCAACGCTCGTGTTCCTGCACGGCGGAGGCGACTCGGGCGAGCACTCCTTCGTGCGTCAGATCGACGTATTCTCGGAACATCATCATATCGTCGCGCCGGATCAGGTAGGCCAGGGCCGCACACCGGAGGTTCCGGGACCCTTGAGCTACACCGCGATGATGGAAGACACCGCGGAGCTGCTCAGGAAGCTCAGGCTTCGGCACGTCGATCTAGTCGGTTTCAGCGACGGCGGCATCCTGGCACTCATGCTCGCGGTCCGGCATCCCGAACTCGTCCGACGCCTCGTCATCAGCGGCGTCAACATTTCGCCCGACGGTTTGCGACCGGAGGATTTGGAGGAATTGCGCGCGAACCAGATCCCGAAGCCGACGACGATCGATGAAAAACTGGCGCAGCTATGGCTGACTTCCCCGACGGAGGACGAGCTGAACCTAGGCCTGCTGGCAAAAATCACTCATCCGGTGCTGGTCATCTCAGGCGATCGCG
>Ga0116231_10004525_pt1 | contig 28096 bp, 19 predicted proteins | sample S1TSphgellanicum_2_FD_89695 | JGI IMG/M metagenome (GOLD analysis project Ga0116231, IMG submission 89695) | Host-associated microbial communities from peat moss isolated from Minnesota, USA - S1T2_Fd - Sphagnum magellanicum MG | ecosystem: Host-associated > Plants > Peat moss > Unclassified... | reverse complement strand
TGGTGGCTTCCCCCGAGTCCGGGCCGTGGTGAGTCAAGTGAGTCCAAGTTGCCCGTGGCTTGTCCCAACACCAAAAAGGTGCAGAATGAGTTCTAACCAACTTGTTGGTTGGATTTGGATGCAGGACCAATAACTAAGTAAACTTTTCCCTTTTCCTAGTCTAATCTCGAAGCTTTCAGCATGCCCCCTCTACCCCCTTTTAGTGCTGGAAGCTGGGAGCGGCTCCAAGTCCCAAACTACTTCCGCAATTTGACACAGTTGGATCCCTTTTGGGTCTAACAAGGGACTTGGGAGTGCATCAATGGGTGGGGTAATAAATTATAACAAGTGAAGTTCAATGGCTATGTCACCTCCATCAATATGTGCACGAGATTCAACATTTTCATTTGCATTTTCTTGCTTTAACACTAGAACAACAAGAACTACATTTTTTTGTTCTTCTATCATCAAAATAGTTTTTTCAAATCCACATCAATTCTATCAACATCTTCAACATATGTTTCCCTAATGTCTTTCTTGCTTGCATTTGCTCCTTCTCAACAATCTCACTTGGAGCTAATCAAACCATATCCTCAACACTCACTTGTTGTCCCATCACCCCTACCTCCAAATCTCTTTCATTCATGACACCTCCCATGCCATCTTCAACTTCTACTAAAACTTGTTGATTTGCTCCACGATTTTTTGCTTTCTTTCAAGTTTACATGTAACAAAAACACAAATAGCACAATATTTTACTTTTTAGTTCAAATATGATTAATTAGTATTTAATTAATTCAGATAATAAGTAAATAATTATCTAATAACTAATCATTTAAACTTAGTAATTAATTATATAAATTTAATTAATTAATTCAAATAATTTTAGATAATAAACTTTGTTAAAGTAAGTGAGTAATTATTGAATTTTATTTGAATTCAAATCATCAATTATCAACATAATTAATTATATAATATTTATTTTAATAATTAATTATTTGATACTTATTTTGATAATTAACTATTTGAATCAATCAACTAACTAATTATTTAAATTATATTTATTAATTAATATAATCAATCTAGATAATTAATTATCATATATTTAATTCCAATAATTAAATTTCCAGTAATTATGTCAGATGATTAATTATAAATTTCAAATTAAGTACAAAATTCAAATCAAACAAAAAACATGTGGGAATTTGTTTTTGTAATCACAACTCAATTACAACTAAGGTGGCATTAAAAGATTTAACACATATGCTTTGTCTTCAATATTTCATTTCACAAATTATATATAAGAGGTGTTTCTTTTTGCATTCTCACATTAAAATACATGTGTCATGTTGGGATGAGTTCATAAAGGTTTAACCTTAAAGGCAAAACACATAACAAATTTAAAAACTTATGTGGTTACTTTTTATTTCACCTACTTTTTTAGTATTCTACTTTCCTACCTACCTACTTGCCTACCCAAATAAGTAGGTCCTACTTTTCTACCTATCTAGATAATAAGTAAGTAGTTAAGTAAGTAGGTAGGTTAGTAGGTAGGTTGGAATTATATCAACTTACCTACCTATGGCTATGTACTGACCTACCTAGGTACATATATATATTTGTTCCCAAAATTCAATTAATATGCCATGTGGCAACTTTTGATTATGCCATGTGTCATAATCCAAGACCATCTAAAACGAATAATCATAATGGACAATGGATATCAATATTTCAAAAAAATCATGAAATTGTTTCATAGTCCCATGTGTTAAATTTTGATGGATGGATGAAAAATGACATCAACATGACATTATGATTGTAATCATAGGGAAGTTGCATAGTAGTTAAAAAAGAGTTGTTGTGACAAAGTTGTAATTGAATTGTAATGAGTTGCACCGTATATATGGTGAATTACAACTTTTGTAACTTTTACAACTTGTCTGAGAACACTCACAACTTATAAATATGGTGAGTTGCAAGTGTCCGATGCAACTCAAAAATTGAATTACAAGGCCAATTGCAAAACACCTTTTTTTTTATAGTGTCTATAGCAAAAGACAAGAAGAAAACTACCATTAGTTACATCAAAAAATAAGAAGAATACAACCATCAATTGTGTGGTAGATGCCAAACATAGGACCACCAGGAGCGTAACCACTTTTTGTAAGCCACAAGTGAAAAAAAAGATGATGATGAGCACTGCTACACTCACTGATTTCGTTTGTGATTGTCATCCTTAGAGGTAGCATCTCATAAAAAAAAGAAAAAAAGACAATGAGCATGCACATTCATTGTTGTTGTTTTTTTGGTGGAGGCAACACTTGAGATTAAAAAAATGAGGACAATGATGAACGCACGTTCATCATCATTGTCTCCTTAGTGAAGACAATACCTAAGATTAAAAAGCTGATGATGAAAATGAATGCGCATTCATCATAGTTGTCTCCTTGGTGGAGGCAGCACTTGACATGAAAAAAAGATGACAACAATGAGTTATGCTCATCGTTGTCATCTCCTTAATGCAACAATGTAGTTTTAAAAAATGACAACAACTACAACTTGTGGTCATAGTTTCTCTGGAGGTAGCACACCCAAGATGAAAAAAAGACAATGATAATGAGCCTATGTTCATCGTCATTGTCCTCCTAGAACAACAACATAGTTCAAAAAAAAAGATGATGACCACGAAGGGTGTTCATGGTTGTCGTCTTCTTGGAGGTAGCACCTGAGATGGAAAAAAAATGATGACAATGATGAATGCACGTTCATCGTCGTCATCATCTTGGTGAAGGTAGCACCTAAAATTAAAAAATTGATGACAACGATGAATGTGCACTCATCATTGTCGTTTCCCTGGTGGAGGCAACATTTAACATTAGAAAAAAGACAATGATGATGAGCCACATCTCATCGTCATCGTCTCCTTAGTGTAGCAACACAATTTCAAAAACATGATGACAATCACAAGCTATGCTCATGGTCGTTGTCACCCTAGAAGCAACACTTGAGATGGAAAAAAAAGACGATGATGATGAGTTGAGCTCATCGTCATCATGTCCCTAGTGCAGCAATGTAGCTTTAAAAATGACGACAACCACAAGCTATGCTCATGGTCTTCATCTCCTTGGAGGCAACACACCCAAGATGACAAAAAAGACATCATTGTCGTCCCTCTAGTGTTGCAAAAAAGGTTCCAAAAAAATGAGGTTGAAAATGAGCCTTGCTCACCTTCAAGGTCCTCATCTCTACATGCCTTCAAGGTCCTCACCTCTGCACGCTATGCAAGCTCCTCCCCTCTCCACGCTCTTGAAAGTCCCTTCTTCAGGCTCTTGAAGCTGTGGAAACTCAAAAGTCTTGTGAGCTAAACCCTAATGCAAGCTCAAGCTGTCACTGTTTCTCAAGCACTTGGGATGGAGGTGAGCGGAAAAGGAGGGAATGAGGGAGGAAGAAGCAGGAGGAGGGAGGTAGATGGGTTGGTTGGAGGAAGGGCAGTAGGTAGGTTGGAGGGATAGGTAGGAGTTGCCAAAAAAAACAAAATGGGGTCAGGGTGGCCCAAAAAGAAAGAAATCAAAAGGGAGGCCCAGGAGGAAAAACAGTGAGCTAGGGGAAAAAATAGTATGAGGGAACAAAAAAGGCCCAGAAGAAAATAAAAACTACTGACCATGTAAACTGCCCCCTTGGGGACAGTTTCATCCCATCCATGAAATCCCAGAACGGGAGTTTTTGGATGGTGCACTGGTGGGTGCTGGCTCACTCAAGCCCATTGTTTGAATACTGCTTTAATGGGGTCAGAGAAAATGCACCAAATGTCGAACTGGAGAGTAAGGCTTGGACCAGGTTATTCCAACGATCCTGTGTCAAGTTCTGTCGGTGTGCATTCGTAGAATCTAATGCACTCGTTGTGCTGGCAGATTGGGTTTCACCCTTCTTTTTCTTAAGACTTCAAAATGCCATATGACAGGTAAGGGACCTTCATTGAATGTAACACACTCACCAGGCTCACAGAGTGAGTTACACCCTGTGAGCACCCCTCTTTTCCTTTAAAAATCAAACTATTTTATGAAGATTAAGGGACCCATGCAAGGGGTTTCATAGGTCCTTGTTCTGTTCACTTGTACCTGTGAAGGTTCATGTGCCTTAACCATACAAACTATTGCAGTATTACAACAGGTCAGTGTAACATTAAAGTGCCCTACACTAAACAAAGGTTCAGATAAAGGTTCGTGGCCATACACACAAACTAAGAGCATCTCCTCTTGTGCTCAGTATGTCACTCTGGACAATAAAATTAAATGTTTAAGTATAGCTGTTTTTGTTTCAGGCAACCCCACCAATAAAACTGTAACTGGAACTGCATATACGTGGGAACTACTAATGGCAAACCACCTAGACCAATCATCATGATCGACCAATTAGAAATACTGAGTCGCAATTAGGTCCAATTTATTACACTCTTTTTTGTAGGTGCACAATTGTGTTGTGACTTTCACCAGGCATGGCAGGCTGCACGAATTTGGTGCAGAAAAACCAATTTCCTGAGCTAAACTGACACATTTTGACCTTTTCACGATAAATTGTACTGTCTGGAGTCACATACTGCGCACCGGTGGAGATGCTCTAAGTGGTGCTCAGTATGCGACCCTACAAAACAAAATTCACAACCAAGCTTTAGTTGTTTACTTTTTTCCAACCCCACCCATAAAAGTAAACCTGGGACTGTAAATTGGAGGGAGACTACTAATAGCAACCCAGCCGGAGCAATCAAAATAGCTAGATTCTCAAAAACAAGGAGCAGTTAATAACTGTAATTTGACTGTATTTATTAGACTCTTCCATGGCTCTTCTAGGACTCTAGAAGCTGTGCATTTTTTCAGGTTCATAACCAGTGTTGGTCTGGTATATAGAGTCAGAGATTGGTATCAATACTGGTATGAACACTGATATCAAATACCAGACAGACTGGTCTGACCTAAGTCTGGTACCAGCTTAATACCAGTACAAGCTGGTCGTGACTTGAGGTAATACCAGTCTCACACCAGTCTATATACCCGCCTTATACCAGCCCAAAATCTAATTTGAGCCTAATACCAGTACCAGGCTGGTATCAAAAAATTAAAACTAATCAATACCAGTACAAGACCAGTATCAATCTATTTTTAAAGCGCCAATACCAGTATAGTAAACCCCCTTTATCACACCCATTTTAGTCACATTCTTGTTTGTGTCACACAATTTTTGTTAACCATTCATTTTAGTTAGGAACACCATTCTTTAGAGTCAATATCACACTCATTAGTAGCACAAAATATTTGTAAAGCTTTCTTTGTAAATATGACTATAATGGGAAAAATCTAGGGAAAATATTAGGATTTTGTAAATTGTAGTTCCCTTTGACAATGTTAGTGTTGTTTTATGTTTAAGTTGTGCAAACTAACAACAATAAATCTAGTTGAAGAAAAAAGAAAAAACAACTTTTTAGTGCAAACGAACAAAAGATATGCAAACTTGCCAAGAAAGTAGAAAATTTTAATTAAAAAAATCTAGTTGACGATATATAGAAGCTAATAATTAAGGAGTTCATACTCAATGTATATCATCACATTAAAATAGGCAAAAATCACAACTTTCTTGAAGTCTAATAATGCATATTAGAACTTAGAATAACCCATGTAAGAAATTTAAACAATTGGCACCTTCATTCTAACATAAAAAAATTGTTTTGTAAGGTTTTTTTGCATATAATCACAATCTTGTAAAGGTTTATATGGAATGTGACTATACACATTTAAATCACAATTCACTGATGTCACAAAAAAGTGGTCACCAAAGGCATGATTATAAAGGGGGTTTATTGTACCAACTGGAATCAAAATAAGTTGATACTAGACCAACATTAATCACAACAAGCTTTTAGAGTATTAATTGGATTGATATGACTTCTGCACCTCATCCAAGATTTTCAATGTAGGGTCACATACTAAACATAGGTGATGTTTTAATGTGGGTTTTGGTTTTAATTATCCATGCAAGTTGGTTCATTGTCCATACAAACAAATTATCCATACTATATATGTTTAAGATTCCCTAGTTTGGGTCGGACAATAGATTAGAGGTGTACTTGACTACCATGCATAGAGAAAGGAAGGCAACATGGTGGGAACTTTGTTTTGCATCCGTTTGGTCCTCTATTTTGTTTGTGCATCGATTTTGCATGAAGGAGCTGGTATTCATGAGAAGGTGCAAGCAAAGTTTTATTCTATTTTTCTTTTAGTGTTTGTTGATTTATGTGCATGAGGGTGTAAAGAGAGTGAGAGAGCTTGAATGCAATGGGAGCAAGAGGGTGTGAGGTTTTCAAAGAGTGTTTGTGAAAGTAGAGGAACCATGAATGAAGAGTCTAAGGAGCTCTTATGCCAACAAGCACAAAGTGTGAATTTGAGCTAGAATCACCTTTGATTTTTCAATGGGGAAAGTCAAAGGTAATTGCCCTTTTTTCATCCTCTTGTGCCCCCTTTCTTGGGGTTTTTGGGAGAGGGTTTCTTTTCTCTTGCAAATGTTACCCAATGTTCTATGTTGCCTTTCTCTCTCTTTGAACTTTCATCTTCCTTCAACTCCCAAGTCCATTGCATTCTCCCTTGTCTTCACAAACAAATCCTCTTTATATCTTTCTTCAAAATAGCTAAGCCATCCATTATTTACATTTTCCTCCTATAGATTTCCATGGTCTTTTTTTATCTTTTTCTTTTTTTGCAACCAACTTTGACCATCTATGTTCTTCTTTTCGCCTTTTTTTTTGCAACTAACTTTAACCATTTAGCTCCTTCTATAAACCATTTCAGTCGTGTATCAAATTATCCAAACATCTAGTGTTGTTTGGTTTTTGGGTTTAGTTTTTTGGCAAAATATCTTTTCCATTTTTACTAGTGGTTTAAATTCTAATGTGTTTGTTGATCCTTGTCATGTTGGGTATTGTATTACTTTTGTATAGATGCATGTTCAAGTAATCTAGGGATGAGGTCAAGGTTGTGCACTTGACATATTTGGGGGAAATGAATGAACATGGCAAGAGGCATTGGTTGTCATTAGAGCTAATTGACAATTAGTGCCTAAATATCAATTGCGCCACTTTTGAGAAGGTCATGTTTAGGTTTATGATGGAGGATATTGTTAATGCAACAAAAATTTGGTCATGAGAATATCATTAAATGCGGTGGATTTGGTTTTGTGTCCAAAGCAATATTTAAATTTGGCATCCAAATGGTGGTGAAGAAGTTCATTAAAAATAACTTTGATGGGGAAAGGGAATTTTTATCATACATGCAAACACATTACAAAGCAACCCATGAAAATTCAACACACCTTTGATAAGGAAATGGAATTCTTATCATAAATGCAAACACATTACAAAGCAACCCATTAAATTTTCACAACCTTCTATTTTTTGCATTGGTCCCCAGTTTTTTGTTTTTCTCTCCAAATTTTGTGACTTTATGAATAACAAAAATTGGGGATGGAATTCAAACAAAGAACCAAATTAGGTGTTAAACAAGGAGGGATTTTATGGATAACTTTAATATGCAACACTATTTATGAACATACAAAATTAAAATGGATTGCATGAATATAGGTATGTATAAGCAACTCAAAATGGATCTTCAAAATTAATGTGAACCATAATAATTATGATGATCGATATAGTATTAAACAATGGCTCCTTGTTGCCATTAATAATGAGGTGATTTTTTTCCTTTCATGAATTCCTTCTCCATTGAGATTTATTGACAATTTTCCCTCATGAGATTCATAGAAAAAACACACGCTCCCGATTTGATCAAAGATAATTTTAATTGCACTCTTCCTTTTTTTGTCTTGCCTTACACATTCATGTCAAGCCATAATTTGAACAAGAAACATGTCCATCCTACTGAAATTTTAATTCAACATATAAAAATACTATTGTTGGACTAGCAATATGACTAATGTTAAAATATGATAGTAAAGGCTTGAAAATGAAACTACATTTGAACTTCGAGACTATTTAACATTGGCAAAAAAACATTCCTAGCTTGTTCATTTAGATTGTATTTCAATATGATCTTTTGTCATGATTGCAACTTATTGCACATGTGAATTGCAATCCATTCATGGTCCAAGAATGCATAACTGCATTTTTAATTGAACAACATGAAATGTATTAGTATGGAGGGATAGATTTAGTTGTGTTTGTTGAAATAATAAGAGGTTTTGGTAGGAGGTATAGTCAGTGCAAATTGAACTTAATGGCCAATTCAATGTTCTTTTAAATATGCACTAGGTCCATTTATTTTTTTAGCCTCTCTATGTTAGTCTACATCTAAGTTTTGTTCATGTGGTTGCCATCATCCCATTTTACTTGTTGTGGTTTTGATGATAAATTCTCATATCCCAAGATCCAAAAGGCTTAAAGAAATTATGTTTTTCACAAGCAATTTTTTGATACAAATTAAAAGTCTTGTAAATTATTTTATAAAAAGAACTTATTGGGAAGCCTTAGAGGATTTTAAGGCTTTGTAGCTCAAAAGAGTTACATATATGTGTCAAACATAAAATTTAATTAATCTTTTGAGAATAAGATGTTACTATTCAAATTTTCAGTCATCATAACGAAACAAAATGAAATTTCATTCTCAAATCTTCAAAAATTACTCAAGGGAAGTTTTTCAAAGTTGAACCATCTTCAAAAGATCATGCTTTGAAATTCTTTGGTTTTTTTCTTCATTTATTTTCTCTTTCTTTATCAAGTTTTTTATTTTTATTTTTGCATTCTTTTTCTTATTGGTTTTCTTTCATCCTTTCTATCTCTTTAAGTTTTTTTTAGCTAGCTAGTATCATGGTTAAGTCTTCCACCAACTGTTAATTTTGTGACAAAGTCTTAGTTGATTAGCTAGTAATAAATGTTTTGGGTTAGCCTTAGGTTTAAACTATGAAAAAAAAAATTCTAATACTTGAAGGAGGCTAAACACAATTTTTTGTTCTATGGTTTATATTTGTCTACTAGTTTTAATTATGAGGAAAAATAAATTGTTTTCAAAACAATGTATTTTTTGCCACAAAAAGGCTTTTGGAGTTTATCAAGCTTTGGTTTGTTAAACGGTATTGGGGTAAACAACCTAGTGATTCTTAATTTTGGGGTGAAATGCAAACTCAAGGTGTACTTTAACTCCCATAAAGAAAGAGGGCAAGGGTGCTCTAGTATGAAATTGAAACAAAATAATGGGCTTGAATTCAAGGCAAAATTAGTTTACACAAACCAAAAAAGATGGTGGTAAGTGTAAATTGATATTAAAATGATGCGCAAACAAGCCACAAGCAACCCAATTCACAAAACATACCGTAGCTTGAACTTGAAAGGAGCTCACCATTCTCTTCCCTATAATATACTTGTGATTAGTGATGGGTATTGCATCAAAATGGCAAATGGGAGTTTTTAAACAATGTTGCCAAGTTATGAGTCCCACAAGTTTGTAGGCTCATAATTCTCATATGAAATTTTTGATTGAGAAGATCTTGATAGTAAATAGTAAAGTTAATCATAGCTTTTGAAGAAACCTTTCCAATGTCATATTACATGTTCAAATTGAAAATTATTTGACTTTTTAAAGAAAGTTTTCATGGTTAGAAGTCAAATTGTCAAGCAAACACTAAATTATCAATTTAATTCCTTGTCATTCTTTTAGCCATAACTTGAATTGTCCAATTGAAGAATGTACACCCACTTTCAATATCTAGGTTTTAAGAAAATTTTAATGGTATAAAAAAATTATTTGGAAAAAGTTTCATATCTACATGTTTGTCCCAAATATTTAGGACACTAGTGAGATTTCAATTCTCATAATGGAAATTGACTTTAGAATGTTGGGACTCGCATCTTTATCTGGGAATGTGCTTGAATCCCAAGACCCTCTTTCAACTTGCTTCCTTTGTCATGCCTTAACTTTGGTTGCAAGCTCAAGGCTAGGGCAATGACAAGTATTGTGTATTGGTGCACAAAGATAACAAGTAAAAAACTAGGATTGGGTTGAGGGAAGATCAATGAAAATATTTGAGTAAACTCATGGTGTAGGATTTTAAAAGGTTGGAGAACAACTTAGGATAAATGTAATACCAATTTTTGAATAATGTAATCTTAGTTTTTAATCTAAAATGGAAATCAAAGTTAGGGTATGTCATGAAGTTTAAATCTTTTTTATTGTATGTTCCACCACACAAAAATTTGGTAGTTTTGTGTTTAAACCTTTGATGATTGTCAAGTGTGATCAAATGGATTAATTATTATTTTGAAATATAATCCTCAAACTAAAATCTTTTAACTAGGGTAAAGTGTTTTTAAAGATTAGGTGTAGAATAGTCATGACAAGGTCTATATTATGAACAAAAGACAAGTAGAATAAGAATAATTTTCAAACTAGTGAAATGAACTTGGTGAGGGCACAAGAATTAAACAAAGGTTATAATTATATCACTAACCATCACATTTTGTATTAAAGCATGGTGAGAGAGGCACTTTGCATGGAATGCAAGTTGATTGGTTAATAATGAGTTAGAAAGGTTTTGCAATACAAAGGTCTAAAATTAGTTTGTGAGATTGAAGAGAGTTATTTGATAATCAAAGTTTTTAGAGGCATCCAAAGCATAGAATGTTGATTTGTACATATTGGATTTACAACTTTTGAACTTGTTAACTTTGACCTTAAAGATGTGCAAGAAACTTTGCAATTAACATCATGCACAATGTTTTTTAATACAAAAGTAACAATCTAGCTCAAAGTTGATTATGCATGAAACAAGGAGATGGAGTAAAACTCATTGGAATCGTGGTTAAACACTATTTCACATTTATGCATTCTTTTGCTTGAATGTACCACAAGGATTTACAAACAAATGCAATTAGTTCCATGTGGTGGTGACATGTGGATACCAATTGTAATGGTTGGATCAACAAAAATTGATAGTTTTATATGGTAGGTTTAGAGGCTAATTTAAGTGTGTGAGGTACAATCTTATGCATTAAGTCGATGGGAAGAAAAGAAAAATTAATGAAGTGGGTGTTGATGTGAGAGCAAAATAGAGCTATGAAATGGAGATATATGGGAGATGACCATTTACTCTATATGAGATTAGGGAGATAATCATGCAAGTAAGTATTCCAATTTTGGTAGATTGAGGGAGCACAAGTTAAATATCAAAGATTGGAAATGAAAGGAGGATGGTGAATTCACAAGGTTTGGATCAAACATATTTTTGTGAAGGAACATGAAGACATACATGAATGGTGTGAAAACTTAGAAATGGCAATAGATGTTAAGGATATTAAAGGTTGTTGAATGAACTTCAAAGGGAAAAAAAGTTGAACTTGACATTGCTTGATTTGAACATTCTTTGAAAGTTGATGATCACAAAATTTGATGTTGTTGATGACAATGAGATGTGGATCAAGCTCAACTTGGCATTAAATATGAGCCTAGGTAGCTAGAGGCTACTTATTTGGCTAGGCTTGAGAAATATTTTCACAAGAAAAAATCTCAAAAGTGGAACAAAAGTGAAGGTTTTTGATAGGTCTACAACCAAGATTTTAAAGTTGTGTAAAGGTAGACATTTCAACAATTTGTTGGAACCAACAAAAGCCATTAAAGAGATAAAAAAAAGTGTTTAGGAAAATGGGGGAGACCTCATTTGAACCCTTGAAAGATGAATATGATGAAACTAAAACATTCAAAAATATTTGTTGAACAAAAGGGAAGTGTTGTGAACATGACCGTGATCAATTTCTTTAACATGACTTTTAATGGGGGAGCTTAGGTATGAAAATTTCAAGCACATGAATTTCTATAAATGGTTAGGGTGCAAAGCAAAGGATCATGGGGTTACACAAGCTATGTAAAATGATGTTAACTTAATTTTTTTATGGGTCATTATACCTTTCCGATAAAATTATTGGGTTTTTGTTCTTTACATCTATCTAGATACCACGTATTTGATGACTAGAGCCATTTATCTCTTGAGTACTATACTATAACTATTTAAACATCTTTACAAAACCATTCTATGGTACCCTCCAAAACACTTTTCAAGCTCATCAATCTATCTCTTAAGTATACTACTACATTTTGTCCCCAACCTCTCGGTCTTACAACTTAAAAACAAAGCTTTAGTGGTCTCCAAATTACATTTAAAAAAAAAATCATACTTCAAATCAACACATCTACAAGTATTAATTCTCCAATATTGCATTTTTAAAGTTTCAATCTCATTGCAAGAACACTCACACACAACATACATACATAATGCATTTTCTCCATTACAAAATATAGAACAATACACAATTGGGGAACATCCCTTGTCAACTCAAAATTACAAATCCCTTGAATGTCTTCCTTTTCATCTATTATACTAAAACTTAGTGGTTACATTTCCTTAATTGTTTTTAACAAACTTTTAATTGATTCTTGTATGTCCTTGCCACTATTGGCTCGGTAGGTTGTTGACATGCCAAATCAAATGCCTTGGTATGCATAATCTTCATTTAACATGTTGGTTTATACTAGTGTTGGGAAATTATCATTGGGAGTACCCTTAGTTTTTAGATCAATTTTCCAACCGGTTCTCATAATGAAAATTGATTAGTATCACATTTGGTGATAACCGCTTTTAGAATTGAACCAACAATTTTCACCCAAGTGAAAACCAGGTTGTTGAGAATTGGTTTATTTTATTTTATTTTGACAACTAAGACGATTCTATGAAACAACTAGAATATGGTTTTTGGGGCAAGTAATTAAACAAATATAACATTAATTTAGGTTACTTTAGGTTTTGATTTATATTAGTTTAGGTTGATTTATGTTAGTTTAATGAGGAGGAGGTGGGAAATGTTGGGAGGTGGTGCCCAAACGTATAAAAACCCCTTGTGGATTTAATGTTTTGTAATTTTCATTATAATTATTTTTTTAGTTGTTCTTGGTTACTTATTCCTTCACATTATTCCTTTGTGTTGTTCTTTTGTTGCTCCTTCATGTTGTTGGTCGCCTCCATTGTGTTGCTAATTGTTCCATGCTTGTGCTAATGTGCATTGTTGGTGTTACCCCATCATGTTGCTATTGGTGGTGGTGTTGCCGCTTTGTGTCACATTATTATTACTATTATTATGTCGTGTTGTTGGTGTTACCCCATTACATTGCTAGTGTTGTTGTTGCTTCATCGCATCGTTAATGTTGTTGCTACTCTGTCGCATTGTTGGTGCTACCTTATTGTGTTGCTACTATTTTTGTTCCATTGTGTCGTTAGTGTTGTTATTTCATCACATTGTTAGTGTTGGCCCATTGCATTGTTGCTAGTGCTACTCATTGTGTTGCTATTAATGTTGTTATTTTGTCTCATTACTGGTGTTGTTTATCACATTGTTAGTGTTGCTTTGTTGTGTTGCTAGTGGTAGCAATGGTGGTTGTTGCATTGCTATTGGTGGTGGTGTTTCATTGCATGAGAGGGGGCAATGGTGTTGTTGTTGCTTCGTCATGGAGCTAGGTGCTATTCCTTCGTGTTGTTGGTTGTTGAATCAGTTTACAAATACCCACCATAACCATCCCCCCTTGTGTCGATGTTGTCTTTCACATTATTGGTTGCTACTAGTGTTGGGCAAATATACAAAATATCCATGGATATCATTCAAGCATCACCCGGGTATCATTATTTGAACCCCTCAAGGTATCACTTTTAATCATACCCTAATTGAAACCTTGATCACTAGTTTTCACTTGTGTGAGAACCAATTTTTTTTAAAAAAATTTAATTTTGAGACATAGGTGAGGTAAAACCACCTTACCCAAATCAAGTTTTCAAAGTATTGTATACCTTAGGTTATTGGTTGAAATTAGGGATTAGGTTTAAATTAGAATGGGTGTTGTTTTCCAATGGCTACTTTCTATTCCCTAAATTATAAATCTTGTGAATAATAAAGACCTTAAGCATTTTTTCTTTCTCTTGTATTGTTTTGTTCTTTGTGTTGCAAGCTTTCAATGTCTTTAAAACCTTCCTTAATAATGAAATAATTGAAATATGCATGAATAATGTAATTATAGAAGAGAGATTTGAAAAGAACCCTTTTGTGTAGACTGAAGCAAGTAGAAATCAAGAAAAAGAAATTAAAGAACTAATGAAGATGCATGTTCAAAGAAAATTCTAGAAAACCTCATGGAAGAACATATTTATGTTGGGGCTTTTACTATGTAAATGATAATGTAGAAGTTAATCTTGAAAATGCACAAATAATGTGTTATATATTTTGTCATAAAAATTCAATAACTATAACAAATCCAAGAACACAAGCAAGAAAATGATTAATTTTTTTTTATTACAAAAAAATGGAATAATTTTCAAAAAAAACATGTGGATGCAAATCATATTGAAGAAGAAGTGAAAGTTCATTGAAACAAACAAACAAAATACAATCTACTATATATATATATATGGAGGATCAATTCTAAGAAAAATTGTTGTGAAGGATTATTTCCAAAAGGAAGATGTGCCATAAAAAGAATTCCTTGAGAGCCTTTATTTTTTTATTGTGAAAAAAAATTTACCAATTCAATTTGTGGAAAATATTTGGCTTTGAATTTGTGTTCAAAACTAAATTTCTTTTTTAAGATGCAATTTTTATAAGAAATATTACTAGGTTTAATGGAGAAAACAAATCAATTGTACATTCTTCTTGCATTGGTAGAATGTCATTATGCAATTGCTAGTTTTGATTTCTGAATGTCCAAAGGAGCTTATGATGTGTTTATGTTAATCATTAATTTTTTGGGGAGTGATTAGCAGCCAAAGCATGTGATTATTGGCTTGTTTGAAGCTATAGAAACTATAAGACAAGCCTTGGTTAAAAGTTTAACATATTGATGGATAAATATGGCTTAAGGAAAAAAAAAAATTATCTATATCAAAGATGAAGGTTCTAAGCCCAATGCCATTGAAATATGTTGTGGGTTGTGAATATTTTGGTTTAGAAAATATCATCTATTGATTGGGATGAATTTTATTGTTGAAAATAGAAGTTGTTGTTGACATTGAAAAGGGGTTCACATATAGGTGTGCAACACACTAGGAAAAGATGTACAACTTTTTCCATTGAACATGATCAACCTAATGGAATTATAAGAAAGGAAGGTTGGAAAGGAAGGGATGTGTATGAAAGGCAAGATCAAGTGTAAAGAAATGAAGAGGAAATTGTGGGAGAAATATAGACAATTAAAACCTTGAGGATGTGTGCGAGAACTTGAAAGAGCCTAGGTATGTTGAACACTAGACATCCCAAGGATGAACTTGTGAAAAGGGAAAATTACTTAAGGTGAGAAACAATGGTTGACCATGGAATGGATGCAATGATTGTCAAAAAAATAATGCAATTTTTCCATAATGATTGAACCCAACATCAAAATTTAAGGTATATCGTGAAGGTTAGAGCTTCTCAACTTTTTGTGTTTTGCAAATTTTTGGTAACTTTGTACTCAAACTTTTGATGACTATTTACAATGATCAACTTAATTGTTAGTTTGAATTAAGCATAATCCTCAAACTGAAATATTTCAACTAGGGTCGGGTGTTCTCAAAAATCAAGTGAAAAACAATCATGGAAGAGTCTGTACAATGAACAAAAGATGAGTAAAGTAACAACTTTCAAAACTAGTGAAATGAACTAGGCGAAGGAAAAAGAATTAAACAAAGGTTAGAACTAGATCACCGACCACCACATTTTTGCCCCAAGTTTAACATATGACACAAACCTTCATCCATTATTAAGACTTTTTGAAGTTATTGAGGACCTTATAGCAACTAGTCCTACCATACATGTTCATGATGAAGGCATACCATTTAAATTGCTCTTCAAAATTCTTTCCTTTGTTCTTTAGGGTTGGGTTTCTATTATCCTTTTGCATGGATAGATTGTAAGATCTGAAATATCTATAGTCTAATGATTAAGGTTGTCTCTCCATTATATTCGTTTCTACTCAATTCATAAGTACAAAGAAGTTCTTGATATGTATGAGGCTATTTTAGACGCAGATTAAAAAGGATGAAATGAATGGGATTGTTGGAGGGATCAAATATGTATGGACAATTATGAAAATTTTGATTCAATTTTTTTTTTAAAGGTATCTATAATTCAAAAAAACATTTGAGAATACATTCAATGGTGCTATTTGAAAATGTTAGGTGCAGATTTTTTGTGGTATATGATAAAACCTGCATTATTAGTGGAGGTAGGCCTCAGGGCTCAAAACACAATCTGAAATTTCAGAGTGCCATGTGGCATCATTTCAAACACTTTCAAAGTAAAGTTTTTTTTTTTCTTGTTGCCTTTCTTTCACAGCACTTGAATTATTTTGTCATAATTATATGGAGAATCCTTAATTACATTGGCAATAAAAATATTAATACATTTCATAATATTGGGCACTAGGCCTACCTCCACTCCAGGTCCCAAAAGGGATCAACTAGTTACCTCCAGGCAGCTCCAAAACATTCGATCAGGGTTAGAAAGCTTCATGGTTAAGTATCACTCCATCTCTTGTGCCAGCCTTCATACACCCAGTTATTACTTTTGTGTAGAGGCCATTTCAAAAAATGAAATACCTGCTGTTGTACACAGGTTGTTGTCGTCTTGCAATCTGGACCCTTCAGATTTTCACATCAACGGTCTGGCTTTACATTAGCTAATGCCCTTGGACCAGGGCACACCTGAAATAAGAAGAGCCCACCCTCATCTGCTACCTGGGGAAGCAGGCCCTTATTTCAGGAATGCCTTGCTCCTTGGGCATTACCCTATACATTACAAAATTCCTTTAAAACCCCACTATAGCCTGCTGGGAGAGTGGCTTTTGCCAGAAATGCACTTTCTGTTAGAGCATCTCCAGCAGTGCTCAGTATGTGTGATCTGCACATTAAAATAAAAAAAGAGTAAAAAAAATTCCAATATAAAAACCCAATGGCAGGACCCATCACACTGAAGACAAAAAAAAAAGGGGGGGAAGGCCTAAAGACGCGCAGCTCGCAGGAACCAAACAAGGGAGAGAGCTAGTCCCTCTCACGAGGTTAAAATTGGATGAGGAAAAGCGAAAACATGCTGGTTTGGCTCAAGAAAATGGTTTTGGCTCAGCATAATCGCGGAGTTTGCTGTGGCTGGTGAAACGCGCAGCACCGTTGTACACCTGCACTAAAGGATGTAATAAATATGATCTGACTGCTTGTCAGTGTTTGTGATTGGTACATCATAATCATTGGTCCAGGTGGTTTGCTATTAGTACTCCCTAACCCATTTGGGGTCGCATTTTCTGTTTTATGGGTCGGGTTGTAAAAAAGTAAATGACTCAACTTGGATTTGAAAAATGTTTTTGCAGGGTAACATACTGAGCACTGCTGGAGATGCTCTTACCACTCCGTTTTTATACCCCATCTTTTCTAATTCTTTCTAGAAACGGCACCAAATTTCACAAGCTGACCACAGCTATGTGCAACCAAAAAAAAGAAAAAAAAAAACAGCTATGGAATAGCTAAAGGGTCAAACAATAATGCAAGTAGAATCATAGGCCATATCTTAAAAAAAGATGTCAAGTGTAGGCCTAATGGCTCATGCCACAAGTGAAAAAATGCTTAGATCATAAGCCAAAATGCTTGGGTCACAAGTGAACATGTTTTAGACCATAAGTACTTAAGAATATTATAAGCTTAGAGCAAATGTCTGGAGATGGAAACTTTTGGCCTAGGTTGGAACATCAAGCTATGTTTCACAATCCTAAAATTATATTTATATTTCAACTATTTATTTGTTTGACATATGCTTGACATATGCTTGTTGTGTGCTAGACCCGAGGATATTTTTTTATGATGATCAAGACATTGGTCTTGGTGTGAAAAATATGTATGGTGCAATTGTTTTATGAACTATGCAATATTCTTCTCCAACACTTAAGACATTTGTCTAGTAACACAAGAAATGTTGAAAAAGTACATTATTCCATTTAAGATTTTCTTGTGGTCAGTTGTCTTATAGGAGTGATCACTTTTGTGGCCTTAAGCCTTTCGATTTATTGTCTAAACCTTATGCAAAAATGTACACTATACCAAAATGCTCATACCACAAGCTAAAAATGCTTAGACCACATGCCAAAGTCCATAAACTGAAGTAAGAAATGCTTAGAGCATGAGCCAAAATGCTTATACCACACATAAAAAAGAAGTGATCTAGTTTGCAAGAAATAAACCAATGCTTGCAAATTAGCTGCAAATTGAGATGGGCTAGACTTGACAATTTTTAATTTTTCAATTAGAAAATTTTCCAAATTTTTAATGTAGTTGAGACGTCTTCAAATTTTTACATACTCAAAAACTTAATATTTTGGTTAAATTAATTGAAAGTTAATCATAAATCACATGTCTCTCAACTTACTTTCACTATGCATCACAACAAGGTTTTGAAAACCTTGAGATTCTTTTGTGCGCATGATTCATATTCAAGTGCATTTTCATTTTTTCATTCAACAACTACACTTTAAGCTTAATGGCCTACTAAATAATACATAATTTATGTTTTGATTTAGATAAGTCTTAAATTATAATTAAAATTTCTGACCTATACATCATGATTGCAAATTGTTTTAGATTTTTTAAATTTCAACATTTTGTTTCATATGAAATGAACAACATGTCTTGATGTAATTTAAACCATCAAACCACACTCTAGATCCATACATTCTTTAATAGATTTGATATGAATTAATTTTCATAATTTCAACAAGTTATAACATTGAATTTAACATGATGATAAGTTTTGGTTTGTATTAAAATAAGATTTTAAAAATTCCATTATAATTTTAAAAACTAAATTATTGACATTTTTAATAGATTTTGTTTTGGTACTTCAATTTAATAATGATTTTAATCGAAATTAAAAATTGTATAATCATTTTAATAAATAATTCAAATATGAAAAAAAAAACCACTAAAATTCAATTAAATTTTTTTGTAATATTTTAATGAACACCTTTTAATCAAAATTGAAAATAGATTCAAATCAACATTGAAAATGAAATATGCATTAGAACAACAAGGCTATCTTTATGAAATTAATTAAACTTAATAAATTCATTTAAAGCATCAAATTGATTAATATTTAGTAAGAAGTGGCATCTAACAATCTTTTAATATTGTTGCTAAGCCAAGTTCTTGAAGGGGCATCTCAAGATGGGGTGTCAACCTAACAAACATTCTCAAATCCAAACATTCTTAATCAGAATTCAAGTCAATGCAATGTATTAATTCGGGAATGACCTAAGTTTGATCAACAACAAAAACACACATGAACAACATCAAGGATGATGAAAGATAGGAACAACAAAAAGATGGGAATGTTGACAAGGAATGGCATAACAATATAAAACAACACCAAGGATGTTATGTTAGACATGAATTTTTTGGGGGGGGCCAATAGGGGGCACCAAGAAAATGTTAGATACAATGTTGAAGGACACCAAAAAAACACATAATGGACATTGCGGGCACTATGGTCGAAATTGTTTTACATTATATATTTTATTCAAACGAAGGGTTGTTGAGAAGCATGGTAGGAAAAACATTGGGAGATGTTGAAAAGACACCCCAACAAAAAAATCATGGGTGTTATTTTTAGTAGGTGAAAATTAAATTTCATATCTTAAAATTAATGAAAGTACAAATGATTTCATGGACAATCTATATATTATGTATTGCCAAATGTTTATCTCGTAACTAATTTGAGCTTCATGTTGCTTTCTATTATCAATGATGATCAACTCCTTTTTTTCTCTTCTCATGTTCCCATACAGTTTCCAATAGTTCATCATTATTATTGTTAGACAAGAAGAGTCATTAGAAATAAATATAAATATAAATATTATTATGAACATAACAATGCACATGTTAAATTATTGTTTTATATCCGTGTTGGTGGGTAAAAGAAAGGAATGTGATAGTTGAAGTTTCCTAATGATTCTGCACATTCCAGTTAGCTGAAATTGTCAATGGATGAACATTATCTCAGAAAACTCATATTTTTTAGTTGATTTGTTTGAGTGATTTTTACCTACATAAATATTTTGAGCTTATGTCACTGGTAGTGTGAAGCAACGTGAAGCCCAAGTGAATTGTTATGCTTTACTGCAATGCTTTGAAAATTGTGGGAAAGAGGCACCATCTATAATCATGATGCTAATCCGTGCAAAAACATGATTCCATGGTTCAAAATGATGAGCATTTGGCATGTTCACTTGAGCTTGGTAATATTAGGATTAAGGATATAAAGCTAGTTTAGATACATGTCAACGGTTGATGCGGAGCTAATCGCTGTAGTTAGGAACATGGCAGCAATACAATGAAAAAGTGTTTCCTGTCTCCAGCATAGCAGGCTGGTGGATGCTGGTTCACTCTGACCAACTGGCAGAGTCAAAAGTGGAACCAAATATGACCATAATCCATGAAGTTTGCATAAAATTTTCCATGAAGTTCTCCAAAAATGAACTCCCGGTTCATACTACATCAATGGGTTGTCTCTCCCTTACCCTAACAAGCAGAGCCAACAAAGAGAGAGAGAGAGAGAGAGAGAGCACCCAATAGAGAAGAAAGAGTCTGAGAGATGATGATAACAAAAAATCAAGTACAATTCTTCTACAAGCCCATGTCGGTAAATCTGCAAACAGGTTGTAAGAGAAACAAGGCTCTCATATCAAACAAGGATCCATTCTCTGTGAGTAGAATCATTGTGCACCAATGAGGAGAAATTGGAGAGCAGATGGTCATAACCAGCCAGCAATGCAATTTATGATGTTGCTAAGTGAACGAAAACTTGCCCACCATGTCCACAAGAAAATTCTATTTGTGTTCAAATTTTGCATATAAAACCCAAGGTTCTACCCTCTTTTGCAAGAGCCCAGGAAAAGTTAGTAGTGAGTACTGTCTTTAGCAGCAGTTCAGAGATGACAAAATAATATTAGTTGTCAGTCTCACTCTATTTCTTCAATAACGGCTCTGATCTGAATACCGACCACCTCGTCCTTTTCCTTGTTGACCTCCACGGTTCTCAGAAACCACATAACTGTTTTGAGGGACCATCCGTGAACCACCAAAGGCCTGTTGCCCGAGAACAGGACTTACTGGGGTTGGAGAGAGGTGAGCTGAATACATCCCAGGCAGAGGGTTGCCTCCTCGACCCATGAATCCAGGCCCTCCATGGACAGGTGGAGCTCTTGGAATAACCTGATGAGCTTGATGTTGCGGTAGGTAGTACCCAGCCCCTGAGTATTGAGGCCGCTGGTAGTGAGAACCCATATTTTTGCCTCCTGAGTATGTAGGGCTACCTGAAATGTTCTGGGCATTCTGTCCTCGGCCATATTGCAGATTTGCAGGTGTACTGGTGAGTAGCTGGTATCCTGGAGGCCCCACTGGGCGGCCTCTAACTTGGGATTTATGCTGATTAGGTGAGGGTGGATCCCGTAAACCTCCTCCACCTGGACTTGTCACAGTTAGCTGGCGCTGCTGCCTTTCCTGACCACCACCAGTCATATTGGCACTGTTGTTGTTACGTTGCTGTAAACTGTTCTGGACAATCCGGCGGGCAGCATCATTTGATGAGGACCCTGGTGACCTACATTCAGCATCAACCAGGTGTCAATCAGTAAGCTCCTGATATCTGGAGATAAATTGCAACATGTTTCTCTATGAGCTCTGCTGTGACCCAAGTGGTTGGTGTGAAGGCAGTACCTATCTTGGCTGTGTGGCCTTTGGCCAGTGTCTTCATGCCACAGTGGTTGTTGCTTGATATCTGCCTGTGAAATAGTCTGAAATCAACCATAATTCTTTCATCAGCACCCACTATTCCAAATCTTGTCCAACAGAGACCACCAAGTAGACAACCATGGGTCAAGGAGATACAATCAACACAATGTTCCTGACCCACGCCTTTTCTAGTCTACAAGAGCTACTTTGTTAAGCACATGCAAAATTTCTGAACAGAGAGAAAATGGCATTCAAATTGGCAGTGCTTCATCAGGCCCATCATTCAGTGTGCCAAACAAGAGCTACAAATATTTAGCTAAAACAATGTGCACAAGAATTTAAAAAAAGAATGCCGCAAGTCTCAAAGATTTCCAACCTTTGTTGGCATTTTTACTCCCTCGGGCGGTTTTGCAATATGTCTGTGTCGTGGAGGATTCCGAAACGTGACCGATCTAATTCACAGGAACACAGCAGATGGAATATATAATGAAAATCTCTTCTAGCAACAGGACACATAAGTCATCTGCAGTGCTTGCAGCCTAACAAGACTCTCATGATTGCATCTCATTCAAGTTCCATCAATACAAAAAGGATCACTGCCTCACAATACTCACAAAGCATTGTATTGTGCATTGTATTAGGTTTAGGGTTCCAGGACTTACAGGACTTGATTACTAGTGATGTCCAACATGCCACGTACAGGGGAAGGGATTGTAGCTGGACATGGCTCTTCATTACCCAAAGCGATGAACCCGTTCATACCTTGACTGCCACAGCAAAATTCTGTCAGATCAAGCCTCTCTAGACCCTCCTATGTGTATTATTATCATACCACTTGTTTGCGGTTAACAACCAATACAGTGTTGGCCTGCACAGGAAACAAGAAAACACACACACTGACAACCATTCTCAAAACACATCAAAACAGCCTACTGTACCTGGCTATAGGATCAATCTCTTCAATTGCTTCAACCTGACACTGGCCTCGCAAGTAGGCATAGCGGTTGTACAATGCAATGACTGATGGTGCTAGAGGATGACTGCTCGAAATCAACAGTTTATCAGCAGAAATGCAGTTCCTTAGCCTCTCTTCAGCCTGTATCGCACCCACAGTAGCAAATTTACCAAGGATCAGATCTCAGATTCTGAAAACATCCTTATCGAACTGCAAAATGTCTATGACTAGCTGCCAATAACTAAATGTGACCTACGCAAAAAACATACATGCATTGCCATTCATAAAAATGCAATACTTACCGACAAAGTCTCTTCCACTTTACCAGTCTCTAAGAGAAGGCGATCCTCTTCAATGAATGGAAGTTTTGCCACTCCCTGGTAAGAAACCACCAACTTTTAGAGCAATAGCACAAAAAAACCTTCAATCTATCATATCTGCCCCATTTTATATATAATATATAGCTGGTAAAAACTCCAATGAAGTGATTGCAAATCAAGTCAACCTTTTTCAATTTCTTTTCTTCATGCCCCCCATATCATACCTGCCAGGAAAATCGTTTGCCATTCATGTCGACAACAAAATCTGCCAAATTGATATCACATTCATGGTGAGAAGTAATGAAGTTGTGAAACAGATAAATACATAGATGGGTGCTCTTGAAAAGTGAACTCAGGAGGATGATACAGTAAAACTAAATGTCTCACGACAAAGTCTACTGATCAGCATGATGGAAGGCATATTGTGAACAGGTATATACAGCAGATCACAACCCACTGGTTGGACTGGAGTTTCCACAAGCTGAAAGCAAAAAAACCACATTTACCTTGTGGATAAAAGTCAGAAATTGGTGAGTTCGGGTCCATCATCAATGGTCTATAATGGTATGGGAGAGCCTTTGAGCTGCATTGCATGTCACCAGGATATCACACAACTAAAGCATGTAGATTTGTCAAAGTCATATCATCAAACTATTGCACTAGAGCATTATCCTTCAATTAACAAACATTATGGGAGGGACAGACAAAGGACTCCAAGAAATCCTATATTTATGTTCCATGAAATGCTTTAAAACTTCAAGAGACCAGGGAAATTGAAAAAGAGCAGCCAGAGAAAAACAACCTTGCAGCAGGAAGCACACCCATAAGCTGATCAAGTGGTTTGAATGGACGTCCAATGAAAAAAGTAATCTCCAGTTGATCCAAATCCTTCAAGTCAGATGCAAATGGAGCATAATGATACGGATAGTACCTGATGCATAAAACCAAATCAGTGGTGTAATAACAGATTTACTCTAGAAAGGCCCACCAACATCACTCTGAAGGGAAAAAAAAATTGAGTACGAAACCAAAAGAACAGTGCAGCTCTACACTTCATGTGGACTCTCACTCATTGGTCCAAATCACACAACAGTCTCAACCCACATGTTAGCAAAAGTGTGCACCCTGTGCTGCAATTCTTTCAACAAGGATATTGATATGCTCACCAGTTCCATGAGCAGACACCTTGATAGTAGTACCTCATAACCCAGCATAGTCCCTCGGTATACTTCAATACCTGCAAGAATGGAAACAATTTAGAAAATCAATTTCCAAGATTGTCTTGGCTTGATATTCAGGATGTGATTGGTCAATGGTGGTGAGCACTGTCAAGCTTCAACATGCACCTCTCCCAACCTAAGTTCATCCTCTAGATTCCTACAGATATCAGTGGTCCTCTGATTTTAGAGCATTCCAGTTTACTGCTGCTGAAAGGCCCCACTGGACTGTTCAGCACTTGCACATTCCATTTAGGTGGTGAACTGCTGTGAGGACTCAGTAGAAACTAGCAAGTGCAGGCAACTTCCAAAACAAATCTAAGCCTCATTCTGAAACAAAAAAAAGAGTAGTAACAGTGGAATATTGTTATATAAGGAGGGAGCCTCACCACATCTCTTTGTATCTCTTCAATTTCTTCCACAGTCTTTGCCTCAAACTTCTCTCTGTAGTACCTTTCCCTCCACCCTGGCTCACCTAAGCGCACAGAGTCTTCTAACTCTCCACCCCCACTCAGCACATCTGATTTTTCGCGCAGTGTGTTCTTCAATTTTGCCTTCAACTCATCCATTGTATCGGTTTCTCCCTGGATTCAATCAGAAAACCAGTTGCACACCACATAAATTCAACACCAATTCCTGTTCATTTCAAAGTGTACTTCAGCTCCAATACCAAGTGAATTGTCAAGCATACGTTGTATATGTGCATGAACAGAGGAGTACTGTATGTTTGAATCCATGTAGAAGCTCTAAACTTGTCAATACAGGAAACCACATTTTCTCAAGCCATGAAGCACCATCATGGAGAGCAATTGGAACACAGTACAAGTCTATGAGAAATTTAAGCAAATGTTACCAAAGTTAGAATCTCTGAATCAGCAATTGGCTCTCCATCGTCTACCCGTGGCCGCTGTCGTTGCTTGGTGTGCTGATCACGTTTACGCCGTTCTGCTTGCTTCTACAAGCATCACCAGAAACAGGTACAAAAAAATCATGTGAATATTTGGCATGCTTTAAAATGGAAATCCCATTGCTGGAGTCCCTGCCCATTCACTATCAGTACCCTCATCTGGAAAGCTTCTCTTCATACAGAAATTTGGCTCTCTTCACAGAACTGCAGATGTTAGATAACAGGACCAGACCCCAGTGAGTTCATTCTCCAGTAGAACATATGTCAGTTACAATTCAAGATTCTCCTCCACTGGTAGTGAGAAGCAATCACATTTTTGAGATTGCCAGGGAATCTTCAAAATAACACTTTCAAGGGTAAGTGTCATGTCCAGAGCAACCACAATGGATGACCAATGCAAGGGAACTCTGACAGACCACCAACAAAGCAGCTCTAGACCTCAGCAGTTACCTGAAGGAGGCGAGCTCGTTTTTGGAAGATGTTATCTTCCTGGATTCCAATCTTTTGAATGAACTGTTCCACCCGACTTAAATTCACCTGCAGAAGAGAAATCTCAGGACATGAATATTTCCCTGAAGCCAAAGCAATGCAGCAAATAAAAATTATGATGACCGGCAACCAGTTTGAACAATAAGAATGAAAACCAAGCTCCAACATGTGTAAACTAAACCCTAAACCTTACACTAATGGAGCTGATGATCATCTCCTTCAGGGATCTTAGATGAGTGTGGAGGCAGAAAAATTCCTACCTCACCATCTTCAGTCAAGTAGCCACCCATTGATGTGAAGTTTTGCTTGTAGATTGCCATTAACAAGTTTATTGCACCCTGCAAAATCTCACCACCACAACAGTTTAGATCAGGCAACCTATCATCCCTTAATCTTTGAATCCCCTCTCCACCTGTACAATTCACATAACTGTATCACTGGCTGTTTATAGGAGAATTCAATTCAAGATCAGCTACTGAAGCATTCTACACACAAAATCAAGTGACCCCTTCAGAAAGGAAAATAGTTCTTGTTTCCCACAAAGGACAATGAATGTTTAAGAAGGTGCACCAGTTGGATTGATTTCAGCATACCTCCCGAATCTCTAAGGTTGGCATATGAGGGAGAAAGTCATTGCCAACAAAAAAGCACATGAAGACGAAGTCATCCACAATACGTTCAATGTCCACCACAAATGGTGGATCCTGTATGATAATATCATGCTCCAAATATTCACGTAGTGTCCAGATATGTACAAACTGCCACAAGAGGTCAAAATCGTGAGGGAGAAGACCAGGAATGTGACTATCTCTTGGACCTTTAACATGGGGGATCAAAAACATCAAAAAAGCTCATGGACAATAGGTCTGGGCAAACACACATGTGGGTACCTGAAATGGTGGTTTTTTCACCTCTCCACTTTTCTCATTGAGCTCAGAAGCCTTTTTGCCAGGCTTTTCTTCACACTCTGCTGCGGAGTGGCCAGTCTGTCCACAAACAAAGCATTTCTCCTGCTGCCCTGGTGTTGTTACAACCTGTCATCAACCCCAGCAGCTCACTGAAAACCAAATATGTATTGCCTACAGCAAACCTTTCAATTTACTTGTCAACAAGTGACAGAACAAAACCTATACACAGCACAGTAGGTCACATCCATATCAATATCAAAAGTACCTCTCTTAATATGGAGAAGTGGGGCTCATGTGTTGCCAGAGCAAGCATGATCAAATCTGCATCCTGCAAAGGCCCACACTTTCCTCAAACATCAGGAAAGAGTCAAGCACCAAACTTGCAAAAAATGCTCCAACTGCTTGCAATCTCAAGTTGCTTCAGATGTACCAGTAAGAATCCAACACAAGGAACAATAATGCTCTTACAAAATGTGATCAATATCTGAGTATGAAAGTCATCAAAGAGTGGGGGGAAAGGATTCCTCACACATACTTCTAAATGCAAAAGATGATCCTTGGCAGTCAGAAGAAGAAAGTGCTCTCTACAAGAGGGGAAAAAACAAATAAACAGAATGGGTGCAAAGGAATAAGCTCACATCTATAAGATTGCTGAGAATACTCAACAATAACTCTTTGAAGGTAAGCATTTTGACAGCTCCAGCAAAATGAACATGACAAGAGTGAATACCAAGGCAAAAGTTCATACCAAACCATATAGACAATGCTGAATGTTGGGATCAGAACCCAGCAGATTTCTTTGAAGTCGAATGTAGGACATAATCTTGTGCTCACCCTCCCCAGGAACATTCGAGTCTGACAGGATCACCTGTTTTCCAGCAAAAGTCACAGTCAACTCTTCCAGCCATCACCAGTTAGCTGCTGAGAAGTAGCCATCCAGTAGCTAAAAAAACCAATGTCACAATTTTTTTTAAACTATGGACCATCTAACATGGAGTGTTGCTCGCTACCTTGAGATTGCACCACCCTGGGTGCTGGTTCATGCGCAAGTGAATGTAGTATTGGAGGGCTGTAGCTAGGCTTGACATGAAATGCGTCCCAGGAGTAATCACATTGGAATCACAAGCCTCAGACTTCAGCTTTGGAAGGATGATACGTCCCTCTGCCTCAAATTCCTTCCTCAACCTCTCTTCCTCCACAGCCTACAGTTGCCCACATGTAAAATTTTATCTGAATGTTATTGACAATGTCTCATATGAACAGCACAATGCCAAGACTTCTGAAGACTGACAAACCAAGACCAACATGACAGCCCACTGTACATATAGTGGATCCATCCGTAGGACTTGTTCCTATGATAACCAAATATATATCTTTCATAAGAATAGAGAAATCTCCATTCTCACGATGAAGAAGAAAACAGCAAGGTTAACACTTCTTCAGGAAGCCACAGAAAGAACCAGTCAAGGGGAGATACAAAACAAAAC
>Ga0116231_10004524_pt1 | contig 28097 bp, 28 predicted proteins | sample S1TSphgellanicum_2_FD_89695 | JGI IMG/M metagenome (GOLD analysis project Ga0116231, IMG submission 89695) | Host-associated microbial communities from peat moss isolated from Minnesota, USA - S1T2_Fd - Sphagnum magellanicum MG | ecosystem: Host-associated > Plants > Peat moss > Unclassified... | reverse complement strand
GGGTCAGAAGGTTCTGCTGGTTTTAATTTCTGAAACAAAGTTCAAAAGCCAAACGCTCGAGGAAAACAAAAGAAAAAAAACTGAGGCCCCCCCCCCCCACAAGGCCCCCCCCCCAATGGTCAAATTTTTATTACCACAAACCAAATCTTGTAGATTCCATAATACACCAAAAGAACAAGAGGTGTGGTTGAATATGGGCCAAGTTTGTGATTATTTTGTGTTTGTTTTGAACTTGGATCATGCAATTTGTAGTTGAAAATATTTTAATCTATGCACATGTTTTCATGTGTGTAGATGTGTTATTTTTGATAATGTTGAGTGTCAATTTAATAGCGTTCAACAATACAAAATTGGTGGCATTCATAGTTTGGTAGTTTTGAAACTTTCGATGCCATTTCAATATAACTTTTGTGGGGAGCTATAAAGTTCACTATTGGGAGGATAATGGTGATTTTTCTCAAATCCAAATCATGATGAATCTTGTGAATTTGTATGTCCTTGAAGTTCATTCATGCATCAGTTTGGCTTTAAATTACATTAACCATTGTTGGTAACTTTAATTATTTGGTTTGTGATCAACATTTGGAATTCGTTGAACAATTCACAAAATATGCAATGCAACATGAAAATATATCATGCAAAGGAATCACACATTACAAAAACATTCAATTCACAAAATTCAAATATGAAATATACCATTTTTCATGTTAAATCTTTATTTTGCACACATTCCAATGTGAGTCATGTTTTATCAATGGCCCAAAATTCTCATAAATCTTGGGTCAAAAAAAATTGTTTAGACAATCCTTATGAGTCCTTGAATTTTTTTTTCTCAAGAAACAAAGTCCTGGATTTTTTTCAGAACTTGATAAGAATTTTGAAACTTGTTTAAATTTAACATGTTATGCATAGAATAATATCTTAGTAATGTATTTATTTGTGAAGAAAATCAACTTTCAATATGAATGTGCCATTAAGTTATAACATGTTTTTAGTTAAGGGGTCCATTGGATATAAAAGGAAACAATCCTTTTTGGTACCCCAACCATGTTTTGAACCAAATGAGTTTTCTAAGTTAAAATAAACACAATAATGGTTCAAATTTTTTATTTGATACACAATTTAATGCCCTTAAGGTTCATAAACATAAATTTTAATCTTCATCATAACAATATTACATGATATAAAATCAATGAGAGGAGAAAAAATATGACAAATTCCCTTCAATTTGAACTATAAACAAAAAATGTTGTTAGATATTAAATGCCATGAAAATGATAATTGGAATTCATTATTTAGATCCTTAATGGATCATTTGGAAAAATAAATTAATAATTTTTTTAAAATTATAAACAAAATGAACGTCATTTCATATTTAATTAAATGTAATATGTCAAGTAGTTTTAGTTCCCCTCCACCCCTAAAAAAAGTTTCAAATGTTTTCAAATACATGTGTCACATAGCTATTTTTTACACAATATTTGTAGGATTATATGGTCTTTAATTTAGGTTCCTATGTGGGTATTTCAAGCATAATTATTTAATAACATAAAAACATGGAAGGAAATATCTTTTCTAAATTGAGGGCAAGTCGAAGGCTTGATAAATAATCATGTCGAGTGTAATTCAAACATGAGAAAGGTGAAAGAGAAATATGTAACAATTTGTCGAATGAAGAGTAAATGATGGGAGCTTTGGTTTGTCAAGTGGTTCAACGATAAACTCCAAAGTTTGTTGTTTATGAAAACACATTATGGGGTGACTATTTTTGCCTAAAATATATTGCTATATAACTATTATCATAATATGCAATAAGCTTGAATCTTGATGTCAATCGTTTGGCAATTGAAGCTAAAAGTCTTTTAATGCATATGATAACTTTTAAAACTTCAAAGTTCATTTTAAATGGAAACTAATTTTGATCCAATGGTTGGATTAAGAAGATTCAATAAATTCAATGTATATAATATATATAACATACATTTTTGAACATCCATAATGCCTCATGTTTGTGGTTCATGAAAATATTAGCCAACAAAAGTGAAACGCAAAATTATGCAATTCTCACTTCAAAAATCTTTTCACCTTTTATATGAAAATGTTTATTTGATGAAAATATATTTTTAATTGATGCCTTTATAATGATCACCATAGTACTTGGGCAATTTCAATGTAAATTAAATTATTTTGAAAATTTCCAATTTCTTGAACATAAATTGAATATTTTATGCCAAACTTTTCAAAATCTAGTCAAAACATTATAAGCATCACTTGAAAATAGAAATATTCAATCCTTAGCCCTATCCAAATAAATAACACAAAATGTGAACCATCTAACCACAAGCATAATAAATTTATTAAAAAAATCCCTGTGATTTTATTAAAATTATTCTTTATAAAAAAATTAGAATTAGAAATTCAAGTGCCAATTTTTTAAAGAAAATTACATCAATTATGCCCAAGTATTACAATAACTTACAAGTCCAAAGTCACTCAAATACATTTTAAACTCATAAGAATGATTTTAAAATGTGATGCCCAACCTTATCAAGAAACCAAATGTACACAAATTAAATTTGTGACAACATTTTTTGAGGACGATAATGTGCTTATGTTCAAAATGCATTCATATGCCCAAAATGGATCATTTCTTAATCTTTAGAATTGAGTGAAAGATTAAATAGAAAAAACATGTTCCAATGTGTCCTACACAACAAATGGAAGGTCAAATCAACAATTATTTTTTCATGTTTTAAAGTGATACTAAACTAAATGAATGTTGAAAATGTATGACTATTTCACAACAATGTTTAATATGTTGCTAGCATATGGATAAATTTAAATGAGTTTAATGAGTATAGAATAATCAAAACCATATATATATAGTCTCTTGATCACACTAAAATAATTTATGAATTAAAGTCCTCTTTTGATTGATGCACATTATATGGTTCACCAATTTGATTTGGTTTTAGTAATCTTGTCCAAAATTCCCATGGTATTTTGAATTGAATCCATGTTACAATCCTTCTATTCATAACTCATTTATATTTTTTAAATAGTTAAAAGTTTCAAGCTAAACAAAATGTTTTTAAAATGAAAAATCTATGATGGTTGAAGAGCATGAAGATCCATTGGATTTCCATATGAATTTTTTTCATGTTTAAGTACAAGTTTTTTGTTGTGAAGACGAATAATTTACACAATTAAAAAAACAAATTGGTTCACATGACACAATGGAGTTTTATGGCTTTGAATTAATAGGTTTTATGTACATCTTGTCCTTGCTAGAGTTGTTTTATAGATTATTCCCCAATAAAAATATGACATGTTTTCAATTCAGAGTTTATGGATATTGTAAAACTTTTTGAGACTAAATTATTTTTACCTTTGTATTGATCAATATTTAATCTTTTAAATTTGAAAACTCTTTAAATGCGAATAAATTGATTGTTCCCATGGTTTTTTGCCCTTGATTACATAGTGGATGTTTTGATCCTATTTAACCTTGAAAATAATACCTTGTTCTTAAAATGACCTAAAGAAACTTATGATATCCATACATGCAATTTAGAAAATGGGTCATGGATACCCATTCGCCACGTTGTGGAGACAATAGTGATGATTAAATTGAAATTTTCATGTATGATAATAGCCCATCTAGTGCATAATGAAAAATTGTAAATATGGTTTCATTAATTATGTTTTTTCTGTCTAGACATGTCATTCCACAACTGCATTTCTTTGTTTGTTTAATTTTTAAAATTATACTATTTAAAAAGATGAGCTTTGAAATTTATTCAACCACATGCATTTACATACTTGTTAAGATGTTAAAATATCATGTAAAACTTGAATGACTATTTTTTGTGAGAATAGGAATGGTTATTAGTTCAATGTATTTTTTGTGTATAGTATTGCCATTGCATGGAATTTGGGCGTTACGATTGTTAGGCACTATTACAAAATCACATATTGGTTAAATGCAATATAACTTGACATAGATAATGAGTATTATATTGATCAACAATTAATCAAAAGTTGCTTCAATGGGTGAATTCTAGTGTATTTATGGTGTGTTGAGTTTGATGCATATTAATGTTCATGCTTGATTCACCTTGGGGCAAAATTATGGATGGAATTCTTGAATGTGCATGTGTGCTAATAATGTGTATGGGGTTTTACATTAGAAAATGGTCATTAGAAAATCCACATTAATATGTAATTATTTTGGAGTTATCACCTACTCACCATTCTAAAACCTAATGTAAGCAACCTAATGTGCATGCATATGTTCATATAGATATTGAGCCCCTAGTAAATACAAGGGTTGGTAAAATACTTTGTCCCATTTGTTTAAGGAAGAGTTAAAATGTTCAATCTTGTCCCATGTCAATCTTTAATAAATTTGTTGTTTAAATGCAATCCAAGTTCAATTACTTAGTTGGATTTCCTTTGGCTAAAATCACATAATCAACTTCATTTGCCCATATTGACCTATTGTTCGTTAATAAATGAAAAGCTTGAATTTAGTCTCACAAAATGAGGGACATTTCACCAAAGGCGTTAGTGAAACATGTTGTGAACTAGACACACTCCATTCATTAGTAGTGAATTTTATTTTCACCATCTTCAATCTCCTATATGATAATGTAATGGCAATGTAGAAAAAAAACACATTAATATATCAAACATATTGGTAAAAACAATAGTGTATATAAGGCTAGTCTCTTGTCTTTTAAAAAAAAAATTGTTCATTTTTTTATTAAAGTCGACTTTTATTTTAAACATGGAAGTAAATTTATGTTCATTATTAAAGTGGACTCTTTATTTTTAATATGGAAATAAGTTTACTTGTTATTGTTTGTCCATGTTGAAAATTGATTGGTTGTTTTTAATGATATGAATGGGGTGTAATACACCCCTTATTGCATAGGCCCTTGTGATTGGGGTCTAATTCATGGATGGGATATTGGTGTTGGATGGATGATTAAATTTTCAATTTAAATATGGTTGGGTGTTTGCTTTCAAAATTTGCTTAAGGTGTTGGATTTTCTTGTTGAAAAATCAAGACTTTCATTAATGTTAAACCCGATTCAAATTGCACAAGGGAAGTTTGGGTGGTAAAGGTTTGGCATTAAATAATTCTCAAAAAGGCAAGTTGTGAAAAAATGAGAAAATTTAAACTTTAAAAAAACAAAAAAATTCCAAAATTGATATTTAACCCTATTGAACATGGAAATTTATAATGTTTGTGGCACACTTGATTGTCAAAATTTTGAAATATTTAAAAACATCTTTGACAAAATTTTGCAAAATTATTAGTGGCAAGTACAATATATAAAAAGTACTTAGCAATTCATCAATTCAAAATTAGGTTTCAATAAACTAAGCCCAACCATGCACACTAACTAATAGAAAGACATATTTGATTGCCAAAATTATGAAATATTGAAATTGAGGATTATTGGACCCATTTTCATGAAATATTTATATATTTTGACAAAATTTTGCAAGTTATCAACTTATTAGTTGTTGGAAATTGATAATACACAACGATGAGATAACAAAGATGAGAAAAAAAGAGATTTATTATGAGGCTCGACCTATCCTTAGGATCACACAAGTTGCTACAAATTTTACGATCCACCCCTGAGCTCTTGCCTTCTCCTAAATAAGATATGAACATTATTTCATATAGATTTCATTTTCCCTAAGAATACATGTACAAACACATGCACAAGGTTATCATCCCATGCATCTGTTATGTTTGCAACAACTAGGGTGAACATCACATGAAATGAGATACTTTAATCAACCTTAAAAACAAAAATATCTCTTAATTAATATATGAAAATATATAATTTAAAGGTCTACATGCATCGTAGATTTTGCATGCATGAACATTTTGACCTAATCACTAACTTATCCAAATATAAATGTGAAACTTTCTAAATTTTTATACACCTATTTCAAAAAATAGTGATGAATGCAAAATGCAGCTCATGAATAGTGAATTTAATAACATTCAAAATGAATGATTTAACTCATGTGCAAATGTTAATAGTTCAAGAAATGTGAAAAAATTCACCAACCCATTCAAATATAAATGTGAGGGATTAAGTTGTTATATGTGTTTCAACATATATTAATTAATACAATATGCAAAATTTGAATGATGGTCTCAATAAATTGAAAGTGGATGATTTGACTCATGTAAAAATGTTGATAGTTCAACAAATGTGAAAAAATCACTAAATCATTCAAATATAATTATAAAACATTGAATTGCATGTGTTGTTGTACATTATAATAAATGCAAAATATAATTTGTGAATAATGATTTTAATAGATTGAAAGTGAATGGTTCAATTTTAATAATTGAAAAGATGTCAAAAAGTTAAATGCATGAAACACAAATATTTTTTATAAAAAGAATAATTTGGTCAAAAAAAATTTCATAGGATGTTGATATCTGATATTATATACAAAAGTTGTTTCTTTGTTCAAAATTAGTTTTTAATAAAGTGAACCCAAATATGCACACCATGAAGAGAATAGATAGTCATTTTTGGCCTCAACAAACCCTAAACCCTAAAGCCCCCTAGGGTTCCCCATGCCACACAGGTAAACCCTAAAAGCCCCTAGGGTTCCCCATGCCAGACATCTAAACCCTAAATTGCTTGTGCAGTGCACGTTGTGCTCGTTGCTGGTCACAGTGTGCGCGTGTGTATGTGTGTGTGAGAGAGAGAGAGAGAGAGAGAGAGAGCGAGAACGAGAGCGAGAACGATTGCAATCTATGCATTGTGGAGTTGGGGACGAGGAAGGAGATGGGGGTGGTGATGGGGTTCGAGGAGTTTCAGCAGGTGCATGCCGTGTTGCTGGCATCGGCAGGGGTTCCGGCATCGCTGCACCGGTTGCTTTTCGAGAAGCTGTCCGCAGATGTGTTCGATGGAGGGAGTTTCTTCCGGATTGAGCCTTGTGAAGACGGGCTGCCGCAGCGCCGACTCATCTTGTCTTGTGAAAGCATGGCCAAGAACAGCAATGTGTTCTTGATCGACCATGCCTGGTCTTTTCGTCTCTCCGAGGCCCGTAAGCAGGTAAGCACCTCGTAAAATCATCGTAATTTTCCTTTGGTGATCCTTGCTGCGGCAGCTCAGATGAAATTCTCTGCAGCAGTAGAGGAAACCATACCACAATGTACTTGGAGATTACTGATCCATTTTCTTCTTTTTTTTCCCCCCAATTTCTCTGCTAGCAGCTGCAAGAGATTCCTGGCTTGGTTGAGAGGATGGCCACTCTCATGTGCGTGGTGGATGAGACAGAGGACCATTGTGATACCGAGGACTTGGAAAATGGAGAGGAGACTTCAAGGACCGAGGAACGCCCTAGTCTCGAAGCTGCAATAGAAACAGCACAAGAAAAAGCTAATGAGATAGGGCAGACGCTCCAGTGGCTGGAGCTTGATGACCAAGGGATCACTGATGCTGATCTGCAGTCAACAAAGTTGTCTGCAAAATGCCCAGTGAGTGAACTGACTTGAGCTCAAATGTAGGTATGTATAGATAATCGAATTTTGGACTTATCCCTGCTCTGCCTCTATGTGTGCTCCAGGATTTGGTAGGTCTCAGCCTATGGGGGAACCCAATAGAGTCAGTGGATGCTGTGGTGCACACCGTAGCGGGGATTTCTTGCATGCGCGCTCTTTGGTTGAATGACACCCCTGTCAATACACACCAGTAAAATGAGCCTTTCACACTCTGTCCTTTGTCTCCTTACATTGTGTGGAAAGACCAGAGTTTCACCCCTTGATTGATAATTTTCTGCAAAGTGTCATCTTTAGGGTTTAGGGTTTAGGGTTACAGTAGCTGGATGTTGAGATCCATGTTGACATTGTTGAATGGATTTGTGTCATAGTATTTGTGTTCATGTTACTGGCTGTGGTGTTGCAGTGGTGCTTCTTTGGAGCAGGCTCTACTCAAAGTGTTACCCAAGTTGGAAATTTACAACAGCAAAGTCACTGAGAAGTATGGACAGTGGGCTATTGCATTTTGTGCGGGTATCTTAGGAGTTGAACAGCCTATGGGAAGTTCAAATGGAGACCACATGCTGAGCAATGTGACTACGCTGGATCTGTCAGACCGTCACTTACAAGTGCTTTTGCCAAATGTAAGATGTTCTTGTTCCATGTTGAATGTTTATTTGCAGATATGAAGTTGTTTTTTCCTGTGCATTGTGTCTAAGAATTGTGCAGTTCAGTGCTGTTTGAAGATTGTCAATGGCTTGGCATTAAGAACCTGCACCTGATGTACAATGGTCACAGTGCATTCTCAGTAGTTATTTTTTTGTTGTTCACATTCCTCAGTGATGAATGCCTTGGTGATGCGTCAGTGTGGGCATTGTTAAAGTTGCTGATGTCAGTTGTCATGGCAGGTCTTTAATGCAGATGAGTTACCAAGCCTCACTTCAATGAATCTCCAAGGAAATCTGTTCAAAGATGAGACTCCAGCAAGTTTGCTGAGAACACTGAAATCCTTGGTCACTTTGCAGTCTCTACAGGTGACTTTTGCACATTTTTATTCTACTCACACACTCAAATTTCATACTGGTGTTACTCCTCCTTTTTAATTTTTATTGATTCCATTAGTGGTGTGTGCTGAGCATGGCATGAAGATCAGATTGTCATTGTGGAAGAAGGGTAGATATGGAACGGCTGTATGTTGTTGCTGGTGGATTGATCTGCAGTCTTCTTATGTGATCAATGTACACTTGTCCAGGTTGATATTCCTGGGCCATTTGGAAGTGCTGTTAGCATTGGAGAGGCTTTACCGAACCTTTACCAACTGAATGGCATGAGCCTAAGCAAAATATTGGAAGGAGACAAGCAATTTCTAACTAGCGATCTCAAACCACGCCTGCATATCTGGTCCCCGAAAGAACCCTTGTTGGAGCAAGTCATGAGTGCCATGTGGCAGTATGTTCTGACATACAGGCTGGCTGATGATGAGAAACTTGATGAGACCCCTATATGGTGAGATGGGCCTTCCAGTCCCACCAGTCCTTTATACCTTATTTTGCTCTTTGCACTCTCAATACTCTTCAGTCAAAGCCCCACTTCATGCTAGAGTTTAGTGCTCTATTATAGTGTGACATGGTCTGTTTATAGACAGGACTTCAGTGATTGTACCCATCCATGCTCATTGGCCCCTTCCCCTTTGATCCACTGTTACATGGATGCTTGGTCGTCCACACTTTGTCTTCAAGAATTGTTGAGGCAAGCTTACCAAATTTTGTGTGAGAATGGACCATAGTCGGGCTATGTCTAGGCAGACCTTGAGTTGGGAGCCAGTTTCATTCTTAGTTCTTTGATCAAGCATGGATGGGGTGAATTACCCAGCTTAATGTTGCGTTCAGAGTCTTGGACATGGGTGATATAATAATAACTAATAAGGAATCCCCCAGGTATGTGATGGATGAACTGGGCTCTGCACTTCGCCACAGTGACGACCCCAACTTCCAAGTTGCTCCCTTCATGTTTTTGCCTGATGGTACCTTGAAGTCTGCAATCAGGTGCTGGGTCTCTCACCTTCTTCTGCCTAGGCTTTGCCTTTTCATGTGTGTCTAGGCTCTTATGCATAGGGAGAGACAGATGCAAGTGGGTTGTGGCACAGGAGGGAGGGAAAGAGAGACCGCTTATGTTTCAACAATTGCTGTTTGTAGCAGAGTAGGCACTGCCATTAAGGGAAGGCCCTTATTCAAACCTTTTGATGCAGCTATACACTGATGTGGCCCATTGAGGATGTGGGAAAGGGCAATGAATGCATGCGTGACTATTTATTTGGAGTTGGAGAAGACAAGCAGCGGTCCTCCCGATTGACAGCTTGGTTTCACACGCCTCCTGATTTCTTCAAGCAGGTTGGTTGTTCTCTATTTGTGAGACTATTCTGAAATAAGGTAACAAGTTTCTTTGATGGGTCAACAAATTTTTTTGAGGATTCAACTGTGAAATGCCTCTCAATGAGTCATGTGTGGATACTTATGGTCTCAGCTCCACCATATATGATAGTGATTGATTTTCCACTAGCAAACTTGTACTTGTGGCACATCTGATGACCCACATTTCAGCATCAGATATTGTTTAGGTGAAATCTCACTAGACCCTCATGATACTAGGTTTCTTCAAATCAATATGGGTGGATTTCAAATACATGGTCTTCAGTTTTTCAAATACAGGCAAGAATGCAACTTTTACATATGAACAGTTTGTTTGTGTCAGGCGTATGAAGTTCATTGCAATGAACTGAAGCAAGTCAAGCTGATGAAGGGAATCACAGATGGTTCTCCTACACAGAGTATCCATCCAAGTGATGGACGGCCTCTTCGTGTGTATTCTGACATCCCTGCAGTCACTGACCTTCTATCACAACCAGAATTCATTCTGGGTGAGAATGATCAAGATCTGTCTCTCAGATTTGTAAGCTGTGGTTTGACTTCTACTTTATCAAGTTGCTGGCATCTGATTCCAACGAGCTCTAAAATGCCATATGCAGTTTCCTGTCTTCATTGTTTGTTTCTTCAGGATGTTGTGGCATCTTTGGGGGTTGGTGCAAGGTTTTGGGGACTTGAGTGAGGATTTTTTGGAGTCCCATCACTGAAAGCCACTCTGAAGATTCCTCTTTGCTGAGTTAGCATTATTAGACATGCATACAGTAGTTACTTTTGCTAAGGATCTTGGGGTAATTTATGACTGAGCATGTGGTGGTGCAAGCAGTTGAGGACATACTGATGGCTGATATCATATGGACTCATATGCAAATTGATGATGAGTTCCAAAAAGAAGTGGGGCTACAAAGGCATCAATATGTGAATCAATTTCCGGGTGAGACATGCTTTGTTATGAAGCATTTCTTGGCACAGACAGTGCAGAAGGTCCCTCCCTTTCCTTCTGGATTGATGATACAAGACAGTAGACAACATATCATCGCTGTGCCACAAATGCTGGTGATTTTTGAATTTATGGAAGTACTGTGGTCCCCCAAACTGGGAGGTTGTTCTAGGCAATAGTGTCAGCTGGTCTTAACATATTCATGTGTTTGTGGATGTGTGTGTGAACTCTGTACTAAGATATTGGAGGTATTGAAGTCCCTTCAGGAGGGTACTGTTGAAGGAAGACACTGGTCTGCTTCCTAGTTCCATAGACTGTAAAACCTCCACCAGGAGATCTGTTATGTCTGGAAGTTGTCAGGGTTGTTTTCTGTGTGCCCAGCTTACAGTACACTTGACATGGATTTGTCAGTGCCATTGTAGGCATATGGTTCACCAGCTTGGATGCAACCTACATACAACATGGAAACACAGCTTCCAGCTTTGATTGGTGACTACCTGGCAAGACAAGAGAAGAAGCAAGATAATCTTTGGATTGTGAAGCCCTGGAACATGGCCCGCACTATTGATACAACTGTGACAGGGAGTTTGCCAGCTTTGTTGCGGCTAGTGGAGACTGGTCCCAAGATCTGCCAAAAATACATTGAGAAACCAGCTCTGTACCAGGGCCGAAAATTTGACCTGCGCTATATTGTATTGCTGAGGAGTATCCAACCCCTGGAGATTTTCCTCTCTGACGTGTTCTGGGTAAGTTCAGTTTTCCAGGTGCCACCAAGAAATGTTGAACAAGTTTTTTTATTGGTTTTCTTGTCTGGTGGACAGGTTTATTGCTTGCTACTTCATGATTGATTGAATTGTTTAGCTGTCTTTGAAGAGTTTTGGTCCCGTTGACTATGTAAAAGCGCATTTTGGGCTCCTTATGCATCTAGAGGTAACAAGGACATGTTGTTACTGCAGGCACGATTCTCAAACAACCAGTACACAACAGATAAGAGCAGCTTGTCGGAGTATGATACACATTTCACAGTGATGGTGAGTGACCCTGCTACTGGAAGAACTGTTACAGGATTTTCTGTGCATATCCTACTTGCTACCCTCATGAGGATACATGAAGTTTCAGTAGATATTTTGTTCAGTTCTAGAAACTTAATATTTCTTTTGGAGAGGTACATCATCATGTGACCTGACCTGTATTAAGTGGAGATTGTTTCTCACTACCTAGGAGAACAGTATGCAGTGATGCAGCATCTTTGTTGCCATTAGGAAGTTCAATTCTCAGCAAGTACACTTGGGGATGTTCTTTCTGTTGTAACATTTTCCTTGGCTGACTGAAGTGCAGAATTATGGTGGTCAACCTTTAAATCACATCAATGCCCATGACTGGGTACCTGAGTTTGAAAAGGAGCATAATGGTATGTTAATGGTCTCATGGATCCAAACATTTCCCCAGAGGACTCAAATACTTTTGTTTCACCTGTATGGAATTCAGATGACTGAACTCTATTGCAATGACATTGAGTCTTTTGTATTGCATTTAATCACTTTTGTTTTCTTGTCTACCATGAATCAAAACATTTTGTTCACAACCTAGAAGAGAGATTCCCCGATTGAAAAGCTCAAGTGAACCTACAATGGGAGCATGTGGTTTTCCTTGCTGCACAAACTTCAGAGAGCGCAGCTTTGAAAGCATTGTTTTGGGAACTTTGGGGCTCACAGTTGATTGGTAGATGTCCCAAGATGACCTCTTGGATTGTTGGATGCAGTGAAATGGCAAGACATACACCAAAGAGTCAGGAGTGTCCTTCGTGCTGTTTTTGAGGGAGCGATTGCTACATCTCCAAATATGCACTCTCCCACATCAAGGGCCATATATGGTGTGGATATTATGCTGGATGACTCTTTCCAGCCCAAGCTTTTAGAGGTACATTGTTCTTGTCTACATCCCTTTTATGGTGTTTGAAACCAAGTTTTGAAAACCCAGACTGCATACTAGATGGTGCTCCTTCTGATATGTTCTGCAAGTCATATAGAGCATTTAGGCCCTGCTTTGAAGGAAATTCAAATATTCTATTTGGTGAGTTTTGGCACACACATACAGCTTATATATTTCTCCTTTCTCATGTCACCAACTGTAGCTCAGCTATCTGCACACCTACAAAACACTTTCTATATTTGGTTTATGTGCAGGTTACGTACTGTCCTGATTGTGGGAGAGCATGCAACTATGATTTGAAGAACATTTTAGGGGATGGTGAATTGATACGAGGGTCGGACTTTTACAATGATGTCTTTTCCTGCCTCTTTCTCAATGAATGTAAGCACATGTGTCCTCTTTAGTGATTTGGGCACATAGAGGCACTGTAAGTATCTGCAGTGGAGAGCAAATTTGACCTAAAGGATGGAAACCCACAACCAGTGGACATGAGCCTGCACCTGTTCACCTTGTAACATAGTTTTTGTCTTTGCACTATGTTACAAGGTGAAAAGGTGCAGGTGGATGATACTTGCCTTGAGACAATGGTTTTGCATTTTGCTTTGATAGTTGCCATGCTAAAAACTTGTAGCATCATGCTTTGATCACGGTTGGTCTAAATCATCTTCGCAACAGAGGTGCCTGCCATGTAGGAGAAATTATACATATACACAAATCAAGGGTGTGATTCAACATCAAATGAAGTGCTTCTAAAGTTTGTAGAAAAAGGTTTGTATTTCGAGGGTAATTCCAAAAGTCTTGAAGATTATGTGGAGTCATTGTTGTGTTCTTTTCTTGATGTCATAGGCATCAACAAATATTCAAATCGAAGTGATTGCATTTTATTTTCACTCAACACACTTCAATCATCATCATCAATTAAAGTTTGAAAAAGATACATGCAATGCAAATTTAATCAACATGCAACCTGAATTAAAGGCATTTTATTTTTTTGTGGAAAAGTTGACAAATTGAATCAATTAAGTATAGGGATCTTTTTTAAATGCCAATTAAGTAGGATTATGTATATACATATTTAAGTATTTACCTTTTATAAACATATGGAAGAACAAGGTACACAACTTAACCACCCAAAGTGGTAAAATGTAAACCACATGGTTCCAAGTAGACAACTAACCCACCTACTAGCACCTAAGTACTATAATCATAATATGTTTAGAAAAGATAGAAAACAACAAAATACACAATATTTTTATATTATGGAAGTTTCAAAATTCATGGAACTTAATAAATATATTTATTTTAAAAAATTATGAAAAAAAAAAGTGTTTTTTATGATTTAAATTTTTTTGATGAGTTTAATGAAATTAGGGCGTGATGTTCTTAATGGTACCACCCAAGGATAGGTTTGCTCACCCAGAATGCTATCAAACACTATTTTTAAATATTAACTTTAGCCTTATTATAGGAGAAAAATCCTATCACCTAATTGTTGGAATTCGATCTAATGTGTTTGAAGATATGCCACATGCAATTTGTCATTGAATTCCAAATTTTTTCTACAACTAATTGATCTTATTTTACCTATAGAATAACTAGAAAGGCTTGTTGGTATGCCTTAGGTGTGGTAAGTGGGAATTGAACTTTAAGATAAATAAGTCATTGAAAGACAACTTTCCAAGGCTATCCTAGAACACACAAAATCATTTTAGACATGCACAATGAACCAAAAAAAAAAGAGCTTGATTTTAGGAATTTTAAACCTATTTTGGGAATCATCATTACCTCCTTTGGCTTCCTTGTAGCAATAGTGGCAATGGCCTCTATCTCTTTGAACAATTTCTATCTCTTCAAAACCCCTAAACCCTGATCTCTTCAAACAATTTCTAACCAAAAATGTTGACATGGTCTAACCCCTTATCATATTTGCAACAAAAATTAGTAACAATACTAGTTACAATGTCTCAAAAACAAGGTACATTAGATGGATAAAATCTTGTTGTGATAAAAAAAACTCTTCTTCTTCATAATTCCCTCATAATCCATACTTTTTTTTATTGTTAGGAATTCATTTAATCTTGTAGGAGATGGCAAGACATGCAAAATCTTTCATTTTGACGTCCTCATTTTAAGGGTATCATCAAAACCACCAAGCACCGTGGATGTAAGCTTAAAGACTATATTAACCATCGGGTTACCTTGATCCACTTCTAGAAAAGACATGCAAATATGTTGCAACCATAATTTGTAAAATTGCAAACCTCAAAAAGGATATTGAAAATGTTTGCACATTCCAAACTAATTTCAATGAAAGAAAATTCAACCTAAAGTCGTACCTTTTCCCTAAGCATGAAATTACAATGTAACTAATGGTGGTTCAAAAGCAAAACATTTTTAACCTAACATTCATACACAACATTGGGTCAAATAGAGGGTTGCATTTTTCATCGGCACATTTTCCAAAGAACTACAACTAGAACCCAATGCACCACATATGGTACAAACAACCACATTGAGTAACAAAGGATATTTAAATACTAGAAAATACACTTGCACATGGGGTACATGTTGACAACCAACATCATTGGTTCCATTGTCCACGTTGCAAGGTGTTCAATTGGCTAAAGGTTAGAAAAAATGTGCTTATTGAAATCCTTGTTTACAAAAAAGCCTTGCAACATACACTATTGTTTCTTTGCTCCTTCCAATTGTGTTGTGGTTGACATGATCATAAGGTCCGAGTCATGGCGCTTAGACAAAAGTGCCCCATATTCGTTCTCCTCAAGTGTGAGTGTTTGGGTGGAGAGTAGTGAGTTGTTCAATTTTTCCATAACATTTTTTATGGTATCATTAACCAGTTGATATAATTTTTGAATAAAACGTTAACACATACTTTTTTTTGAAATATGCCATAACATAAAAAGATCAAATTAGGGTTAATGTGACCTTAGGTAATGGAGACCCATTGGTGGATAGTTCCCAATGCCATTTTCCATTATGACCTCATGTATTGGATACCCATTGGTGGATAGTTCCCAATGCCATTTTCCATTATGACCTCATGTATTGGATACCCATTGGTGGATAATTTCCAATGCCTTTTTTCACCATTTGTAGACGTGGCCTATTTATAACCTTTTTTTAAACATTATAAATGGTTTAAAAATTAAAAAAAGACCAATCTATGGGTTTAAACAAATAGTGAAATTTTATTGAATTTATCTACAACATTTTCAAGTAAATTAATCTAGTCGCCACCACAAAATGAGAAATTTTTAACAATTTAGAATTTTCCTATTGTTAGGACAAGGAAAAAATTGTTGAAAAAAATAATTTCCTTTAAAATAAAATGATAGAAATTATTATAATTTTCCTTGGGTATTAAAAATTAATAGGTTACTTCATTATACATAACACATACATAATCATGTAGTCACATGGTTGAGTAATCATGTAAGCGCATTGTACTTGTAACAATGAGTAATGATACATGATTAAAGACATATATGATTACATGATTAGAATTAGGACATAGTCACAAATTGCCTTAATCATGGAAGACACATTTTGGTGTTGTGTTTTCTTCCATGTATTTTCATTGGAGAATGCATTTATGTTGTTTACTTAGACATAAAAAAGTTAAATTGAAATTTCAAAAGGGTTTTAAGCACATTCTAAATAAACATCAAAGCCTGTTCTGATCTTTACATTATTATAAAAGAATAATGAATCTTCCATTATGTTCACATATTCAAGTTTCAAAATGTAATTGACCTTCTCGATGAATTGACCATAAAAATGGGGTGCATGTACCTAGGTGCACTAATCCCAAAATGGGGTGGGGTGTGATTCACTAACCTAAATCAATATGAGATTTTTAAAATGAAATAAGTTCATGACACCCTAATCATTTCACCTTGCCTAAAGTTACATAATTATAGGGTCATTATGTAATCATGTTTCTACTACTGGATATAATCCACTATAATAGATAACATTTTTAATGTTGTTATTTTAAATACCTTAAGCTATTCTTACCTTAGGTTATTTTTGGTTATTCTACCTTAAATTATTTTAAGTTATTTTATTTTATGTTATTATTAACTATTTTTGGCTATTCCAACTTAAGTTATTTTCAATTGTTTTAGGTTATTTCACCTTAAGCTATTATAAATTAATCCATTATAAGTTACAATAATTTATTTCACTTTAGAATAATTTATGTTATTTGTACCATAGGCTTTTAATGGTTATTATAAATTATTCCACCTTCAACTATTTTTTATTATTATAGCTTATTCCACCTTAAGTTATTCTAAGTTTTTTTTACTTTAGGTTATTTTCAATTCCTACAGGCTATGTTGTGTGTTTCAATGTCAGCTCCTATAACCATTGTTGTCAACATCAATAAAACTTCTTGTCCACCACACACATAATGACATCCATAGAGATTAATATGCAATATGCACATCGTTCCCTTGAATCTCACCAACCTCATGGTTATAAGGATTTTTATAAACATAAAATATTATATAATTTTTCTAGGTATTAATATTTAAAGATTGATAACCTATGTTGATGATAATTGGGTCATCCAAGTGGCTTGTTAGGTTTTGAAAATTCAATAACAAGCGATTATCAATCTAAAATTGGTTATATTTTTAAAATCAAAAGAATTGATTGGTCTAAGGTTATTAATAACCGAGTTGATAACCATGTGAAAATTCAATAACCAGCTGACATTGATTTTTACATGTGCTTTGATGAAAGCCACTGGTTTTTTCAATGCAGCACCCATGAGTGCACCATCCACTAGATGCTTGTTATTACTCAATTGTGGACAAACCTTTTCAATTGAATCAATATTTGGTTTCACCTTGGTAACCGATTCTGTTGGAAATAAGTTTCATATATATATAGGCAGATAGGCAGATAGGTAGGAAAATAGGTAACTACTAGTTTAGTATATGGTTTATACATAGGTAAGGTTTGTTTTTACTACCTACCTATTAACAACCTATTTGTGAGTTGTTAATAATAGGTAGGCATGAAAGAAAAGCAACTAAGTTAATCGCCATGGTTCGCTAAGGAAATCGTGGGTTGTTAATAGGTAGATAGGTAGGAAAGAAAGAGTAACTGAGCTAATCACCATAACTATTTAAGGAAACTTGTGGGTTGTGAATAGGTAGGTAGGTAGGAAAATAAAAGCAATTAAGTTAATCACCATGGTTAATTAGGGAGCTTATGGGTTGTGAATAAATAGGTAGGTAGGTAGGAAAGAAAAAACAACTAAGCTAATTACCATGGTTAGGTAGGGAACTTGTGGGTTGTGAATAGGTAGGTAGGTAGGAAAGAAAAAACAACTAAGCTAATCACCATGGATAGTTAGGGAACTTGTGGGTTGTTAATAAGTAGGTAGGTAGGTAGGTAGGAAAGAAAAAAACAATTGAGTTAATCACCATGGTTAGTTAGGGAACTTGTTAATAGGTAGGTAGGTAGGAAAGAAAAAAAAACTAAGCTAATCACCATGGTTAGCTAGGGGATTGAAAATCCAATGAAAAATTGTTTCATGACCACTTATCATTCATCCTTCATGCTGCACTAGTGGGTGCTGGTTCATTGTGGTTGTTGTCGATAAGGAGCTTTGTAGGCCATTGTCGTCATCATTGCATTGGTAAGCAACTTCGTAGGCAATCATTGTCATTTAGTCTGTAAGCCAAAAAACAAGACACTAGATTTTTGGCGTCCTCAATCCCTCATGATGGATAATTACTTCGTAGTTTGTCATCATTTGCCATCCATCAAAATTAGGGTTTCCACTTCCACTCATGTTCATCTATAGAAAGTCCTTATCATTGTTTTGGGTTACAATACATCTAAGAAAATTAATACCAAATAAAAGTTGAAACAAATGGAATGTCACCCATTCATTAAGGGAGATTGAGATAAACTTGTCAAATTTTGGAGACAAAGAAAATATTTGACATTCACTTGGATCTTCTCCAACTTATTGAGAGGTAGCTAAACATTTTGACAAATATGGCCTGAGTGTAAACTCATTGGGCTAAAGTGAACCAACAACCACCATTGCACCAATTTAAGATGAAGTTGTTCAAATTATTTTGGGGATGAAACCAAACACATCCATGTAGGGCATTTTTAATTTTTTCATCCCTTGCCTAGGGTTTTTTCAACCTCTACTTTGCCCCAAAGTTTTCCCTTCCTACCTACCTCCTACCTACCTCACTTCATTTTGTGCTCACCTCCATCGCTAATGCTCGACAAATCTCAAGTAGCCCAAAGCTTTAAGGGGTTTAGGCTTTAGGAATGTGGAGATTCAAGGCAAGAGGAACTTAAGAACATGGAGACAAGAAACGCAAGGCAAGGGATTTTAGGAAAGTGGAAAGCTTCATCCCAATGGTAGAAGCGGGAGCTTAAAGCCAAGCTCCCTCCCTTCTCCTCCTTTTTGAATTTTTCTATGGTTGTTTTGCTTCGAAGAAGATGATGACAACAATATCATCGCCTTTTTCTCTTGTTTTAGAAGAAGAAGATGACGACAATGTGTCATTGTTTCTTTTGTGGGTGTTTTGTTACCAAAAAGGCAACAATAATTACCATTGCCTTCTTCTTCTTTACTTTTTATTTAAAAAGAAGAAGACAACAACAATTTGTCATCGTCTTATTGTGTGGCTGTGTTGCTGTGAAGAAGGTGATGATAGTTATCATTGCCTTCTCCTCCTCTTCTCTCTGTTTGAAAAGAAGAAGACGACAAGAATTTGATGTCGTTTTCTTCTATGAGTGTGTTGCTACAAAAGAAGGCGACGGTAGTTGTCATTGCATTCTTTTTCTCTTTGTTTGATAAGAAGAATAAAATGGCCACCTTAAACCTCTAGTGGTGTTGCTACAAAGAAGATGATAACAACTATAGTTATCATTGCCTTCTTCTTCTCTCTAATGGTGTTGTTGTGAAGAAGGCAATAACAACTATAGCTACCATTGCCTTATTCTTCTCTTCTCTCTGTTTGAGAAGAAGAAGATGATGACATCTACCATTTTCTTTTTCTCTAAGTGTGTTACTGTGAAAAAGGCAACAACAATTATCATCACTTTCTTTTTTTCTCTACTTGATAAAAAGAAGACAATGGCCACCTTAAACATCTAGTGTTAAACATCTAGACCTTTCCTTCAATGTTTTTTTTGCTATAGCATATTTCATGAAGCAACAACTTCTTTTCTCCCAGCAATTCTAATTCTTCAAATGAAAGATATATTGTTATGTATTTGAAAAAGTCTTCCACCCCCTTACAGAAGGTTTGCCTATTGCCTAGTCTAAGCTAGGAATTAAGAAAAAAAATTATGATGCAACCATGAAATTTCAAGATTCTTGGGTTGCTAAGGTTCCCTCGGCAAAATTGTGTGTAAGGTCAAATGGCAATTTGCATACTGTCAAATGCAAAATTTGTAGTGAGGAGAAAAAGAAGGATAAATTGCTACTTCCTAAGTGGGATTTTCTTTGTAAGCATGCTGGTCGTAAAAAGACTAAAAAAAACATTAGGACTAATGTGAAGAAAGGGCATTGGTATTATTCAGAGGATTATAAGCATGCCAAGAATCATAAATTGCTTCTTACAATCATGAATTTGTTGCTACCCAAGTTACAAATGGTGAAGTTGGAAAAAAGGTTCAGAAAGTTGTGTAAATTGTTATTATTTTGCACTTGTTGCCACAAGGACATCTCGTGTTAGAATATGAGGCAATGAGGCCTTTGTTTTAGTTCATGCAAGTGCCAAAAAACATTGGAGTGATAATTCCAATTGGACAATGGCAGAATTCATGCATCAAAAGGTTCTAAGGGCAACTATGGTAGCAATGGGGGCAGCTTGTTATGTGGTTTTTAGTTTTGATGAAATTTCGATTGTTGATAACCAATTTTAATTGTTTATCCATTACTACATAATGTAGAATTGGGTAAGGATTTCAATCCTCATTTCTTCAGACATAATGATTGAAAGGTTAAGCAATGATAATTTGACCAAGGTCATTATGGAGATGTTGACAATTGGTGGGGGTTTGTCAAGAAATCAAATTGTCCAAAAGCTCATCTGCTTTGGGGCAAATGGTGTTAATGTCTTTCAAGGCATAAAAAATGGTGTTACAAAATAGATTCATGACACCTATGCCTCTCGTGCGATTGTATGGCCCATCGCATTTAAATGGGCTTTCAATGTTGCCATTTAGTTCCATTAGGAAGCATAGAAACCAACTAACCCTTCAAAACAATTGTAGAAAATAGCTTTGGAATAATTGGCACATCCCAATCCCATTCATTATAACATCAAATTTGTAATCATGACTAATTTAGCTGAAAAAAAATTGATGAAGCTTGAAGGTCGAACCATCAAAAATAAAACTCACCTAAAATCATTCGTAGCACATCCCATTGAGTAATAGTAGCAACATTGCACCAAATTGATTTGAAGCTCCAAGCCATTGACTAGCAACCATTGATTTTGCACGATGCACATTGCATAACGAGCCTCACAATGGACCTCTATCCTACACATCATAATGAAACACAAAAGTTTTTTCAAATTCCCATCAAGTAGCAACAACGTTATAGCAAAATTGCAACTTGATTTGAACCATTGACCAACAAGTTGCAAATAGTAACTATGCATAATGCACACTACATAGTACACAATGTGATAATGAACATCACAAGTTACAACAAACCTTTGTCCTACACATTATAATGAACCACAAAAGTGCCTTGAGCTTTCAATTCCACAACAAAAAAAAACACATTAGGTTTAACACAAGAAGTATTCCCCTCATTGATGTGAGCTTGAGAGAAACTTCAATGTTAACTCTAGATTTCGACACAATCAACAATTTGGTTGTTAAATTGCCTGTTGCATCCTTGATGCACAATGCATATATCAACCATAATGAAATGCCTATGGTTGGTGAATACAAACAAAGCTCCACAACTTTTTGGCAACATGACATCACTGAAGGGTAGGACTTGGCAATAAGAAAAAAAACATGAAAGCTCTTGTTGGTGACCTCTTACAACTATTGTGCAAAAAAGTTCGATGACAAGGAGAAAGACATTCTCATAAATAGGCGAAATCAATGGGTGAAGATGTCGTTTCTAAGCGAGATCAATGGCTGGCTTCATCACTATTTGACGAGACTGTCGCAACCCTACCTTGGGAGAGTGTGAGGATGAAACTCACACTCCCAAAGTTGGGACTTGGGAGTCCTCCAAGACTCTCAAAACTTCAGAGCTCGATTGCAGGGGTCAAAACACCTCTCATTGGGGTGTTCTTTATATCATTGAAAAGCTATTGAAGTGTAGATGTCGAAAATGGGCTTGCATGGGCCATTTGGACATATGTAGCACAAGTTATGGCAAAAAGAAGGGCCGAGAGTCAGACTAGCAGTTTGACACCCGACCACTAAAAGTCGGGAATTGACCCGACCTTGATGCGTGCAAGTGGAATGCAACACATCGTTGGAAAGCTCTTGAAGAGAGCTACAACTTTGCTTTCAAACCTCATCCCAATCGGAGGTCTGAGCAAAGAGTTATGATCGTGCAAAGTCCCGGGAGTCTAAACCGAGACAGTTTCGGGACTCCCCCTTGGGAGTCCTGAGACAAAAAACCATTCGAATGTGGGTGCCGCGGAAAGGCACAAAGTATACTATATGGGGGAAGGTGGTGGCTTCCCTTGAGTTCGGGCCGTGGTGAGTCAAATGAGTCTAGAGTTGCCCGTGGCTTATCCTAGCACCAAGGGTGCTCTAGAAAGTGAACTAACCAACTTGTTGGTTGATTTTGATGCAGGTTTGAGTAAGTGAATAGCTTGTCACTCTTCCTAGTCCCATCCCGGAGCTTTAGCACGCCCCTTTACCCTTTTTAGTGTTGAGAGCTGGGAACGTGCCCCGAGTCTCTCACAATTCCGCAACTTGAATAACTTAGCCCCAACTTGGGGCTAACTAGGGATTTGGGAGCGCATCAGAGACCCTAAATAATTTAGGGTTTAGACAGGCCAATTGGTGCCATCATCAGAGAGCTTTTTGGCCCATCCCATCCATCGCCATATGCTTTTTGGCAAACTTTCATCACTTGAAACCCCTTTTTTCCTTTGTACCAGGAGCTGCCATTTTTCTAAAGTAGAAATCTGGCTATAATTCGCCAGAAAAAAAAACACTGATGCTGGTTCACTCTGGCACAACCAACTCTTAGGGCCCTTAGTTTGGAAACGGCCCCACCCCTAGAGTTTTTACCCTACACCTACTCACCCTAGGGTCTGGCAGCAGGGTGTACTTGAAAGGGTGGAAGAATTGAAGGAGCCCCAACAGCAAAGTTTAGCAGAAAACTATGGTCAGTTGGCAAAATGTCCTGCCTGTTGGTATCACTGCTACCTTTAGTAACAAAGCTTTTTAGGCACATGTAATAAGATGTGTTTCTGACAAGAGTGGAGGAGTTTTCTTGGGTTTCCTTTAGGTGGTGTTCTTGGGGGCAGGGTCTTTCAGAGAAGTATGCAAATCAATGAGATTCTTAAGCTTGTCAATGGCTGGATCTTTACTTGAGGTATGGGCATGCTGGAGGGGGAGGAGGAGTAGGAGGATGATGATGATGATGTTGAGTGTGTCAAAGATGCCAGAGCATCATCACAGAGGGCCAGTATCATTATGTTTGCTGAAGAAGCTGTTTTGGCAGGTGTCCAATCCACAGGATTCACCATCTGTTGTATGCTTCATTCAAGGAAGCTACAAGGAAATCTGAGATGGGTCTACAGCAAATTTGAATGGGGTGTCAAAATCTCAGTGACCTTGCAGACTTCTTTGCAGGTGAGTGATTTTACACAATCTCTATTTAACTCATGCCAGCAAAATTTTCATATTTTGTGTTTCCTGTTGGAATCTTTGAATACTGTTTCTCAATAGTGTAATGATCTGCATGATACAAAGCTTGAGCAAGATTGTGGATCAAAACCTTTAAGTGTGGTTGCACATCTAGTTCTGAGAGAGATTTTAGCTAAAGATTCTGAGACCAGAACCTGTGGTGCTCTGTGACAACTACCACTCCAATGGGTGGAACCCTAGTCGGAGCAATTCATGATACCCATGTGACAGTATGTCCTGACATACTGACTGGCCAATAATGACATGCTGGATGATGCAACACCCATCTGGATGTAAGGCAGGTCTTGGGGCAGCCCTCTAGGGTTTCTTCCATTCCTGTTGACATGCAGTTCCAACACATGCTTTGCTTAGGGTCTAATCTGGAGGAGTTCTATGATCACATTTTAGTCTAGCTCTATAGAGTTTTATGTGCACTTTTCTGTGAAAATTATGATGTACATGACTCTGTTGGTTTGTTTCAATCCATCTCTTTTTGCTTTTGCCCTACTCGGTTTGGTCACTATTATTTCTGCCAACTACAGTCTTCTAGAATTTGTGAAGCAATTATAGCAGGTTTCTCAAAGATTGAAATGTATTTAAATGAGTCTCTGTAAGCAGATCTTTTGATTCAAGAGTTTTAGTCTGAAACCCTACGTCATGATGAGGGCTTAGGGTTTTCACCCAGGATCATAGGCAACAACCAAACTTAGCATTGAGCTTGAGCATCTGCATTGTCCCATTTCCAATACGTGTCTGTAATGGGGTGGTCTTTAAAGTGCACTTGGGTCTCATTTGTTTTTACCTGTTGTCTGGTTTTCTATGTTAATTCTTATTGTGTGTCTATTTTTTGTCCCCCCCTCCTTTTTTCTCTCTCTATGTTTCCCCTTCTCTGTTGTTTTGCTATTAGTTGCTAGCCAGTATCATAGCTGAGTCTTCCTGTTGTTTCTGGACTTGCAACAGAAACTTGTTATGCAGGTTAGTGGTTACACTGGCCCATACGCACTGTAGGAGGGAGCTGATGAAGTCAGTGTGGAAGTTGTGATAGATATCATACATGTTATTGTTGATGGTCCCTGAACAAGCCAGAGACTTTCACTGTTGTTCTTTCTTCCCAGTTCCGCAAGCCCTTATCTGGAAATCTTTCTTTGACTTAAAAGGAGAAGATTTAAGTGAAGATTTCTGTTTGGTATTTTCTGCCTTTTGAAATCTTCAACAGGAGTATTTCAAGGGGTTCTTAATCCTTTATGGGGAGCTTTGGAAAGCCTACTTTTTCCTCAAAAGAACATGCTCTTAGAATTCTCCAGCTTGTTTCTCTTGTTGTTCATTTTCCCTTGTTGGGTTCCTCTTCTTTTTTCCTGGTTGTTTTTATCTTTCTTCTTGGTCTCTTTGGTCATCACTTTCTTTCTGTCAGGTTGAATTGAGATAGCCAGCATCATGGCTGCTTCTTCCCACTGCTTCTGGTCTTGTTGCAAAAACTGAGTACACTGGTTTGTTTCAGATAATTTTAGATCTTCATGAGTCAAATGGATTTTTTGCATGAGTATTGTCTCATGTTGTGCAGGGGACACAATTCATTATTTGACAGATTGGTTGGACCCATTGAATATCTTTGTCTCCAACAAACTTTACAGGCTGACAACATGCCATGCCCAACATGATTCTTGAACCTTGATATACAAGAGCAGCCTAGTGGAATATGGCACATTTCGTGGTGAAAGTAAGTGACCTAACCCTTGCAAGAACTGAGGTTGTAGAGGTTCTACATGTATCTGCTTCCCTCACCAGTACACAGGACAGTTTTTTTTTTTGGTTTCTGCCAAATTCTGGTGTCGTGAGTGAACATTGTTTATCAAATGAGAGAAAAGAACAAATTCCAGTGGTGTATGCATCTTTTGCAAAGTCCTTGTCAATTAGAGTTTTGACTTTTGTGAATAATAAGTTTATGTTACTGATGGAAACACATGATCATGGTGACTGGCCTTCAGATCACATCAATGCCACCACTGGACAGCTGAGCCTCAAAAGGAGCATAAGTGTACAATATATCACCCTGCAGATACAACATGTCTTGACAAGATGTTCATTGTTCACATTCTGTCACAGTACTGGTTTCTCAAGTACAGGTAATTTGGTTATCCAGAATCTATGAGAAATAAGAGAGCTAACGATGCTCAGATTAATCCAGGCAGGATCCAGGGATCTCCCTTGCTCTGTGGACTTACATTGCACAGATGTGAAGAGAAAAGGTGGTCTTTTCAAGGTACAGGGTCCCAGTTCATCTATTGGCACAAGACCAATTACTGCTCAGGTGCAGTGAAATGCCATGACATGCACACCAATTCCTCCTGATGTTCTGGACTTGTTTCAGGTCGGCATTCAATCGATGCTGCAATGCAATGATGCTTCAGATCATCACCCTCCTCCAACAAAAGATGTCCTTATGACTCATCTGACGTTGACAGTGATGATGGAAAGTCATTTTCAACATGCTGGTGTAAGTAGAAACATGTATATGCCTTTCCTTCACATGCATATCTCATCAGTTTGCTTGTTGCCTCTGCAGAGACTTCACATCCATGTAGGATTTGGGATACAATCATTTGCTTGAATTAGGAACCAATTTATGGGTAACAGATGGGAGACCTGCTTGTACTCTTTAGGCCGCTTCTTTGATATAATTCATCTTACCTTCAAATTGTGTGACCGTGTTAACACAGCTTTTCCATGATTTCTTGTCATTTTGTTTGAACTTGTGGTAAATGCAGATCATCTACTTGATGAGCCACCTGTTTGATTTTGTCCCCCCTTGACAGTAAGGATTGATTTGTGTAGTATGCCGTGTCTATCTTGAAACTCTTTCAGACTTTGAAGTACCCATCATGAAAGATGATGGGTAGGACCTCAAACTTGAAAGCTGTAACCCTTCTATTGTGTGCAAAAACATCATGAAAGTTTGAAGATTTGAAGACGGTAAGATTGGAGCCTTCTCATACACAAAAAAATCATAAAATTTTGAAGATTTAGAAACCAGAAGGTTGGACTCTTCTCATGCACAAAAAAGTCATGAAAGTTCTGAAGATTTGAAGTCTGTAAGATTAGATGCCTCTTTTGCAGAAAGAAGTCATGAAAGTTTGAAGATTTGAAGACAGTAAGATTAGACCTTCCTTTGGCACAAGAAATCATGAAAATTTTAAGATTTTAAGACACTAGGTTTACATCCTTCTTTTGTACAATAAATCATGAAAGTTTGAAGATTTTAAGACACTAGGTTTACATCCTTCTTTTGTACAATAAATCTTGAAAGTTTGAAGAGTTGAAGACGGTAAGATTTTGCCCTTCTATGGCACAAAACAATCATGAAAGTTTGAAGATTTGAATCTTGTAAGATTCAACCATTGTCTTGCACAAAAGAAAAATCATAAAAGTTTGAAGATTGGAAGACTGGTTAATAAGTACTGGGGGAAGAAGGCACTACTACTGTCGGGTAGGCAGCACTACCTTCCCTTGCATAATAACTGAGGCACCGAGGCACGATCAATGCTGAAGAAGATCGCCTTACGCCCCCCTCCCCACCTGCCCAACTTAGGGCATTTGCAGATAAGATCCTTGAGCTTGCTCCATGGGGCCGGAGCAAAGAAATTGTGCTGTGTAAAGCGCCCTCAAATTGCACTGTGCTCGTCTGCCAAGGTTGTTATGTTTGGTGATGGCAGCTTCACTTAGCAAATCCATAAGGAAAGGTACTACTACTAGGCTACTACTATTAGACAACAATTTATTTCAAAGACAAAAAAATCGCCCTCCAATATATATAACACGACAAAGCCAAAAAGAAAAAAAAAAGAAGAAATAGCCACTATTAACTAGAAATAGCCACTATTAAATAGAAAGGTACTACAACACCACACACAATGATACATGATAGGAGATCTCCCCCCCCCCCCAATATACACAAAATAAAAACAAATGATTGGAGGTTTTCACTTTCGTATTGAGTTTTTGTTGTTTTGGAAGAGGGGGGATAGGGTATGATGCGGAAAATAAAACCCTTCAAAGTCGCTTATATCTATATACATATATTTGTATGTTGTTCCCATAAGAAAGGATGCCTTTTTTTTTGGGGGGGGTTAATGAAACCTAGTGAAGAGCCCAAAAAAAAAAAAGACAAAAGAGAAAGTAAGTAAGAATTTGACCTAAAAAAACAAAAAAAAGAACACCCTTAAGGAAGGAGCTTCAAAATTTCATACTTCCCTCCAAATTTGTTGTTGTCATAAGTTCAAACAAACTCCTCTAGAGTCAAAGCAAAGTGAATCATTTTTGCTTCTGCATTCAGAATCCCTGGGGGAACTACATTCTCTCACTCTCTCTCTCTCTC
>Ga0116231_10004522_pt1 | contig 28111 bp, 27 predicted proteins | sample S1TSphgellanicum_2_FD_89695 | JGI IMG/M metagenome (GOLD analysis project Ga0116231, IMG submission 89695) | Host-associated microbial communities from peat moss isolated from Minnesota, USA - S1T2_Fd - Sphagnum magellanicum MG | ecosystem: Host-associated > Plants > Peat moss > Unclassified... | reverse complement strand
TTTAAAAACCTAACCATCTATCTATGAAGCAAGGTAGTTTGTTTTGATTTGTCAAGTTGAGGTCTCCCAAACCATGGCATTTCATGCCAAGCTCTTGGTATCTCTGGAAAGCTCTTGATGAGTTAGGGGTTTCAAACCATTCTCAAACTTTTTGGTTTGAGACTGTTTGGAGCTATGGTGTGAAAGCTGTTGATTATTGAACCATTTTCTCAATGAAAACTAAATAAAATCGATACTGAAAACTGTATTGGAATTTGAGGGGGGTGTTCTTGCTGGCATTGGAAAGCCCTTGGCAAGTCAGATTTAATAGAGTTTATTTCACAAATTTCAGAGCTAAGGTGTGGAAGAGATTGATTTTTGAGTGGATTTTTGGTTGCTGGAAATTCAAACAAATTGCAGAAAATTGGGTTCGGAAGGAAACATTATTTGAGCCCTCAATGTGTGTTCACACTTGGGATAACAGTGCAGGCTACACTATCGAAGTGCCACTACCTGGCGAAATATTATGGCTCTCGGTAGACCCCTATGTACATAGGTAGACCCCCTAAGTAGGTAGTTAGATCCTCTAGGTAAACCGCCTGGGTAGGGGACTTAAGTGAACCCCCTTATGTATGTATGTAGAGAAGGTGTGTAGGCGAAATATGTGCTCCCTCCAAAACTGGCCCAGTTTCCACCTCGTATTTGTCCCAGTTTATGGGACTTTCAGGAAATATGAAAGTCAGGATCAAAATTTAAAGTCAGGATGAAAGAGGGTGGCAAACAAGGCGCCAGTTTATGGATATCTCTATTGCTCTTAAGCCCACTTTAGACAAGGGTTCAGGGTCCAATTTCCTAGGAACCAATTTGGACTGATTTGAATCAAATTGAATCCTTGAGTTGAACTGTACCTTGGCCCCTAGCCTGATTCTTCGTTCTCCAAATCAAGAGCTCTCCTTTTAGCACTGCTTTTTGGTCTAAACCAATTGATTTCCCCTCCAAAACAGGTGCCATGTAGGTTTAGCCTCAATTTGCCACTTTTTGGTCTTGGACCCTCGTTTAAAGGCCTTGGGACCAATTTAAAGCTTTCGACCGATACGATTGCTTGAATTCATTGGTCCCTGGACCTTGGACCCTCATCTAAAGTCACCCTTAGTTTGTTTTACTTTTTGAGCTGGCCTTCTTAGGAATTAATTAGTGTTGAACCTGAGTACCAGGTATGGTATAAGAATTCTCACCTATCAGGGCATCATCCCCATGCAGCAGTAAAATGCCTTTAGATTGGTTGGACAAAATATAGCCTTCAAATAGTGAAAAAAGGGGTTGGACCTGTAAAGGCCTACAAGATAGCACAAGGCCCAATAAGATAAATTATTGCTTCTGATTGGCTAGCCTTAATATTTTGCCCAAGTGGTGGCCCTTCAATAGTTTTTCACCATATCTATCTATGAAGCAAGGTAGTTTGTTTTGTTTCGTTTGTCATGGTCAGATCTCCCAAACCACAGAGTTTCATGTTGAGCTCTAGGTATTTCTGGAAAACTTTGGATGAGTAGAGGGTACACTGACTTGGTTTGAAACTGTAGTGTGGAAGTCATTGGTTATTCTTAATGAAAATTGAATAAAATCAAAACTGAATTTGAATTTGGGGGTGTTCTTGGTGTTGTTGGAAAGCCCTTGGCAAGTCAGTCAGATTTAATAGAGTTTATTTCACAATTTTCAGAGCTAAGATGTGGAAGATATTGATTTTTGAGTCGATTTTGTTGCTGAAAATTCAAACAAATTGCAAAAATTGGGTTTGAAAGGAAAAATCAGTTGCGCCCTCAATGTGTTCACATTGCCAAATTTAAAAAATTTCAATTCTGAAAATGTGAAAAACAAAGAATGTGTTCACACTTGGGCCAATGTCACATGCTACAATAGTATTGTTTAATTTAAGGTTTGTTTAATGAAGCTGGTGAAACAATTAACACTCTATATTCAATGTGATAGGCACACTTAGAGGCCCCAATAAGGGTGTGGGTGGGCTTCTCTAACCCCTAAACATCCAACCCCTTCTTTTTTTGGGTAAATAAATGCTTTACATGTAAGCTAAATCCCCAAGGTGAAGGCATTCCCACAATAACGAGCTTAGGACAAGTCAATAGCCAAGTATTGCCTACCTTCTTTTTTTTCCCTAATTGCCCTTTTGCCCATCCAAGACAGGTTTGGTGGTCCCAAACACACCATGGATTTGCCCATACACACTTTGGGTCCTGTTATGCAGGTTGTGGGGTTATGATGGATGTGTCCATTACAAGTTCCAAACATGCATAACATGGGTCCAAAGTGTGTCTGGGCATCATCCATGTCTTTTGAGAAAAGATGCATCAGGACAAGGGCAGACAAAGGGAAAAAATAAGATAAAGTACTGCCTACAATAAGGACCCATAACCATTTACCGATTTCTGTTGAAGACCAAATAGGTAGTAAAGTCATTTTTCGGCTCTTTTAATAATTTATTTGTACTTCATGATTTCACGTCTGATATTAACAGAATATGGATTTCAACATTACATTTTAGATTTTATTAATTTTTTATTGTTTCTTCTTTGTTTAAATTGTCCATTAGTGTTACTCAGTTTTGTTCCTTGATTCAAGTTTAAATGGCCATGAAGGGAAGAGAAGGACTTGAGGAAAGGATGCACACCAGTTTTCCATTCTTCTCCTTCTGGGCTTTCAAAGCTGCCTTTTTACTCGAGAACTGCACAAATCCATACCCCTGCAACAAAAACCCTGTCAATCCATATGGGAGAAACCAATGGAAAAAAAAGAAGGGTGCTACAAAGTCCACTCCACAGAAGAAAGTACTGATGTAAGACAATACAAGCAGTCCAATTGCTAGTGAAACACAAGGACCACAGCCAGAAAGCCCATGATTCCAGGTAATCAATCAGTTGCAAGTCCTCAACTTCTTGGATGAAGAAGGGAAATGGGCCTTGGGGAAGAAGGCAACAGATCAAAACTTTCCTGCAGTGCAGGTCCCTAATCAAGAGAGCAAGATTACACAGATTGCAAGGAAGTACAAGTTTGTTCAAGATAATCCTTGTTGCTCTGAGCTTTGATTAGTCACACAACATATACCTTGCCTAAGTGTAGATGGGTTCCAACAATCATCATGTGGTGATTCACATTTGCATACTTCATGTGCACAACTTAGAGAAAGCTGGACATTACTTTTGAGACCCCACATGATCTTTCATGATGCGCACCTCCACAATGTCCCCACAACTTGCAAATAACTGTTATGCAAACATCCAGAGACATTGCCACATTGCTCTATTGTACTTCACTACATAGGTAAGGTTTGTTACTATTGTTAACCCATTAGCTTCCACTACATTTTCTTTCTAGGCATGGAAACTGGTTCTCTTCATGAACTTCTGGCATGATGGAAGAATTTTTTTTCAGTAATTAGGACCAGATAGAAAAAACGTGCTGAAGCACCACAAAGAAACTCATCATGTGAATTCTGACACATTGATTACAATCCTCTTGAAGATGCTCCTCATTTGTACTACGCAGTAGCCCACCCACAAATACCTCTGACCCCTTGACCCTCTGATTGTGATCTATGAATATACCACACCCTTTGGACTCAAACTCAGACAAATGCATTTAAAAAACAGAACAGAAACTGCAGTCAAGTTCAAGATATAATAGGTATACCTGCTGAATCCTCATGAGCTTGTGTTGTCGTACATATGTTTGCAGATACTTTCCCATCTTTTTCCTGTCTTACCTGATTCAATTTGAAAATTTCTGTCAAGAGTCAGAACAAACTGCACATTCCAGATAAGAGAGAAAAACAGTTCTGACTGGCAAAACCATGGCGGACATATGCCACACTCCTGCACATGTTTTCTTCGAGGATCAGATATAACTACATCATGTTACATACTAATGTGGGATTGTTAGTTCACAGGACTCCATGTATAGCATCATCCACTCAATGTCTGAGCGTAGACAGTAGTAGTCAAGTCCTTGGGAGAACAATTGAGCACACTATCCTGCAATTGCAGACCTCACAGCCATCTACTTACATCATTGGCAAGGCATGTGAAGATCAATAAAAAGAACTATACTAAACTATTGTCCAAATCGACCATGCAGTAGTTTCTTGTACTTTGCACAATTGTAATTCCTAACTTTTGAACCACCAAAACATAGAAAATGGAACCACGGAGACAGCGTAACTTTGGGCTGCTGGTGCACGCAACCTGAGAGAGTGCCTCACAAAAAAAGACAGCGGCTATAAAAAGACACGCAAAGAACCATTCCAAAGCAGTAGAAATGTTCAGCACAAAAATCAGGCAGCAGAAAGAATTTGAGTTAAGGAGAAGAAAAGAAAAAAAAAAAAACAAAAACTGTCAAGGGCAAAAGTCGAAGCCGGTTTGCAGGAAAAAGAAATGGAGGAAAATCAAGGAATTAGTTAGCCTGGACAAACCTGGTGGAATTTCATGCCGAGAACAGATCAAGGATGCTCAGGAAAAAAGACCAAGAACAAGGACAACAGATCATCATCGAACATGTTTGAAACATGGAAGTCCTCTGCAAGCCTGAAGTGCATGCCATGAACCAGAGAAGGAAACCACGAGGAGAGGAAGAGGAGGGGGAGAAGAAGGAATGCAGAAGGAAGGGCAAAACCTGGGCATGATGCGCGGATCCCGCCATCGCTGCCGTGCGTGCGTACGTGCTCGGAAGGCAGCAGCTATGGCAGAGACGATGACAGATTCCAATCCGTAATAAGACTTCCACCCGTGGCCTTCTGGAGAAAATCCGTCATTCCGCACCAGAATCAACCTGTCGGTTTTCAGTCGGAACTCGGTGTGAACGATGCGCCAACAAAGCTTTTTTTTTTGTGGCGAACTGTTTTTTCAAAATACTAATATTCTGTCGACGAGAGGCTCTGTCCTGAAAATAAAATATTACATTTAATGTTTTACTATGAACTCAAGTTATATTGGATGAAAGTTTGTTAGCTTTATCAAAGATCATTAAAAAAAAAGATAATCACATTTGTACTAAGGTAAACTGGCCCATCACCAAACAGAAGCCTATCACCAAACACCCATGTAATGCAGGAACTAACCTATGTTAGGACAAAAAATTGCTTATGGGTGCTGTCTTTTTAACCCATTACCAAACGTTTGGTTTAGAAAAAAATTGTTTTAAATCTTTCATATTGGTGACCAGCATCGAATTTTAGTTTTGGTATTAGGGGTTTAGGTGGGTACATTTGTAAAAAAATTGAATAATATTACAAAGGGATTAGTATAGTGATGGGCCATGAGTTGATTTTCATTATGCAAGGGGGGGAACATGAGGGGTACTTTTAATGTTTGGTCATGGGAGAAAGATGGTCCAATTTTACACCAGCCCCAAGTTTGGAGTGTGAATGAGTGTTTGGTCATAAGCAATTGGAGTACACAATAAAATGAGTATCACCATGGTGATGGGGTGCAAAGGTCATGTTAAATAACACACAATTAACCATAAACAAGGATTAAAGTTACAAGAATCCAATGCAAGAATAGTAGATACACAGTATTTAAAACTCCCAATTTCTCCCCAAATTCAAGCACATCCAATTCCCATCAAAATGAATTTGCCAAATTCACAAGGCAAGGTTTGGATTCATAATCCTATCTTTCAAATTCACAAGCAAAATTCTTTCAACATGTCAGAGCTTCCAAATTGTGAGAGAGATAGTTTGAAATCTTTCATCAACATTTTGAGAGCATATGGGCTAGACCAACAACAAGAAAGTAACATAAAAGTTGTAGAGAGTTCTAGATCAAAAACAAAAGTTTTAGCATATCAACCAAAGCAAGGAGGGCATCTTAAAGTAGCCAAAGAAGAACTATAAGAACTAGAGGTAGATCAGTAGAATCTAAATAATAGAGTAACCATTGAAGATATACAACAACTTGAACATCAAAGATCAAACCCTAGTGCTCTTGAAGAAAAGATAGGAACTTAGGATTCAGACGTGAATGTAAAGGGACAACTAAGAAAACTTGCAATAGATCAACTTTATAACCAAATGTCCAAGAAGTTTATATGTTATCGCTGGGTGCAAAGTTCCATAATTTGTAGATACAATCTAGGTAATCACAAGAGAAGCAAATTTTATCCAACTCCAAGAAATTATAGTTTGTTGTACACACCTACTACTTGTACAAAAACAACAGACCAAGATTTAGTTTGTGATGACTTTGAACAATTATATGCATTGATAACTTCTTCCCAACAACTAGAGACATATGCATTTCAAACATACCCCGACTTGTCATACTTCCTTGAAAGTTGGGCAAAATACAAAAGATTCAAATTTGTACCTTTTGTAGGGCCAAATAACACACCCCCAATGTGTTGGAAGTTAGGACCAGGGGGATCTAGATCATGATGATCAATGTACCTCATAGGAGTTGAAGTGGACTACAAAAAGAGCTAAGCCAAAACAAGGATAATGTCCCACCGTCTTATGGACAAGAACTAACAAGAAAACAAAGGAGAGTTAATAGATGCAATTTTCTAATCACTAAAGGCAAATGAACCAATGAAGCAATGGAGGAGGCCATGGATGCAATTGAAAATGGGACAACTTCATTGAGGAAGGCAAGTAGGCACTTGAACATAGTTCTTACCTCATTGTCTAATCATTTGTATGAGAAAACAAGATTTAAGAAACCTGGACCATCAGGTGTGTTAACAAAAGAAAAAAAGTAAGTTATGGTTGCTTGGGTTTTTCTTATGCAGGAAGTTGGGCTATCAATTAGCCTACAACAATTAAAATGAAAGTGGCAAAATTGACTCAAACAAGGCCAACACCTTTTCGAGGAGGGGTATCAAGGTGTTCTCAATGGTATTGGTTCAAAAGAAGACATCCTGAACTCAACATTCATTAAGATGAAGGATTGGATATTAGCCGAACACAAGGGCTAACAATATAATCTTGCAAAAGCTTCTACCAAAACTTATAGTCCCTTTATAATAAACACAACTATGCTGCAAACCATACCTGAAATTTTGATGAAATAGGCATCTAAGCAGGAAGACAATTAAGAGCAAGGGTTCTTGCAAAACGAAATTCACACCAAGTAATATAATACATGCTATCATATTACATAATATAATTTATAAATCCTTATCCTTTAAAACCAAAAAAATGAAATTACCATATACAAGAAAGGCAACATTCAACATTAACGGAACAATACACATTGCATTGACAATCCCATTGAATAGAAGCATAAACAAACTAAAATCACTTTTTGATGAAAATAAAGATGGTTTAATAAAAAATCATGATCAACTTTGTTTATTGATAATAGATGAAAATAGGTTCATAATCAGTTTATGGGTGGTCTTGACATAATTATGACATGTGATTTCTATTAAACACCTCTAGTTAGAGATTCTTGGATTTTCAAACAAAATCAAATGGGTTTATTGGCATTAACATGTAAAATGTTATGAACTGTATCAAGTTATGCAACAAAATGATATCAATTTCATTCATGTTCTCAATAGATTTTGAACTGCAACACAAACTAAACTACTAAAGACATATCATATATAAACAATATTTGTTTAAAACCAACACTATTAAATGATGTTTTATTGCATTTATTTTATACAAATGCAAAAAAAATATGCACAATAATTTTTTTGGATATAACACTTTGTTAAACATTTGAATTCTTAACGCAAGGCATTTGATTAATACAAGCCCAACCCATTTCAAGTTATTTCAATTACCCGATGAAACAAATGGATTACACATTGAACTATTATTGAAGAAAAACATATTAGTCAAATTGTGTACGTAATTACTCAACATTGGATAGGCTTGTCAATGATGCAAATGAAACGTTTCAAGATTATATAGAAGTTTTCAACAAACAATTATTATGGATCAATTTTGAAAATCCTTGTATTGGTTTAAACATAAAGCTACAATAGACACATATGTATGATAAAACTCAAAAATTTCAAAAAAATTGGACACCAATAGAATGATAAATAAATAAAATACAAATAGCTAGTATTCCTTCACACATAATCACAAGAATACAATTCCCAATTTAATTAACTGCAACATGCACTACACATGTGCACAAGGTTTAACTTTTGATCATTTAGCATTTGACTCATCAGATGTCACAAAATATGGTTTAACATACACAACTTTATATAGGATAAAATGTATATTTATTATCCCCATTATCCAAAGACAATTTCCATGTAGATCCAATTGTGTAAGAAGAAATGATTTGTCTTAGCACATATGCAAAGTATGAATTATCATTCATTTCACTTCAAAAGTTTCAAAGAAAAACTATAATTTTATACAATCTTTAAACACTCGTTCATTAAAATTACAGATTTTGAATCTTTTAACAAATCAAAACATACTCACATCTCATATATTTTGTTCATATGAAACAAAAATTAAAAATATACATATTGATCCAAATATTTATACTACAATATCAAAAAAAAATCATATTATTTCTTGTTATGATTAACATGGAATTGCGATTCTTTACAACAAAACAATGATCTCATCAAAATCAACAACTATGACACATTCTAAAACGAAACTCATATCTACAACATTTAACGAAAACACCCACCAAGCAATACATATAATTATAATTTATAAACCACCACATTGGTAATACATCATTTTATTAATTTTTTACAAACCAACTTACAACAAACTCCAAAAAATTGTCCAACAATAGTAATGGGAAATTTCAATATTAAAATATTAATGAAAAATGTCTAAATCATTAGCATTATAAAATTTAGTGAACCAATACAATTTTAAAATATATTTTTTATAGAACTTACTATATTATATGAAACACATAGAAACCATATTTGGACTATTGCACCCACACAACAATCACATTTTGGCACAACACAAGCATATTGGACAGACCATAAACCTATATATTTCACGTTTTATTCCCAAAGTTATTCCTCCATAAATTAATTCAATTCTTTGAAAATTATAAATAATTATAAAAAAAAGACATACACACTTTATCGATTAAACCTTCAAATTACATTTGAGCACTCTATCTTATAGGAGAAAATGACACAAATCTCGCAACCCAAAAATAAAACATATCCACATAAATATAAATTTTTTAGTTTTTATGAAGATTGCCATAAAATTGGTGCCTACAATTCCCACCATCAAGATGAAGCCCAACAAAAACATGTTCTTATGTTCAACAAATTGTCCAAACTTTCTACATTCTCATACAAGTTTTCTTGCAAATTTGAACAATGCGATTACATCCAAAAACCCTATTTTAAACCCTACACCCTACCCTTAAACCCCTCAAATCCCTACACCTTGCAACTAACCCCACAATCTACTCTACCAAATATATGTGAGCTGGGTACCTCAAAAACCCCACCCTAAAAAAAAAAGATAAAAACTTTGCCATGAGTTCCTCTTATTATATTTCTTTTCCAAACCCTAGGCATGACCCATGCATACCCCGACACCTTATTTTGCCCCATGATACTCAACAGGTATCACAAGGAAAAAAGAACAAGGGGTGTGTGACATTGTGGCCTTGCCATTTACATTAAAAAGTATCTCAAGGCAAAAAAGAAGAATTATGGAAACTCAAATATTTCACCATGCGAAAATATAATCTTCAAAGCAAATCCTCTAAAAGAAACCAAAATCTTTCAAGATATTATAACTCTATTATAACTAATCTCAAGTTTCAACACAAGCCAAAGTATAAATATCAACTTTCAAAAGTCCTCGTATCAAAATAGACCCAATATTACCTAGAGGCCAAAATCCCTTAAGCTACTATACTCTACGATGAAGCTAAAACACAATATCCTTGCCAACAAAATGCAAGATCGCTCTTTACACTTGGTAAAGCACGTGGGTCTCGGAGATATTAACCAAAATCGGGCAGCACCAAGTGCAGTCCCGTACTTTGGTAATGGCCCTCATCCTTGTGCTTTGCATTGCACAATCAATTAGTGTAGAAAGAGTGTTACAGTTCATATTGCAACACTCATGGGTACTTGAGGGTCGGAGGTGGGGTTAGGGAGAGGGGGTTACGTCGAATCTGCAAAAACCTACGCCTTTTCCTGGGTACCGTATGCTAGAATATACTGTTTCCCCCACATAGGTACCTAGTCAAGGGGATCTACCTCAAGCAACTAGTCAAACCTGCTTTCAATACAAGTGCTTGAGGGATGCAGTCCTCCTCCTAGTAGTAGTAGTAGTAGTAGTCGTCGTCATGCTCATATAATGGTGGTGATGAGCTCCTTGAGCTGTTGAGTAGCCTATGTGCACTGCTGGCTGCTTCTAGCAGTAGTGCTGCTGGGGGGAGAAGAAGAAAGAAGAAGAAGCAGCAGCAGCAGCAGCAGAAGAAGGGAATCATGGCATGGAATGAAGTCAATGAAGTGGATGCTTCCAAAGGAATTTACACAGTTTGTGGCAAACTATGGCTCGGTATGTATGTTGTAAAACTCCCTCCCCTCCCCTACCTCCCCCCACCAGGGAGGAGAACAAAACAAAAAAAACATGCACACTATTTTGTCTTGGATTAGGTGCTTACAAAAGAACTCGTTTTAAGTATGGGTTGTGTCACCAACAACATAATTAGTTGTGGGTGGGGTTGAGATTCTGGACCCTGAATTTTAGGGTTTTGGGGTTTTGTGAAACTCCTTTTGTCTTTTTTTTTTTGTTGGGTTCAGCACTTTGTTTTGTGTGAGGTTTTTGTAATTTGAAGATTAGAGATTAGTGACTAGAATTTTGCTTTTGTCTATGATTTCTCGGGGTTTAGATTCAGCTCCTTTGTTTTTTTTCATTTAGTGTTCCAGTTTTATTTGTTGCAGTTGGACCCAGGTACAAATTGCAAGGACACATAGGGTCAGGTACATATGGTGATGTGTGTAAAGCAATTGACCTGGAGTTCAACCAGATTATTGCTCTCAAGGTGCAAATCATCCTCTCTTGCCTCCTCTTTGAGCTGGGGATTTTAGATGCAAAAAAAAAAGAAATGTCTACATGGTCATGCCTGGTTTTTGGATGGAGAAGAAGGCATTTGCCAGCACTGGCTTGCTTCTTACCGAAACGAAAAAAATCTTCTATTTAGTGCATAGAGGCTGATGGGTTTCTGGGCTGCTGGCTGGCAGAGAGTGCCAGATATTTTTTACTGCCACATGCTGGCCAAACGGGTGCTGCGGGAAGTTTGCATAATGCGGCGCCTTTGTCACCCCTACATAATATCATGTAAGTCAAATGGTCTGCCCGGGTGGTATGGCAATAAATTGCAGTCAAAATGTACAAATACTGGACATTATGCAAACCCCATGGATTGGATTGAATAAATGAGCCAATAGCACAAAATCAAGCAGCATAAACCTAAAAAATCTGTGCTGCCAAGTAGGTAGTGGGTACCCATGAGTGGGAGAGCTGATTGATGAAACTTTCTTTCATAGATTTTATGGGTTTCTTCAGTGTTTAAGAATTGATGTCGTTTATTCATATATGCTAAATGTATGCAGTGACAAATGTGTTCACAACACAAAATTTGGAATCATCAGATACGACAGATCTGTATATCGCCACTGAATTTGCTGAGAGGTGCAACTCTTATAACCAGTTCCAAGAGCTTAATTTATTGGGCAACAGTCTTTTTTCTCTGTGTTTGAGATCTATAGTTTGTTCAGGAAGACATTACAGTCAGTTAGTATACATAGAAGAGGGTTTAGGTCAAGGTGTACATACTAGGGCATCATACAGGTTTTGGAAATCATGAAGTCCAATGCTAAACTCTTGGAAGCATGAATTTCTCCTATGCAGAGGTGATTTGTACCACCAGAATGAGCCACTGACACCTGCGGCTCTAAGGCTCTTAATCTGGCAACTGCTTGTGGCTGTCCAGTACATGCACTCATGTCATGTTTGGCACAGGTAGGTATGTTGTGTGTGATCTTATAAGTTTGTGACTGCACTCATTCTCCATGTTTACCTTCAAGTCAGTGTTGTGGAGATTTTTCTCTCATAGGGCAATTTCCATACAATGGTTGATATTGTAACCTTTCTTTTGTGCTATCATCCATCCATAACTAGTGATAACAACTGAGAACATGTATGGTTGGTTTTTTCTTTTATCTTCCTTGACATGTGAATGGATGCTTGTGAGGATAATTGCCACTTTTTAGAGAGAGAAGAATCCCACCCCATACGGGGCACTGGTTGTTGACTATTATAGTTGAAGGATTTTTAGTGATTGTGCTTTCTGTGGCAGGGACATCAAGTCTGAGAATCTGCTTCTGACAGCAAAAATGTGTGTAAAGTTGTGTGATTTTGGACTTGCCCGTTCAGCTCTTGAGGTGAGGAGAATCTCGTATAGTTTAGCAAGGGCAGTTTTGGTGACTTATAATGAAGACTATGCAATTGTTCTGCTTCTGAATTCACAAAAGAGGCTACCTTGCTCTGCTTATTGGAGGATGAAATGAGAGTACAAATGCTGTTTCACAAAGGCTAAAGTTGGTCCTTCTTTTGCCATTTAATGCAGGCTTCAACTGCATTGGAACCCAAGCCAACTGGCAGAAGGCCAGGAACAGCCAAAAAACCCATGTTGGTTCGGCAGTACACAAAGATGGTGAGTGCTTTTGTGAGGTTTGGTTGAGATTTTGTGATGCTGGCACCCCCACTGTAGTGATACTTGTTAGGATTCAGATCAGCAGAATGATGCCAAACAATTATCTGCTAGTTTGTTGGGTCTGGAAGCAAAGGAAGCGCTTGTGCAGCTTTCTGGAGTAATGATCATCACTCCAAAAACACGATCATTACTCCAGAAATAGGACTTCATGAAAAACATCCCATTGCATGGTCTATTTAGGAAGTTACTGCAAACAGAAAACCAAGTTGTTGGCTTGGGATTGCATCAATCAAGTGAAAATGTCAACACCCATGATCTCTGTTTCTGCTGATTTTCTGCAAGAGAATCAAACTATTCTCTTGTTGTACAGGTGGTCACACCAAGCCACCGAGCACCAGAGGTGGTGATGTCTCAAGGCCAGTACACTTCTGCCATTGACATGTAAGCTGCAGTGATTTATTTTTGATGTGTGGAAAGAGTGACTGCAATTCTCAATCTAGGAAGCAGTTGATTTACTCTGCATATGTAGTAAGATCGAGAAGCATGTCTTGTAAGCAAGCAAAGCAGCACACCCATTTATGAGTTCCTAGACTTCAAGCAACTGCATGGTTGCTCCCCTTCTTGCTGTAGCAAACTGACATGGAGGCATGAAATTAAGGCTCCCCTCTGTGATATAAACCTTTTATCATCGTTTGGCACATGGCAGGTGGTCGGTTGGCTGCATTTTTGGGGTAAGACTTTGTACATGTTGGCATATCTAGTCAAGCATTTATATCAACACAGGGAGCCAGGGAAATGTTTGAATTCAGCTAGTAAAATGTTCTTTCACAGCTCCTGGCTATCAAACACTTGATGTAGTAGTAAAAAACTGAAAAAGTGCAGGTGTGTTGGTTGGCTGGCATGATGATGTTTGATGGATTACCAAATGTCAGCTAATTTGATAAGAACTCTGTGCCTGATTTTTATTCATCATTGGGTCTGCACAGGAGCTTCTTATGAGACAAAGTTACCTTCAAGGGCAAGGATCTCGGGCGAAGCCACTTTTTGGAGTGCGGTATGTTGCTTCCTTTCTTTGCAACAAATTTCTTTTGAACAGAAGACATGAACCTCAATTTGACCAGAAAAAGGCTACTATAATCTTGTGTACATGTCTGATTGTGTCTTTGGGTATAGAGGGGAGCCCAATACACCATTGGTAGGAGAAGCTTATACTGATGATGCTACCTCAGAATTGCATGAACAGGTGCACCCTTCCTTCTTCTTGAGTCCTTAGTTTGATCCATAGCGGTGGAGGTTTCATGTTGACCTGAAGAACATGTGGTGCCTGTAAATGTTTCCTGAACCTCAAGTACCTCACAGCAGAAACCAGGCGACCATCTTTGCCATTGCTGATGCACAATAACAGGCAAGCTGGTCACATTTTGCATAATTTCTGTGTCCTGAATTTTATGGTTAACTGCAGCTGGATGTGACCTTTGATGTAATTGGCACGCCCTGCTGGAAAGACATTGAGAGTGTGCCTAGTGACCACTGGCGTGCATACCTCAAGAAAGTTCCCGGAAGAGTGAGCACTCTTATATTCCACTCGTCTTTCTGAAGACTTTTGTTTTACCTCATTCAGGAGCAATGGATTTCCAGTAATTTCTACAACAGGAGACCCCCACTCATCTATGCTATTGAAAATGCAGGCTGGAAATGTAGTGAAACGGTTGTCAGGACATGTGTCTGATGATGCCATTGATCTGTTACAACGAATGCTAGCATTCGACCCAGCACGTCGATGTACAGCTGATGAGGCTCTCTTACACACTTATGTAAGTGACTCTTTTTCCATTTTATGGTGCCTAAATTGTGTTGATGGGTCTGGTCCCTAATCATTTTGACTCAAATGAGGCTCAATTCTGATACCCACTCACAAGCCAATTCACCACCCTACATACTCAAAACTTAATGTGGGTACACATGAATGTAGCGCCTGAGCAACAGTCTCTGGTGAAGATACTGAAACAGGACCTTTGGTATACTCTATCATTGCATTTTGGCCACAGATAAATGCACATTATCTAACTACAGTGAGAAACTTGCATGCAGTTCAAGGGCATGAAAGTATCACATGATGTGCCATCAATTACCTCAGTGGGAAGAGCACCATTAGTGCTGCCTGACCATCCTGTCTGGAAGATCAGTGAGCCTGCTGTTGCACTTGGACTGCTGGAGGTGGGTTTCTTCTTCTCTTTCAGTTCACTCATTCTGTCCTCACTCTCTCTCTCTTGTTTTATGTAGTTACCAGATCAAGAATGAGAGAGTTTCTGGAATGGTGGTATTTTATGTGCTGTCATGCCATCTTTTATACCCATGCAGAGAGAGCTGGAGATGTCGACAACGCAAGTAGATGGTGGGAAGCACAAACTAGAGCTACTTTTGCAAAGAGAAGTGGAACAGCAGCAACTGCAAAACCATATGAGAAAGTCAATGTTGAACAGTATGCCTAAGATGGTGACCCCTCAAGTTCCACCACTGCTGGCCTCCTCAGGCGTCCTGGTATGGGCACAATTTTTGTCTTCTCAAAATTTTCTGCTTTTGCCAGTTCTCCTGTACATATGTCTTCTAGGAAATTCGTCTCATGGAATTTGATGGCCCTTAACATCAGCAAACCTGCTATAACTGGTCTGTTCAACTGAAGATTTATTTCAGATGCTGTCCAACTTTGATCTCTGCAGGCCCCAAGAGAGATACAGTTCTTTCCTTGCACAATATCAAGGGCAGATGATGCATCAGGGGCTTCTCTGGATAGTTTACCATATGAAACAAGGAGTGTTGAGAGGTCCATTGAAGATCAGGGAGAAGACCCAGATTGCCAAATTCTGGAGTGTCTTCCTACAAGGGGTTCAACTGAGTCGGACATTTCCTGGGAACCTGGGCAAGGGATGCAGAATGCTTTGACCTTAGCAAATGGTGTGGGAGCAACATATAATGAGCAGATGGTGGATGATCCACCGGCCAAACGGCAAAGGAAGATGACAATCAGGCATGCTCCTTACAAAAAACAGTTCAGCTTGGATCCCACTTGAGTCAGTCAAACGGTGTCAAGAAAGAGGTTTGGGTTTGAGGTTTTAGGTACTCACCAGTAAACCAGATTGTCTGGGAGTCTGCATTGCTGGTAATGGTACAGCCTGGCTGCTGAAACTCCACTCTGGATTAACTTGTGCTTTTATAATTGTGTGCTCTGTTTATTACTGTGATCTGCAGGCAAGGTTCCCTTCGCATTGAACTCAATAGAGGTCCACAGATAGTAAGTAATAGCCAGCCTGTTGCAAGAGCAGGTAAGGGCAAATCTGCAATGAGCAGCAGCAACAACACCACTGGACAACACAGTCAGGCAGGGAAAGACAATGCAGGTGAGAGAGCCAATCCCTCCAACTGCATGAGGCCAGGCATGTAAGCTTCACACTTTGGAAACTGCTCCTATTTATTCTGTTTGTAATTTTAGATTTCATGTATGTATAATAATCTTAATTCTTCTGTAAAGCAACAGCATTCTACTTCTGTTTTACAGCTACTTAGCTCTAGAGAATATAATAATTCTATGTTCTCCTCACTCCTCTGAATCTTTGTTATGATTCTATGATGATGCCCTATTCTGGGTAATACAAATGAGATCAGTACCTGCCTTGCTAAACTTCTAAGTTGAGGTTTCCAGGTTTACTCCTTAGCTGAGGGGTGATACCAAAGAAATTTTGTGGTGATTTTCACATGACATCCACAACCCATGATAAAAACGCGAGCTAGTTGATATTGCTGTTCAGTGTTTACATGATGTGAAGCATCCAGGTTCATGCTTCACATACTTTGAACATGATCAAGCACTTGTCTCATTCAACTGCTCAACCACCTGTCCACATTTTGAAGAATGGGTCACTGTGACCTTCTGTATAATGAAATGTGTTGCTAGCTAAGTGTGGTGAAGTATCTGCCAAGTTCATAAATTCCTGATGTGAAATTCCACCATTTGAGCAGGTCTATCTGATGCACTGGTACAGTAAAAGAAGCAATAAACAAAGCTTTGTTGTCTGTTCTTGAATGTCTTACATATCAAGACTAGGGCTATGGTGTCAAATATTTCTCTCCATGGATGTGCTTCTATAACTGAAAGAAGTGCCAGCCACACACAGAGTTGTTGTAGAGCACATTGTGAAACCAGTTGACCATGTGGTGAGGACTACAAGCATATCCATTTGACCCAGATGCTTCTGTGGGACAACAACTATGATAGCATCTGTTTTGGCAATTTTTTGGGTATCTGAGCCCTCATCAGCTACAGTATTGCATTTTTGCATCAGTTGATTGAAGAATTATGTACTTACACACAATGGGTTTTGGAGATCTGACCTATCCTGCAAAATGTTTTCCAACTTGTCCATAGCCATCCCACCCCCTGCCTCCTCCAACTTGCCTTCTGCAATTAGGGCTTCTGTGTTTGCATATGCATGTGTTGTCTCTCTGTGGAAAGTAGGTACTTCTGTGCAGTGGATTATTTACCCAAGGATCCATGATGCGCCAATGCTAGTAAGGAAGTAAATCAAGGCAAATATGAGGTGGGCGAAGATATCCACAGACAGGAGAATTTCAGATTGATTTAATCTCAAATCTCACTCTCTTTCTCTTTATGTCTGCCTGCTTGCTCTTGATCTCTCCCCAATGCAAGCAGCCCATCTGAACCAGCCTCCAACAAACACAAATAAATGCATGACACTATGACATTACAATAGAAAGATCTTCTGTTGTTGTTTGTCAGATGATGAAATCAAGAGCAATTCTAAATGAGTTTTTGCAACATAGTCCTCCAACAAGTTCTGATCAGCTGTTCCTTTCCATTCATATCACAAGTGTGATCATTTTTGTGTCACCAACTGCTTCTCAACTTCTTTCATCACCAGGTAAGCAAACCGAGCTCAAATTGTAACTTCTCCACTGCACTACAATCATTGTCCTGTTTGCACTCACCAGACTTTCACTCTTGCTATCAATCTGCCCTGTATGTCAGTCAAGTGAAGGAGTGGCCACCTTCTACTTGAGGTTCTCATATGGCCATGGGTAAGGAAATAAGAATTGCTGCTAGAAAAAACACCACAGGATACAAGGCACGCTCTTGAAGACACTGTTGCAAAATCAACATGTTTGAACAATTTCAACAGGTTAAGAGATGCCTAAGCCTTCTGCTCCTGCATCTAAACCTAAAACATTATAGAATGCTTTTTGCAAGAAAGGATATAGGCAAACTCCCATCATCTCCACCTAAAGAACTGAATACCCAAACTCGGATCATCAGAATCTCCAAATTTTGCAATCAACATCCAGAGCCATCAAGACTATTGGAGCATTCCTTTCATGAAACTGGCCCTTCTTCTGTTGCTGGTTTTAGGATATGCGTAATTATTTGCCATAAAGATCCACAGACAATCTCAAGCAATATCATGAAACCAAAAAGCATTGCCCTAACTAGTAAAGCACATTGACAGACAGTCGTTGCAATTCACTCTGATGCAATACTGAGCTTAAGAGTATGTGCAAATCTTTGAGTGCAAGAAGCTTCTGTCTGTACATCAGCATGATAGGTATTATACATCTCCTTGGGACTTGGGTCACCAGGAAGGGGGGCTCAATAAAACTGCCTAGTTGTGATCTTTGCAATTTCACTAATCCAGTCTTTAAAGCTGAGAAAGCACTCAGCATTACTTAAATGACATTAACTAAATGTGATTAGAAAAGCATACAAACATCATGAGCTCTGGTTGACTGTAGCGGTTCTGGCCATGATCTTCCAACACTGGGTATGCCACTACTAAACCATCTTGTGCACCAATATACAGCGAGTTGTAAATCCTCCAGTAAACTTCTCGCACTTTCCTCGCAGGATGGAACAGACCCTGCAAGCAGTAGCTCAGCAGAATGGCGGGTCCAAGTGCCACTCTCATGCCCTTGATTGCCTCCATGACTGCATTGATTACATGGGGAGATGTCTCAAAAATGTTGGGCCAAACAAAGTTGAGCAAGTGGATAAGAGTGTCTTCACACCCCAATCCTGCAACACCCAACACCATATGTTTCAATGCTGATGCAGCTTTTTGTCTGTGGACAAGGTCACAGTCCAATAATGCATCTTCTAGAAGTGGGGTGACTGCATAGATGTAATCCTTTCTTGAGGATCAGGCAAGGAAGCAAATCCTTGATTGGGGTGTTATCTTTGTCATACCAATGACATTCACAATTGCCTTCAAGGCTCCCAGGATGGAGCCAAGAACCTCTGGATACTCCTCTCCCAGGTATTCATACAAGACAACCCCAAGATGCCCCATCAGCTGCTCCTCATGGCACTGTTTCATCACCACTGCAATGTGGGATATGAGATCAGCACTTGCTGCCAGACCTTGGCACTCTTGTTGTTGAGCTGCCACTTTCTTGTTCCACAAATTTGAAGGAGATAAGGCTTGACTCTCTGCCCTAATGCATTCACCACTGTGCCAAAACCATTGAGCATCACATTTGCATCATCACTTGTTTGCTCTTGAGAGGCATATAGAATGCCATCAATGAGAAGCTCCTCCAGGCAGGCATCAATATCAGAAGCTCCCAAGCCGGCTACCACTTTCTCAATGGTCTCCATCACCATCCGCCGGTAGGGTTCACTTTCATCTTTCAAGTCCTCCACCACTTGGCCAACAATGTCTGCCACACCCACTTTGTTTGCAACTTCAACTGTTGTGTCCACCAGCTGCCGGTAATTCCTGCGATCCAGGGCCATCCTCTGGACCCATAAGTTATGAAAGAATTCAGGAAGAATTTCCTGTCTGACATAGCTTACTTCCACTCCCTCTGTGCCCGCACATTGCTTGACCACCTTAAGCACTATCTTCTTCATCTCCTCATCAGGGGACTGGAACTCCCTGATCAGGGTAACCATCACCTCCTTGGTGTAGTAGCTTGCATACATAGCATCCATGAGAGGAATGATGAACCCAATAGCTTTCAAGAAGGCAGCCAACACTTTGCCTCTGTGTGATCTAATACCCTTCCAGAGAGGCTTCAACACAGAGTCAAAACTCTCAATACCATAGGGGGCTGCAGCCTCAGCCAGGGCTGCCAGCAACAGTGCTGCGATGGTTCTCACCTTCTGGTTCTCATCATTGAGACCATGCTGATTTCTACCAGGGATTTCAAGTGAGGAAGCACAGCACACCCCATCAAAATGGCAATCTGCTACACAATTTGATACCTGTATGCCTTGCTTGCCATGACTTCTTGCTTTGACAGGCAGCCTTCAAAAACGGCAAGAGTGCAGGAATGCCCAATGCTGAGGCCACCACACTGAAAGCCCTGCCAGTGGTGTTCCTCACATACTCATCAACATTGTCAATATCAGGCCTCATTGCAGCAATCATGGTTGCCAATCCCGCAGCCTTACTCAAATTGGAGATAACCTCACAACCTTCCACACGGGCATAGTAATCTTCATCAATCAACAGAGGTTCAATCACCACAAGAATTTTGTGTACAAAGGGCCTCACCAATTCATCCAATTTGTACAACACTCTGTCAATTACCTTTACCAGCAGATGCTGCTCTTGATCTTCCAGTGTCAGGGACATGAGCAATGGAAGCATCTGATTGAACAATGGCCCTACACCAAGTTCTCTGGCCTTGTCCATCAGCTGTCAGAGTGCAGTTTTCTGCTGTGGAGGTGTGCCATTCTTCACCTTGAGCAGCAGCTTCATGATCTTGCACTCCTTGCTCTCTTCAGCTGTCATCTCCTCCTCTTCCTTCTCGGTCAACAGAGCACCAAAGTATTGATAATCCTCTGGCTTCATTGTTGGCAGGCCCCCTGCTGCTTCTTTTGGAACATCATATTGCTGATTGTGATCCTCCTCAGGGATTGTGTACAATGGAGTACCACCCAGTGGTGTGGGGGTTGCCAGAAGCTTGCAAGCAGGTGTTCTGATTGGAACATAAGAGGCAGGCAGATCCAGAATTTTGTAACCTTCCATGGGAAACATGCTCTCTAATTCCTCATCAGACAGAGGCCTGTTCCTGTCCTCAATGTCCTTCTCCCACCGCAGCATGTTGTACTGCTCTGGAGTCATGGGTGCCTGCAATGCACTATGGCCAGCGGTAGGAGTAGCAAGCTCAATGCCTCCCATGGAGGTAATCCCAGGAGTGAACACAGATGGCGTGGCAGCGCCTTGCATAGGGGTGGCACTGCCCATGGTGGCAGGGGTTTCATCCCACCGCCACCTCTGCTTCTGTGGTGTAGGAGTGGCAAGACCTGCAAGCATGGGAGTGGCATCCCAGGTCATGCCTGCAGGGGTGGCACCAGGAGTGGCTCCTCCTCCAGCAGGGGTGGCATCAGCATCAGAGGCCCGTTCAGGGGTAGGAGTTTCATCCCACCGATTTCTTCGACTGGCAGAGACAGGAGTGGCATTAGTAGAGGCATGTCCGGGCGTGGGAGTGGCATCCCACCGACTGGGCCCTGTGTGGCATCAGGATTATCCCACTCAGATCCCGCCTTTGCCTTCTTTGCGTCTTCCTGCTCAACTGATCCCACCTGTTGCGTCTCTTCGACCCCGCACTCTGGGTAGCAGCAACAGCTGCTGCTATATATGCACCCGGAAGCTGAGCTTTGGTAGGCACTGTGGATTCCTCTTTAGCACTCCTTTCAGCTTCCTCCTCCTTCTTCATGGAAATCAAGCGCAGGGTCTCCTCCTTGTCCCGCTTCAGAGTCTCCTCCCGCATAATAACTGGGAAGGTGCGCACAGAGGCATCGGGGGTCTTGTCACCCATGGCAAAGGCATCATTTCTATCAGGGGAGATGGTGCGGTTAACACGCTGCTTACTGTAGTCATCTTCCCGGTCGAGAATCCGTTGCGGCTTCTTAAACCCTAGCTGCTCATCCGTAACTTCTCCGCGGGGCAAATCCGCGAGCAAACTTCTAGGAGCCGTATAGGAAGCGAGCTTTCTCGCAACTTCTCTTTCCGTGGGATCCTGCTGCTGTTCCTCCTCATCTTCGTTCACAGGAATTGACCGCTCGTAGCCCTCGAACCTGTTGCCAATCCCGTAAAGCTCCCGATCAAAGGTAAGGGAAGACAGAGCCGCAAGTTCGGCTTCCTTCTGACGACGCTCCTCCTGCAGACGAACGATGTCAGCGTCCAAAGTCTCCATTCCTTGGTGAAACCCCTTCGCTTCCCCTTCTGCTCTGCCTGGGTAGCAAGCAAAGACTTTGCTTGCTGGTTCCTATGTACAACTGCGCATACTACAAGTTCCCTGTGGTACGAAACTCCAGTGTTTCTCCGAGTTCTCGCCTTTCTTGATTTGCATCAGAGTTTGTCAGTAGCAAAGGTCGGTGCATGTGTGCTGCAATCGAGAGAGAGAGGAGATGATGGAAAAGCACACAAGACGGTCCTCAAAAACCCAAGGGTGAGAGAAAACAGAGCCTTAATTGGGAAGAACCCTAATTGAGCCCTAACAAAACATACACAATAGGTATACCCTACTAGCTAGGCAGCTTTGACACTTATTATATTATTTTCAGAAATGTTGAAACTTTCAGAATTGTTTTTTCAAGTAACAAATTTTTTTTGTGAAGGAAACTATTGAATCTTCAAGAATATATTATTTGTCAAAATGTCAATTTTCAAATTTTAATTAATTATTCAACAAACAAACATGTGTCAAAGCTGGCAAGGTGCTCCAGATAGCTATTGAAACAAGCCTATGTTTATTTTATTGGCTGTACCTCTGAGGAAGAGTCAGAGGTTTTGTATTTGTAGGTTGGTTGTTCCTTAGATCTGTGTTATTTGACTTACCTAAGATTTACTTTCATTTTGCTGGATCTTCCAAAATTTGAGCCTTTTGAATTTTTAACAAGATTCAGTTTTATGATTAAGTCATTTCAAAATAGAAGAAAAAAGTATTGTTGCTTTACATAGGGAAAGGTTCGACTATGGAGCTTTTCAAATTTTCGACCTCTTCCCATCTACTGGCCTCCAGGATCTCAAATCAAAAAGGCCTCCATAACAAGACCTTCTTCTCCTATGGTTTTTGAGTGCTTTGTTTTATTGATGCTTGGCAGGTTTTCATCATCAATTGTTGATGGATTAGAGGCATCTAATGGATGGTGTTCACTGCCGATTCACTCTGGGTGGGCAAATCAATGGTCTCATAATATGATATGTAACACATTACATATACTACCATCCACCCCCACCCCCTTAACATGCCCAAAACATGTATAACATGGACCCAAGACATCATGTCTTGGAGTGGCAAGGTGAAATTGTTTTGCAGCACTACTCTTGTAGTGACTGCATCAACAACTATGGGCAAATATAATGTTTGGAGAGCCTACTTGTAATAGGTACCTTGGCAACAGGGTTTTTTTTTTTTTCCAATTTTGTGATGTAGCTCAACTGACAATAGCCCATAACATGATTTAGCCAGATTTAGCTACAGATTAAATATGAGAGTAGAAAACAAATAGGATCCTTCTATATTCTTGGCTACCTACTGGAACTTATCATCAAAATTTGGTGATCTAGAAACCTTTTTTTTTTTTTTAAATCTGGTGAATTTGGGCCATTTTTCTCATGGAAAATCCTTTGTATAGGTCGAAATCATATTTTTCAGGTCAAAATTAGGCAAAATTTCGCCCAAAGAAATACACTGCTTGGCAGCTTCTACACTAATTACATTATAAATAGTATAAAGGTTTAAATATTCAAAAAGTGTTTTTTATTTCAAATATCAAATTTTTGTAAAGATAAATAGAAAATGATGAGCCATGACAAAAGGTTTTTCAAACCCTTGAAATTTTTGCAACAGTTTGTAGGGGGAAAATCACATATAGAATAGTACTTTAATGGATTTGGTACCCCAGTGTTGAAATTTTTATTTATTTATTGAAAAAGTATTCATATAGGTATTGTGTAATCATTTTCAAGGTTTTCAGATTGTATTTTTTAAATATGTAAACTATTTTCAGCATGAATGAGAATATTGTGTTATTGATGATGGGTAAGAGCTAAATAAATATTGATTTTTGGTGAAATGTGTTTACAAAACAATCTTGTGCCAAATTTTAATATTTATATGATGATATCCATCAAACATTTGCTCTCACAATATCTCATTCTCCACCAAAGCTTGAGGCCATATTATTGGTCAAGCGAAGCATGGACAAAAATGACAACAAAAAAAATGAAAAACATATTAATGACCAAGCCTTATCACCTTTAGATTTTCAAAATGTTTAACACTATCCACCTTCACACTACACCAAAAATGTGAATTTATGATGCATGAACATACAACTACATGGCATAAGCAACAAGTCCTATTTGATTAGGTGGGATTAAGAGACATAAATACTTTCATCAAACAAAGAAAAATGCCATCTTTGTCATAATTCCGTGTTATAATGTGGGCTACATCCTAAACAACATATTTTTGGAAGCAATGGAACCTTTTGTATTAAAGGTTCAACATGAGGGCAATCATGTTGTGTGCTTTGAATTGAGAGAAAAATGTTTCGGACATCAAAAAATGAAAAGTCCAAATGCTCATTGTTTTACTCACCATAAGATCATACGTAATTTCTAGCTTTGAACCAAAATCTCCACACAACAAATGTGCTACTAATATAACTTTTGCTAATAATCTTCATGCAATTTCACATCACAAAAATGGACATCATTATAACCAAAGCATCTAGCAAAAAACAACATCTTTTAATTTGATTCAAAATGCAATGTTTCAAAACAAGATTGAAGGTCTCAATTATTGCATTCACAATTGCTCATGGGAGCTTGTTAGATACCTTGGCATATAACCAAAGACTCTAATGACAAAAACAAATATTGATGTCACATGCATGTTCCAATTTGTTTTGAAAAAATACAACCCTAAAAGCAAAATGTGTCTTGAGTGGAATTTGATCTTCTTGGTTGGGAAACTTGCTTTTACACATGCCTTATGCTATTCTTGGGAGCCTTTCTTGGACTTTTTAGTCCATGTGATCATCTTTTGCAACGCAACCTATGCAATTTTGATGGACATTTCCTTCATTTAGTAACATACTTTGTACATCATGTGACCAAAGCAAGTATTTACAAATAACAAATCTAATTCCAAAATCTTGCAACTTAGTAGACAAAGGGCCTTCAAGAGTGCTTAAATTACTCCTTTCATCTTTCATATACACGATACTCTTGTCACTTAATTGAAATTTTAATGCAAGTAAAGGTTGAATAATCTCTATAAGTGTCACTCCTAAAATATTAAGAGTTCAAACAACCTTAAATTGGAATATGTTACAGCATGCAAGAATCATTAATTTTTAGTTAACATCATTGCAAAAGTATTGAACCTAGCCCTATACATCTAGAGGCTAAATGTGATACTTATTGCATGGTATAAAATGTAAAGATTGGGAAGACATAAAGTTTCATAGTTTTTTTTAACATTGTTAATTGTATATGTTGTTTCACCAAATTTCTACATTAAAGGAAGTTTACCTTAGAGTCATGTTGCAACGCCAAACATCAAAGTCAAGAACTACCACACATAAACAAATGAATGCAAATACCTACATTGATTTTTTTAAAAAATTAAAAATTAAAAATTAAAAACTATTATTTTGCAAGATCAATATTTTTTGTGAAGCTTCCTTTAACCAAAAAGCTCAATGATTTTCATAGGGTTTCTTATCTTGTTCCTTTTGTTCTTTTGTTGCCCAAATTCAATAGTTTTTGCAGTAACTTTGAATTCTACCATGTTTTGTTTCAAAATTAGGTCCATGAGCTTATTCAACATGTTTTTTCGTTGATGTATATTGTACAATCCTTTTTTGATGTGTATGCATAAAATGTTTTAAGAACTTTCAAAAGTTATTTGATGACAAATTATACACTTCATTCATTTGTAACTTTTGAATGTGATTGTTTTCAATCGCATCTTCCTTGACTAGAAAAAAATACACACTTTTGATGTTCAATGACAAGGCACCCACAATTGTTGTTTTGTTTGAAATGTTGCAAATCACACTTTTCATTGTGTGTCTATTTTTGCTACAAGGACATTAACAACTACTTAGTTAAGTTATAATTAAATTAATGATAAATTGGGTTAAAGTAGTCAATTGTGTTTTAATTTGTAATTATTTCATGTGTGAACCAATTTAAATTATTTAATGTTTGGGATATAGTTCCAAGTTGTGAGTTTTCAAATCATTTTTGGTGATTTGGGATTTCAAAACATATGATTTCTTTGCTTTGCAATTTTTATGTGTTATGCAAAAAAAAAAAAAGTTTGCCCATAGTTTTGTGTGTAGTGACTTTCCATTCTATGTTTTGCTTGAATTCCTGCTTATTATAAGGGAATCATATTTTGAGTTTAAATATGATGCATTAGTTAAAATGTTTTTATGTTATTTTGTGTGATGTGTGGATAATGATAGGTGTAGATGTTGATATGGTAGTGCACAACAACCTCCATGGTGCCCAAAATTGATTCATTTGCGCAATCTTTGCATCCTTGTGTTCTATACAAGTTTGATGAATAAAAACTTTTTACTTCAGCAAATGTTATCCATGTTGAATTTATCTTCAAAATAAAAAATGATCAAACCCTAGTTTAATTAACCATTATTGTAAGTGCAAATTAAAAAGCCAAAAGCAAGAAACCTACTAGTAAGCAAACAAAAGGATTTCAACCCAATTCACAACATCAATCGTGAAAAAAATAAATAAAATTGAAAATTGAAAAAAAAATAGTCAACATTTTAAATTATAATGTTCAATCCTTCTTCAAAAAGACCATAAACTCTTATAACACCTTTGGAGTTTGTAAAACATATTTAACACAAATATTGAAGGTTCTCTTCCTTGAAGGGACCATCAACACAAAACACCACCTACCCTCTAGTTTAAGCTTTATAATGACACATAATTTTCCATCTTTTTGCCCATTACATGATTAAAAACCATATAGAAACTAATTTCACTATTGATATTATGTAGCACCCCTTGATGAGAAATGGGAATATTGACCTCTCAATTTATACGACAAAAATTATGTACCAAGTACCAACAAAAAATTTAATGGACCACCATATGGGGTAATGGTAACCTAACAATTTATTTTTTCATGTGTAACGTTAATTTGTTCAACTAAAATTTACACCATTTAAATTAAAGATTATATAATATTAATTATAAACAACCAATCAAAATCAATAACTTGCCTCAAATGTAGGGCCAAGTTTATATATTAAAAAAAAACATTTATCCTTATCCACCTAGAAAACCTAAACCTATTCAAAACATGATAGACAACCAGTTCAAGATCTAATTCAATTTTGAAAAAGAGACTATTTAAATCGTCAGGTTCCAACAAAACTCGCAACCCCTTATTTGGATACCCCTGGAACTTTGACTATAAGGTGGACTCGAACCTCCCTAGGGTAAAACCTTAAAACCTACCAACATTGGTAAATACCTAGCCCTTCTTAAACCTCCTAGATAGGGAGGATGAGAGCATCTCCAACGATTCTCAGTATTTGACCCTACAAAAATATTTTTCACATCCAAAGTTTAGTTATGTACTCTTTTATAACCCCACCCTTAAAACTGAAACTTGGACAACAAATTGGTGGGGGACTACTAATAGCAAATCATTTGAACCAATTATTATGATGGACCAATTAAAAACACTAAGCAACAGTTAGATCATATTTATTACATTTTTTTCTGCAAGTGCAGAAAGCTGCTGCGCCTTTTACCAACCATGGCAACATGCACAATTATGTTGAGCCAAAAACCATTTTCCTGAGCCAAACCAGCATATGTTGAATTTTCTTCATCCAAATTTACTATCCAAGATCACATACTAAGGGGCAGAGTGAACTAGTAGCCACCAATGCACCAATTGGCCGTTCTGTCCACTGGATGGGTTGCGTTTTTTCATTCAGTGCCAAATGGGGTTCATCACAGTCCATTTCTTTTTGTTGCTGACCACTATATTTTTTCTTTTTTTTTGGTTCTGGGTCATTTTTCCCCTGGACTTGACCTACCACCCTGATCACTTTCCTACCCTCATAAGTAGTGCACCAACCTTGGTACCTTATTTATTATCCCCTATTGACATAGCTACCCTAATAACTAGTTATCATATTGACCTAGTTACTATATATACTAACCATCTACCCTACTAACCTAGCTACCCTACATACACAACCACCTTATTAACATAAGTATTTTACAAACTTAGTCACCTTGATAAGGTAACTTGTTTATTATGTACTAACTTGCCTATTTACATAACTACCTATCTATCTATGTTTTTTACATAGCCAAATACCTAATTAACTACCTACTCATTTTTTT
>Ga0116231_10004520_pt1 | contig 28126 bp, 24 predicted proteins | sample S1TSphgellanicum_2_FD_89695 | JGI IMG/M metagenome (GOLD analysis project Ga0116231, IMG submission 89695) | Host-associated microbial communities from peat moss isolated from Minnesota, USA - S1T2_Fd - Sphagnum magellanicum MG | ecosystem: Host-associated > Plants > Peat moss > Unclassified... | reverse complement strand
GCGACTTAAAAAAGGCCGTGATAAATCAGATGACATTGCGAAACCTTTTGCGAAACTTCCTTCTCCAGGATCCCTTTTACTACTTTGCGAACTAACGCACATCACAACTTGCGATACGTCCAATACCGGAAACTTTTGTATAAATTTGTGATGAGGTTTGCGATACATATTCAAACGCAAAATGCGATGCTCCGAATAACACAATATTGCGATTTCTTGTGAGTCTCAAAGTGTTTTGCGATACTTTGTGTATTTTAAAATTTGCGATGTTGTGAGTATGATTAAGAGGTGCGAACTATGGAATATCACTAGCGTGCACGGAGACTGAGAGGGTCGCAAAGTTTTGGTTGTGGTATATGTCGCAAAAGTGTTGCGATGATTTAAGGTACATTATATAGTAGCGATGGTTGGTGAACCACAATTTGCGATGCATGTCACATCGCAAATATGGCAGGTTGTTTTTGCTTCGCAAACCCTTTCGGTTTTTTGTTTTTCCCTTCGCAAAAAGGCACAATATGTAATAGTGTATGTGTTATGTATTCCAAATTTCTACTTTAAAATATTAGTTTGCACATTTGTGTCTGTGATGTCCACATTTGTGGTTTTCATAAATTGAATTGTTTCAAGTAAACTAATTGTTCTTATTGAGAACAACTTTGGTTTTGTAGTAAAGATGATATCTTCTTCTTCATCTTTAGCACAATAACACTTATGGTCTTTTTATTTCACCTCCCAAATGTTTGGTGACTATAATTGTTCTGACTATCCCATTCCCTTGTATGGTAACAATGTTACTCCCCAAATCATATGCCATTTTAGCATCCCTTGACCATGCTCTTCCCAACAACATGGAATAACTAAAATTTATTACATTATTCTTAAGTATAATAAACGTAATTGTGTAAGGAATGTCATGAACGTATATTTTTAGATCTCTTAAACCCGCTAATTTTGTGGTTGTTTGATTTGCCATCCTCAAATTATATGGTGTAGGTTTAAGCTTTAGAAGCCCCAACTTCAATCTCAATTATTTTATGATGATATTAACTCCAGAACCTCCATCTAACAACATCCTCTATTGTATTCTTCCCAATCTATACTTGGATAACTACCATGTGATTATCTATTACTAAAGTAATTGTCCCTACCATTGGTATTGAAGAATTAACTAGTTTCCCTATGGTTGTTCTACTTAGATTCTAAATTTTTTTTTGTTTTAGTTTTTACCAAAAATACATTTTAAACTCAAGAACTATTTAAAAAAATTATCCCATGTTTAAAGTGGAACTTATTTTTAGCATCTGCTTACCAAGGTCTAAAAAAATCTCTTCTATTATAATCAATTTTTCTTGTGAATTCACTATTTCCTGATATTTCTTTACTTCCACAAGAGTAGTATTTAACATACTTGGCCAAGTTGTGTTCCATCCTTCCATGGACAATGATGGCCCTTTTGTATAGGTCTTTGTTTTTTAAATCTATTGAATTATCTTCACCGTTGACTTCAACCATTCTTCTTTCTCCCGATTAGTAACACTATTTGTTTTCCTTGGTTCTTTATCCTTGAACACTTGTTCTTCAGTTGCCTTACGTCTTGTTGTAATAATAACATCCACCACATTCACATCTGCAATGATTGTTTATGTCCCAACAATAGGTTGAACATCTACTATTATCACAAATTTCCCATGAAACATCTTTTGCATCTCAATAAACTTTGGACAATTTGTCATTTTATGTCCATTCAAACCATAGATGTGGCATGCACATGAAGATGTCTTTTGTGGTTTTTGATCTAGTTGTGTTACCTCTGTGGCTGCCACTGTGGTCTACTCCTTTTTTTTGCATGTTTCCACATTGTTATTAATCATTCCACAATTTGTGTTATATTTGTCAATATTCTTTAAATTACTTTGTGTTTTTGGTGGTGCCGCCTATTTAGTATTCTATGGTACTAAAAGTGCATTTTTTGCTTTTGCAATAGTCATTCCTTTTTCACTCAACATCACTTCCTCATGTTGTTGTAGTGTTGACCGCTTCATTTATGTAGTTGCAATTTTGAGGTATGATTACAAACCCACCCTAAACACAACAGTCAAGAAATTGTTTATGGTTGGTAAACCATGAGCCAACTTCTAAATCTGCTCATAATAAACCTCCACGCTCTTAGTCTCCTCTTGTTTCATGTTTTTCAACTCCATGTATATGAAATTGTCAGTTTGAATCTTCTGATGATGTTTACAAAATGCTTATGTAAGCTTCGAAAAAGTACAATCAATTTTTTTTGACATGTAATTATGGCACCAATCCAATGTTGTATCTCTTAACATATAGCTAAACGCATTGATGATATACTCTTCAGAAGTCTCTACATTTGCCTTCACTAGAGAATTGAACATTCTAACATGAACATTTAGATCAACATTTGTTTTAAAGTCAAGGTACTTCAAAGCTACCCTGTTTAGTTTAATAGAATGGCCATTTCTATGATCAAGGATTCCTACAATTATAACAGATGGTTTTTGATACCTTACTTTTAGATTTTTAGCATATGTACTTTTATACCTTCTAAAAGCTATTGAGTTCATCGTGGTTGGTCTTAATTCTATTGACATGAATAGTCATTATTGGATTAATAAACACCATCCAGGGTGTCCCAACAACTTTAGTAGTGACTATTAGTAGTTTCGAACTTTTACTCAAATTCTTTCCTGCCAAGATTCTATTTGATCCACAACTCAAATTTGTTATAGATCTAATTAATACTCCACTTCTAACAACATTTGTGTTGGGTGCAACAATGGCTTCCACTCTTGTGGTTGGTATGACAACATTAAATGATTGAGTAACCTTTATCCTAGCACGTTATCTTTGGATTTCAGTAACTACCATTTTTGACACTCTTAATGAAGCTGAATTAATTTGAGTTTGATGATGCCACATGTTGTGGTTACCCATTGGTATCTTGTGTGGTGTAGAATGTGGATGTAAATACACCTTTGGTATTTTGCTCCTAAATTGAATGGATGGATGAATTTATCGACTTTGTGGTTCCAATTAACCTCCTAACTCCATGCCTCTTAATCTGTTCTAAACTTCAGGAATTCTTGGTTCTTCATCCTGTGATTGATTCATTAATGTTCTTGCCACGTTTTGTAACTCCACATGTTTAGTAATCCTTATTTTGATATGAAAAGGCACCAAAGGACAATCCATAATTGCATGTCTTTCTTTTTCATAGAATCCACAAACTTTTAAAAATAATCTAGCTATTTCCAAATCCACAAATTCATGATCCCGTGTTTCGATTATGTACTTTATTTGATCCAACTCTGGATTTCCTTGATGTGGGTATGATTATAGTACTTCATCCAACACATTCACTTGTGCCTTCACATATTCAAATGATCATAGTTAGTTTTCCTTAATCTCTTCAAGCACATCGATATTAGTGTTTTCTTCTACCTCCAAATTTTCCATTGGTTCATAATAATCTAGAGATTCAAATTGGTACACAAATTGGGATTGTATACCTCCTATAATATCCCTTGTTTGGTTATTCACCAATTTTGGACTTAAAATTCCTACAGTTGATTAGGCATTACAGAAGTCCCTACTCCATCTTTATCTCTACGGTTCTAAACCAAGATTATGATTGAAAAGTATACTACACCCACTCATTTGGGTGAGTATTTAACTGCATCTCTCTTCATGGAGATTGTCACTTGTAACTATGCTTTCTCTAAAGACCACCAGTCCATACTTCACATTGTACCACTTCTTGTGATAAAAATGACCTATGCCCTACAAATCTTTCTTTTGTTTCTTGAACTCATTTATCCAATATTAAATTCCGATAAGGGGTTTCTATAATTCCCGCATACTCTTCTCCATTTTCAAGATTGTCTTCTATTTTACTTCTAGCGACTTGACGATTTGCCTTCAAGTCCAATTATCATTGTAAACTCCGAATCACCATCTAATTCATCTTATTTCACAATCCTTCATCTTCAAAGTCTATAGATCATTCTATAGTCCTTACGACATCCATTGCTTAAACTTTGATTCATTTTAACATACCCCTTTTAACTTTGAATTGAAAATTTAAACCATTCGTTTGAACACCTTCATTTACAATATAGATAATGGAAAATGTAAAAAACCCTCTTGTTTTTTTTTAAAAAACAAAAAAAAATTCCCCACAAGATGGTTGCCAAATGGTAAAAATGGATTTAATTCATGTAAAACTACTCCACATTAATATAACAACATATTCACACGTCAATATGCACACATTAACAATTTATGCTTTGATTTTAAACACACCTAACTCTTCAGTTCATTAAAACACCAAATTCATGGTTATTTCATATAACTAGAATTTATACTTCAAAATACAATGTAGAAAATCCAAAGACAAAATTACAATTCATTTCATCATAATTTTGATACTATAGAAAATTCACACAACAATATCAATATGAAAATCATTGCAAAAGTTTGTACTTCTCCATTTTATTAAAAAATTTAATTATAATATAATAAAATTCCATGTTCAATTGAAATGAAATCAAAACAACAAAATATAATTTGTAATATATCAAAATAAAATCTATGGTTTTTTTGCTACAAAGTACCTACAACTATTTTCTTACTCTCAAAACAATGTGTCTAAGAATGAAACCATTTTCCTATAACTTCCATCTTTGGGTAGTCCCAAGTCATATCATCATGATTCAAAACCAAACAAGAATTCAAAATTCAAACCTACAATGTTCCATGATCAATCCCTATCCTAAATGCCTTATTCATCCAAAACAATGTAATCATCCTACCCCCTTAACACATGTCAAGAAGGACCACTTGACAACCTTCACCAAACATATTCCGGTTTATGATCCATCATTGGGTGTAAAGTTCCTACATCATATTCAAATTCATTATGATATGAACTCTAACTCGGAGATGGTAATTGAGAAACTACCAATGTTTACATCAATAATGGTCTCCAATGAGGAGAAAGCTTCATGGTTCATCCAATGGAATGAATTGTGTTTTGAAGGAGACCAAAAATTTCCCAAAACAAGGTTTTTCTAACTCTACATTTGACAAGTGGCTTCATAAGGTCACCTTTTAATCTTTGTAACTTTTTAATATACATCTTGCATTTTCATAATTATAAATTTCTTTTCAACTTTCAAGGACTTACAACTGTTGTCTACTAGTATGTAGCTTAAGGTAGAGGGTAAAAAATTATATGTTTCAATTGTCGTAGATTTTGCCTTGCCTATCAAGGATATAGGCGAGTTATTGTCCCTTTCGGATTACATCAAGGAATAGAGGCTTACCATTTGGGATACTACATTTTTTTGAGAGTTCAAATCAAAGGATGGAATTTGATAAATAAGACTTGGGAGCAGCCAATTGGCAAAATTGAAGCTCTAAAAAGAGTTCTTTTATGTGCATGCACTCTTGAATCATTCCCTAGTTATTACCTAAGTTGCTTAAGTGCTTATATCTAACATCTCTTCTTGTTTCTCCCAGGTATTTCAATTTTTTGCTCCTTTAGGGAGGCACTATTCTTGAGATTTAAAGGCTATTGAAGATTTGGAGGTATCCCAAATTGGATAGCACCATGTACCAAAGAGAGTTGCTATGAGATTAGACCTCCTCCCATCTCCAAGATTGTCCTTGGTATGCGGATTACCCCAAGGACAACACATTTCCTTTTGAGAGAAAACTTCAAGAAAAACATGACCTTGACTTTGTTGAGTGTCTTGCATTGTTTAAGCTGGAAGCAAGGACAAGTAGCAAGAAGAGACAACATGATGGAGCAAAGAAAAAAGGCAAAGGAAAAGTTTCAATTTTGAAGTAGAGAATTCTAGAGTTTCATAGCATCATGACGATAGGCAAAGAGAGGACACATTGCCATTTGAATCACTTGTGGATGTGCAAGTGAAATAGCTTGACATTTTTCCTAGTGGAAGAGGTTGGATTTGAAGGTTTCCAGGACGATCCTTCCTAGTAGGATCGAAAATCAAAGGTATGGTGTGATTTCATTGGTTGATGCTCCACCAAAATCATGCGAGCAAGCTACTCCACCTCTTATAAAGGTACATTCATCAAGGAGTTTGCAAAGCAATGTCAAGGTCTTCAACCTTTTGTGGACTTCCATCATGACATCTACGTTGGAGCTTGAGCATTGGCTTGAGGAGTTTGGACAAATTGATGACTTCATTATTATTGTGAGTTAAATTCTCCTTTCTTCCCATCTTCTATTTGAAAATTGCTAAAACTAAATCCTTTGTAAAAATTTGAAGAACACATTCCACATTGGGTATTCATAGATTTCATTTGCTAGGACTGACTCCATCCATCAAAGTTCAATGCCAAACTCTAGTGAACTTGCACTACACATTACCAAAATTTAGCACCAAACTTTGGTGAATGGAGGCACTCCCAATACATTTAGTGCCAAACTTTGGTTGGGTGTTGGCAAGCTATGGTCTACACAAAAAAATATCACAATTTGACAATGTTAGGAAAAGGAAATAGAGTAGAAAGCATATAGGCAAGTCAACAAACATAGACACGTCGAGATGACAAAATAAGCAAAACAATGTGACAAAGTAAGCAAATTAGTATGACAATATAAGCAAATCAATATGGCAGTATATCGCTATGACAACATAGTGTAGTTGATTTGTGGCAAGTCGATTTGCTAGACAGTTAAATAGTTATAATTGTTTTGTGGGGGGTATAAAAATACATTTCGATTGATTTGCAAGGGGTTCGAATGATGATTACAATTGTATGTATGTTTATGCGGATCTTTTAGGAAAAAGAGCTTGGAAAGGAATTATGAAAGGAAGGAAGGGAGAAAAACATTGTAGAGCTTCATGGTTTATGGAAATATTAAAGATGTTCTTTCTTCCATTCTTGTGATGTAGCATTATGTGTGGACTTAATTGAATGAATCTCCAGATTTAGAAAGGATTGAATGTTGTCTCAGTTAGTATGTTTACATGGTATTCATTTTAATGGAATAGGACAAGGACCTAGTAGTGATATAAAGGTAGTTAATTTATTCACGAAAAATCAAAATTAACACTTGCAAAATTATATCACTAACATTTGGTGACTATGCTAGGGATAATTCAATTTGTTGTTGGAGCAATTGGAGGATTTAGGATGTAATTTCTCCAAATTCATGTAAGATCTTTCCACATTACAATTAAGTTAATGGAAATTGAATAAGGGAAAGTGGAAATTGATGAAATTGATTTGGGATTTTGCTTAATACATGTTCTTTATAGGGTATTACCTTATGGATACACATATTTGATGGGTGTTTATAAAATTGAAAGAAAACATAGTAGAATGAATAAGATGACTGTTTTGGGGGCTAAACAAGTATTAGCTTTTCCAAATTTATTCACTCAAAATCAATAATACTTTTGGATTATTATAATAATGTGTATGAAAAAATTATGAAAAATGGTAGATTATGACTCTTGTTGAAAGAGAAGATGAATGGAGGAAAGAAATTATAATTGTAGAAGAAACTAAACAAAGATTAAGAATAAATTGTAATTATGGGTGGAATTTTCAAAATTATTCATATACACCAAGGAATACACTAGAATTAGATGAATGAGGTAATTTTGAAGGGAGATCTAAAACATTACCTGAAAACATACAAAACTTGATTATTAAGAAAATAATGGTGGTACTGAGGTGTGGTGTATACAACATAGATCACTAATTATTGATGCTATAGAATTGAAAAAATATAGAAGATGGTTACTAGTAATTGTATGCATAATCAAATCAATTCCTATAAAAAATAAATTATAATGCATCATTCGATTCAATTCGTGGACATAAGATAATTTATTAGACCCAACATTAATGCATTAATAGAAAAATGGATACCAAGTGATATGCTTTGGGCACCTAGGTCTATGAGTTCTAAATATGTCATGATAACAAGAGGGAGTGAATAATACATCTCTAAAATAATTGAATTAGAAGAATTTTGGTCTATAATCATGATTCTATTATTGTATGGGAATTAATTAAAAAGTGGGAGTGGTAGTAAAAATGGTTATATAAAAGAAACATGAATTTTTGTTTGGAGCCTATGTTGGATAGAAATAGAGAAATAAAAGAAAATAATAGATTGAAAAATTGGAGAAAAAATAAATCAAGAGGAAGCTAAAGAGGTTACTATTGCAACCTAATAATCTATTACACAAAATAGATGGAAAGATCTTGGCATAATCTTTAATTCACCAATAGCATATCATGTACTTCAACATGTAGAAGAGGAAGTTGTGATTACAATTGTTCAAATTGATGTTGAGGAAGTAAATGGATCAACAAGTGATAGGACTCAACAATTTACGTAAATGGGTTCACCAAATGTTGATCATGAATATCAAAAACTAACTAAAAAATTAAATGTGTTGTTATTGAATACACCATATATTACTATCAATGCATTTGGAACAATTGATTAGGTGATAGAAGAAGGGTGGCCTTGAATACCAAACAGCAAGCTAACAAAAAATTAGTGAAAACTCAAAGCAATAGTGGAAGTACTGATCGACCACACAAAAAGAGTTATTTGGAACAACTTTGAATCTTGATTTGTTGAATATAATAACTTTGTCAACTTAACAACCAATAATTATTGTAACAGTGATGAACATGAATCCATTCATGGCTATTGTACTTGTTAATGTTTTGCACATTTAACTATCAAAGTATCATGACAATGATGATCCAATTATACATATTCAACAACTAACTAAAGTCTGTGTGATTAATGGAGAAGATATGGATGATCATAAATTATAATCTTTTCCAAATTTTCTTAAAGGGAAAGTTGTTGATTGGTTTGCCAGATATGAGATTATTCATCTAACAACAACATGGAATGAAATACAATGGGCTTTCATTAGTCAATTTAGTGAGATTCGTAATGAAGGACAAGTGGTTACATCTTTGAGATATGCAAAACAGAAGAAATATGAATATGTAGAAGAACACTATGACAAATTTTTGCGACTTTGTGCGATTATTCCATAGCCAAAGTCAAAATGGTCGTTATAAGTATGTTGCAAAGAACTTTGGCGGATATAACAAAGTTGGCAATTGTGATAGAAGAAAATATGTTAATAAGAAAAAAAAGTACAACAAAATATCACCAAGACTTTGATAGTGAAGAATTAGGAGATTTTGATGAAGAAAAAAAATGGAGACCAAAGAAGAAAAAAACAAAAGATCACTTTGAAACTATTAAAAGAGGTGTGTATTGTCAAAATTGTTATAATGAAGGACACCTTATAAAAAAATGTAAATTATTGAACAAATTTTGTCAGATATGCAAACAAAATGATCATAATATTGATTAATGTCTTAACAAAGTAATGTCTTGAAGATGTCCTTCGAGGGAAATTGTTTTAATGCATGTGGTAAAAGCAAAAACACTAGTTGTGCAAGAGTAGACATAAACAATTACAAGAGTATAACACACTAAATACTCAATTTGGAAATTGATAATATAATCAAGACCAAATGGTCAGAAATGGCGAGGTAATGGTTAAAACAATCAGAATAACCAATATAACTAGCATGATTATATATAATCAAAATAATAGATTTTGGCAAAATGGAGTAAGGTGTTTTTGTTGTCATAAAGAACATGTAAGAGTTGATTGTCCTATATGGAAGAAAGTAATGGAAGAGGAAGAGAAGAATTCCAAACTGAAAGTTGGAATAAATGTTGCCATGGTCAAGTGGAACTAATTAGTTGTTGATGTGTGTGTGACCATGCGAGGTCAAAGGGCAAGTATGCCGGTAGAAAGCTTCTAAAGAAAAAGGTCAATCCTACAAGGGGTCAATGAACCAAATGGGAGAAAGAAAAGAAGGTTCATTTGGATGTAGTTATAGAACTACAGAAAATTTAAAAGTTTGAAAATAGACCCATTAAAGTAGAAACGTTACCTGCTGACTTGGAACCGCCAAGTTGTTTACTTAGCTAGGAGGACTAAATGGAGAAGTGCCATTGGGAATGACAAAGGAAGTCAATTTTTTCCAAGTGGTCACAAAGGGTTAGTTGAAACGACCAATTGATATGCCAAGTTAGCAGGAGCTAGCTTACCAACCAAAATGGACAAATTGACTAAAAAAATCGATTTGATGAAGGTAAGTGAATCATAGGGAATTGATAACAATCTATAAAAGGACAAATCGACTTGTCTAAATAACCAAGACAAAATGACTATATAGAATGTAGTGGCAAATTGAAATGGAATGTTTGAAACATAAAATGGGTATCGAGTTAATATGAACTCAATAATAGAAGTTACAAAAATAATTATGAATTTGAAATTAGAAGTGAAGTTGGATAGTTGATGAGAATTGTCCTCAATTAGGGGGGATGGTGGAAAAGTTTTTAATCAAAATGAAAGAAGATCAAGTTGTAGATGTTTGCAAAGTAACAACAAAGGTTTAAGATTTTGATGAAACTATGCTAGTTGTTCAAGTTTAGGAGGGAAAATTTGAAGTAAGGGATGTGTTAATAAACGATGGTTCCAATGTGAACATTGTCTCTAAGAGTTTGAAAAAGAAACTCAAATTGAAAAAGCCTCAATTGGCTCCATTTGTGGTGCGAATGGCCGACCAACGAAAGGTGTAGCCAATTGGTTTGATTAAGAACTTGAAAATCAACTTGGCATGTTGTGATTACAAAATTTCAATCATTGTGTCAAATATGGAGAATGGAATGGAAGCTTCTTCCATGTTATTGGGACAACCATGGCTAAAATTGGCAAGAGTTCATCACAATTGGGGTGATAATACTCTTATTATTACTTCAGGAGAATGAACTATGACATTAAGTACAATAAAATGAATCAATATTAATTCATCATTACCGCTGAAGAATTTAGATGATGGATTTTACTAGGAAAAAAAATTGTTATAATGAAAATAGGAGCAACTTTATAATGTAGTACCAAACTTATGGCATGTAAGGGAAGTAGCGCCTAAAGAACTATATTTCTTAAAAGAAATTGATTGTTGTATGTTACAACCAAAAAACAAAGTCAATTATCCAATGTATTTTTATGAGCATCAACTAAGAGAAGATTTAATATAGGATGAAATTGTCGACATCACTATCAAAGAACAAAAGATTATTGGTTGGACAGTTACAATTGAAGAACAATTAGTTAAATTCAACTTGGGAAGCAAAAAAAAATCTAAAAAGGTATTAATTAATGCCATACTACCAAATGTATTTCAAGCACAAATTAAAAAGGTGTTAGTGGAATATAAAGATTGTGGAACTATAAGGAATTAGAAGGAATTCCAATAGAAGTATGTGAGCATAAAATTGAACTGATGGTGAATGTTCAACCGGTTAAGCAAAAACAATATAGATGGAATCCAAATTATGAAATTATGCATTAAAGGTTAGAAAAGACCTTGATAAATTACTAGATGTTGGATGTATGTATCTTATAAAAACCACCCAATGGTTATCCCCTTTAATAATTGTGCCAAAGAAAAAATGGCAAATTGGGTGTATGTGTGGATTATTGGAAATTAAATGCCCAAACCAAAAAGGATCCATTTCCATTACCTTTTGGATTTAGTTCTTGATTCAATGGCTAGACATGAAATGTATGCATTTATGGATGGTTATAACAATTATAACCAAGTTAAAATGGTAAAAGAAAACAAAGAAAATCCAACATTTATTTTAGAATGGGGTGCATATGCATATAACTTTATGCCATTTGGATTATGTACTGTTTTTGCCACATTTCAAAGAGTGGTGACAAAACCTTTTAAGGAATATTTGAATAAATTTATGCAAGTATTCTTGGATGATTTTAGTGTATATGGAAGTAAAAAGGACCACTTAGGTCAATTACAAAAATGCCTAGAAGAATGGAGACGAAATGGCATAAATCTTAACTTAGAAAAATGTGCATTTTGTGTTAATTTCAATGTTCTACTTGGACACATTGTTTGTAGTGATGGATTATTAGTGGACCCTAAAAAGGTTACTACAATCATTACAATGCCAGTACTAGTTAATGTGATAAAAATAAAAAGATTTTTGGGAGTAGTTGTTTCTATTGGTGTTATTTTTGAAACTTTGCTAACAAAATAGCACCCTTGTGCAAATTTTTAAGGAAAAATGAAGAATTCAAATGGACTAAAACTTATAATAAATCTTGGGAGTGGATGAAAACATCTATGACGTGTTTACTATTGTTAATGGTACCAAACTAGAAAATCAAATTTCATGTGCATATTGACGCATCAAACTTTGTTCTAAGGGTTTTTTTAGGTCAAAACCCAAAATATACCATTGATAAACCAATTTGCTATGCAAGTAGATTTATGAATAGTGTAGAAAAGAATTATACAACAACTGAAAAGGAAACATTTTAGCAACGATATATGTTGTGAAGAAATTCAAACACTATTTGTTATGAAATAGTTTCATTTTCTTTGTAGTTCATCAAACATTATTGTATATGGTGAACAAATCAACAATAATAAGTTGAATTACCAAATGGCTTTTATTTGTTATAAGAGTTTGATTTTAAAGTTATTTACAAATCGAGTCAAGTTCATTTCTTATTAGATCACCTATCGTAACCTTAGCCTTGGGTTTCGCAACCAAGGCAAGGGCTTGCAAAGGTGTGGGCCAAGATTGAGCCCGAGAATCACATTTCATGTTCCTAGGAGTGCAAAAAAGTGTGAGGGAATGAACCCTCACACTCACAAATGAGCTCCCATTTTGGGAGTTGGAGTCCCGATGGACTCCCAAATTTTCAAAAGGCGATTGCAAGAGTCAAAATTCATTGGATTGAGAAGTTCCTTATATCATTGGAAAGCTCTTGGAATGAAAATGTTTAAAATGAGCTCACATCACCCATTTGAATACTTAAAACATAAGTTATGGCCAAAAGAAGGGTCGGGAGTCAAATTGTCAATTTGACTTTCGACCACTAAACGTTAATAATCAACCCGATTTCCTTGCGTACATGTGGCATGCCACATATTATTGGAAAGCTCTGGACGAGGGCTACAACTTTTTTACAGACCTCATCTCAATCAAAGATTTACACACAAAGTTATGGGCCTCCAAAGTTGTGGGAGTCCCAATTTCGGGAATTTCGAGACTCCCATTTGGGAGTCTCGGGCCAAAATGCCATTTAGGTGCTAGCCCCATGGCCAGGCACAAAGTATACTATAAAGGGGAAGGTGGTGGCTTCCCCCAAGTCCAAGCCGTGGTGAGTTTTATGAGTCCGTGTTTGTTTGTGGCTCGTCCTTACACCAAAAATGTGTCAGCTATGCATTAATAAACTTATTGTTTGATTTGTGTAGGTCTGTATGATTAATTGAGTTACTTGTCAATCTTCCTAGTCCCCATCCTAGAGCTCGAGCACGCCCCTTTACCCATAAAGTGCTGCAAGTTAGGGAACGTGCCCTGATTTCTTACTCTTCCGATGTTTTCACCTTAAACTTACATTTGGATCTATCAAAGAGCTTGGGAGCGTGTCATCACTTGTCCAAAACTAGTCATGGGGAACCAACAAAAATGGTAGATGATTAGTTACTTGATGCTCATTTATTTAATGTGGGAGTTAATTGGTATCATCCAATCATAAAATATTTAAAGAAAAAATATTTTGACAACAATGTACCTAAAAAGGAAAGAAGTTGAATAATCATAAAGGCTAGAGTCTACATTATATGATGGATAACTATATAAATTAGGACTAGATAGGGTCCTACAATAATATTTAATTCCAAAAGAGGCGTCTAAAGTATTGGAAGATTTCCATGAAAGGTTGGCTTATGGGCATTTTGGCATGAATACTATTGTTTAAAAAATATTATCTTTAGGCTATTGGTGGCCCACTATGCATAAACGCTAGTAGAAAATTTATGTTTTGTAACTTGTCTTATCCAACTACACATGTCACGTGTAACTAAAAAATAGTTGCATTCTACATTTTTTAGTTACATAAGACATTTGTAATTGCATAAGACAAGTTGTAAAAGACAAATTTTCTTCTAGTGAAAGATGTTCTTGAATTATGTCAAAACTATGACATTTGCCAACATTTAGAGTCTATATGGTGAAGTGGTAAAAGGCCACTCAAATCGATTATGGCATTTGAACCCTTCATGAGATGGGGTTTTGATTTTGTAAGACCAATTAAACCAACGACAAGATATAGTAGAAATCAATATATCATAGTAACAATTGATTATACTACTAAATGGGTAGAAGCAAAAGCACTTCATGACAACACCATTAAAATCACCACTAAATTTATTTATGAACAAATTATTACTCACTTTGGCTACCCAACCCATTTTTTAAGTGACTAGGGTAGTCGTTTCATTAATAAAACTATTGAGATACTTGTGAAAGAATTTATGATTTCACATCATAAGTCAACTACTTACTATCCACAAGAAAAACATGCAAGTCAAGTTGATTAACAAAACATTGGATAAAATATTAACCAAACTAGTAAATGCAAATAGAACAGATTGGGATGTAATGTTGGACACTATTCTATGGGCATATTGAATGACTTACAAAATGACAACTCAATATACACCTTTTGAATTGGTTTATGGCACTCAACCAATTATGCCAGTAGAATTTGTGGTACCAACCAAAAGAATTTGCGATTCACCATAAGAAGATCTAGACAAACCTATTCAGATAAAGAAGGAGGATATATTTAAATTGGATGAAACTCATTGGTAAGCCAATGAAAATATACCCATATTTAGTTGTTATGCAAGGAATAAAGGGATGAAAAAAAGAAGATGAAATTTTTTAAAGAAGGAGAATTAATACTATGGATGCTTAAAACCACAAAAATAAAAGGAGGTAAATTTACATTACCTTGGAAGGGTACCTTTTAAAATACAAAAAATGTTTGATAATAACACTGTGGAGTTGTCAACCATAAGTGATGAGGGGGTAGAGAGAATAAATATTAACAAACTAAATGCCTACCATCATAACAATCCACCAACCAATGTAATAATAACAACTATTACAATTGATACAAGACCTAATGGAAAAAATATAAATAGGCATATAAAGAAAAACAAACCTAATTTTCCACTTAACTTGCATACCAAACAAAAAAATCTACCCTAGACTAACCCAAAACATAGAAAAGAATTTAATGAAGATGATATTGAGTAGATTGAAGAAGAAGATTCAAAAAGTGGCATACCAAGAATGTCTAAAGATGAAAAATCAAGAAAATTTAGTTATAAAGGAGGGAAAAAATGAATAGTACCATTATATCCAAGAAATTATGTAAATGAAAAAGAGAGCCATAAAAATAAAAAAGTTGGTCTAGAGCCTAGGCTAACTTGTGTGAAAGAAACAACACATGATATGCTCAACATGCCCGTGAACGAGTCGCATCTTGTATGGCCACTAGAACAGCTATTATGTTCTTAAGAGTTAGTCGAATTGAAAGTCATCAAGCATAGATACCACATGTGGAAGGACTACTTAGAGAGAGATAATGAATAGATTGTTGAGTGGAATGTAACAATAAAAGAAGTGTGCGAGAGAGAAATCCATAGTAGAGTAAGAGCTGCAAAACAAGGAGTGCCAAAATATTTTTTATTCGAGCCATACATTGGAAATTCTAATGGAGAGAAGTTTGCATAAGAATATGTGCAAAAACGACATGCTTCTCAATCTACAGCCCTAGATAAGCAAAGGAGTTCTTATCAACCATAGACTAGAAAGAGAGAAAGATTAGGGAGGAAAAAATTAGAAGTGATGAAGATAATAGTTCTAGAGTGACAATGATTGAGAGTTTTGACTTTGAGGATGTGTGGAGTTTTAACCACCCATGTCTAAGCATGAAGGAATGTCAAGATAAATTACGTTGAGTGAAGGTGCCTGTTAAGAAAGGAGCATTTCAAGCTTTCCAAGAAGAGGAGTGTGAAAATTGAAACTATGCTCTGGAGTTAATTTTGCTGTGAGTTTGGGAATACACAAAGGAAAAGCGAGAAGAGAGGTTTGTTCCTTACATTTCCAAGAAGCAAGAGCAACTTGTATAAAGAACAAAAGTTCGTAGTGGGTAAAATGAAGCATGAGATGGAAGAGAGTAGTGGGGGCACAACTTCAAAGCAATGTAGAGTCAAAGAACTAGAGAAGTTGACAACTCCAAAAGGGTTAGGGAAAATTAATTTCCTAGGCTTTACACATGGTAGCATTTGGACCTTGATGAAGGAAGAAAAGATTGGGCAAAGAAAGAAAGGCTTGCAAAAATCAAAAAGTTAGATTGGACTTTAGTTGATGAGCTAATAGTGAAAGAAATGATTGGTAGTTATGATCATGCTGATCAATATGTTGAGTTGAAGGGAAAACAAATCAACATAGGAGAAGGAATGGCAATGATTTTTGTTTTATCTCGTGAAGGGATAGTACCAATTGGAAGATAAAGTTACAACCCAATTGTTGTAACTTATTTCATTGGAAATGAGGATGAGCACTACATACTGGGTTCAAGATACCTGATTGCCAAAATAAATGGCAAATGGAAGGTAACCAGACTTGAAGCATTGACAGAGATCATGTCTTTCAAAGAAGGAAACAAGTTTGCTCCAAGTGTTTTGATTTCAACAATGTTAGTAGCAGAAAAGGAGAAGGTGAATTCTGTTGCTTGGTTTTCATAGAAATTATGAAATGAAATCATTGCAATTCGATCCAAAGCAAGGAAAATTAGGAATACATTAGCCGGACTAGCTTTGACCATTATTGGTTATCATTTTTTGAAGCAATGGGAGCCAAAGAAGAAAAATCTATTGGGACCAAGAAGGAAACCTAAAACAAGAAGGAAAAAATGATTGTTGATGTCATTGCAATCTTGTTAATAAAGAAGAAGAAGAAGAAGAGCAAACTGACTATAACCACAAACAAGGAGATTACAAAAATATCTCTAGCCCAAGAAGGGAATCCTAGTGAGGTTGTTGAAGCCTCAAGCATTCTAAATGAGATTGGAGGGAAAAATGTTGAGATATGTGGTGAGGTAATGGAAAATCCTTTAATACCCATTGTGGAAGAAATAGAAACAAAATTGGTAGAAGACATTAATAGAAAATCCCTCTTTTTAAACCAAAATGTTTCAAGATGTGATTACAACTATGTTGCAACTAGATTTTTAAAAAAATTTCAATTGAATAATGGCAATTACCAATGAAGTTGAGTCATCAACTAAAGTGCTATATAGTTGAAAGCAATTTTCAACTAGGTTGTGTTTTGCCAAATATTCCATTGAATATTCTTGGCATCAACAATGTTTATAAGTTGAAATGCCTATTACATTGGTAAACAATGAAAAACATGTTTTGAGTAAAAGGTCATTCTTGGAATATTCTTAACATTTAAGGTTCTTTAGTTGACACATAGTCAAGATATTAACCAATGTTCAACTATTTTGGTGACACCATCAACAAATGCATGGATGATAAAATGTAATTTCATTTGCAACTTTGTTGTAACTATCTTTCAACTTGATTAAACAACTAATAGGTGACTTTGCCTTTATACATATCATATTTGTTAATATTTATGCTAAAATTTGATAACATTAAATTACATGAAAATTGATTTGTATAAATAAATAGTTATGTGTGACATGACTTTTATAATGTATTAAAAATTTGAGTAAATTCTCTTGAATATAAATTAATAATTTATATCTTGTAAATGTTCATACATTTAATATTTGATCTTTATGTAGACCACATTTAGTTTATGATATATAATTGATGATAATTAAATTGTGAAATTCTAATGTTCATTCATTTCCTTTCATGTGATAGCTTAATGTTTATCAATAATTATGATCAAAATTCATTAAACATTAAATTACGTGTAATTTTTATTTGTAAAAGTGAATGGTTATGTATGATGTAATTTTATTTTAATGCATTCAAATGATAACATTCAATTTTGAAATAGAATTAACAAAATTTTGAAATATAAGTTGATAATAATGCATAATATGTTATATATATGTAATTTCTATTTTTGTGTAAATCAAATTTAGTTTTCAATATATAAAGTGATGATAGATAATTGATATTCTTGTGGAACTTTAATGTTTACTCATTTTTATACATATGATAAATAAGTTATATTTGTTCAAAATTTTATCAAAATTCATTAAATTGAAATTACATGTAAATTTTATTTGCAGAAATATTTAATTTGGATGCAATTTCTCATTTAAATAATAAATTAAGTGTATGATAATAATAATAATAAATTAAAAACATAAGTTAAAAATATTGTGTATTGAAATATTAGTTAGACTAATATTTTTGTTAATGGGGTTTTCTATTACCTTGATTTTGAAATTGATTTAAGAGCATGAGAAAACTAAATAGGTTATGATGTTATTTTTCAACAAAATTTGTGGGGTATCTTCTTTATGTCCTTTATCAAAGTATTCCAATATATTACAATAATTTTATTAATTTACTTCATAAACAAAGGGCTTCCTCTTTTTCCTAATTGAAGGAAACAATATAAAAACATGTCCCAAACCAAAAAGTTGTCCAATGTAAATACCAATGTTCTTATATGCCTTAATATTTTTTTGTTTTAACAATAATTAAACACTATTAAATGAACTAAACACTTTTTTTTCCTCCTAGATTCAAAATTTGGCTACTTGCTTATTTAACCACCTATTTTACCTTGTACCTTATTTAACCTACTAGTTTTGTTCAAAACATATCTACAAATCTTTTTCTAACTAACAATGTTCAACACACATAATGATAGTTATTTCTATAAATTTAATGAAACATAATTAAGGTTAATACTTGGCATTAATGTAATAATTAATTTAATAGTAACTATTGGTTTGAATATATCTTCAAATTATTTAATTCATTATCATTTTGCTTTACATTAAATAATAATAACAATAGGCATATTTAGTATGAACATCTACTAATACATGATTATATAATTTCAAAATACATATTTCTTTTAGCACTATTATATTTAACGAAATATTTATAAATATAATTTTAAATAAATGAATGAATAATAAATTTTTATTAGAATATTTTAATCAATTATTAAATTATGGAATTAAGAAAATTTGTTGAATATTTTTTACAAGTAATTAACATGATTAACTAAACATAAATTAAATAAACTATTAGTTAAGGTTTAAATTTAATTAAGTTAAAAATAGGTTGTAATTAGTTGCAACTAATTGAGTTGCAATTATGTTATTATAGTTTGCAACTAAGGTAAAGTAATTGACCACCATACACTCAAGTTATTAAAGAACTTTAAATCTTAATATGTCCTTCCTTTGTTTTTCAAGTTCAAAATGGTGTTTTAGAGTTCAATTTGGAGTAGCCATGGTAAATCATTCAAGGGTGTAAGCATGGTAAATAATATTAAAAAAGTTGATGAACAAAAGCGAAGTTGAAATTGAGACAATTTGTTTTATCAAAATACCAAAAAATTATCAAGATTTACTTAAACTTGATTTTCAAACCATTGTGCTTTTATGTGGGTTTAGTATAAACATAATACAAAATTTGAATGTTTTTTAAATAATAAAAATAGGTAACATTCCAATTTAGTACATTCGTGTTTTTTGTGGTTCTTTTCCATTAGTTTTTTTCATTTGAAGCTTCAAGAACTATAGTAAAGCTTAACTTGGTGCACCCATAGCTATTTAGATCACTCAAATTGAATAAGAAGTGAATAAGATATGACGTTCTAAAATAATGGGTCATTTTTGGAATAAACACATTATTTAATTTTGACATGTTTTATGCTTATTTTGTGTTGCTCCTTTACTATTGGAACTTAAAGAAATAATGTAGAGCTTACCTTAAAATTCCCATAGCTTTTTGCATCATTCAAATCATACAAGAAACGAGAAAGATCTATACATTTTTAATTATAGGCCTATGTGTGTTGTTAGGCTTGTCTTCCAATGGTGAAAACTAAAATATTTGTCCCATATTGTTTGGCTTCCATTTTGATAATATAAACTATATAAGCAAATGCATTAGGAATATGGAAAACCAAAGTAAACATGAGAATGTAGTAGCCATTTGGGATGAGCAAATAAAAAATGTCCAACCTTAAAGGCTAAGTTAAATGAAATAGGATTTTATTTGTATCTTAGGTATAAGCCTAACCTAATGCTTATGTTTAGTTTTAACTTAGGTGCCCGGGTTAAGCTTTAACATAAGCCTAGACAAGGGGGTTCAGTTTCAAACTTAACCCATCCCTAGGTAATTAAGTGGCTACTTATGATTAGGCACCATGTACGTCTATATGTTTAGGTTATGCCAAGTGGCATTAAACTATCGGTCCACCCTAATCCTTATCAAAGTATAACACATGTCATCCCACCATTGGCCAAATGCATTGACCATTTTAGTTGCAACATAGTTGACCTTTCAACTTAATCTCTACTATGGGCAATCAATGGTGGAATGCTTTGAATGTGCCACTTGTCACCACATTATTACTTAAATTGACATAGTTGAAATGTAGTCAAAATTGCAATTGAATATTTTGTTGATGTCATATGCAATCAATGGATGAAGTTCATCCATTAATTGAAGAAAGTTGACGACATCTCATGATTAGGTTGGCAAGATAGTTTGCAACTAGAATGGTTAGTGATGGGTATTGATGTGGTGTTGACGTGTGGGAAACACTTTCAACTGGAATGTCATTGTCGACTTGTACTTGTTAACTTTTTCGGTTTGTAGTTGAAAAAATATTTTAGTTGCAAAAAATATTTTGCAACTATTTTTGTCATTTTCAACTATGTTTTATAGTCAAGATGTAGTTGAAAACATAGGTGCAAAAGGGGGGGTTTTCTACTAGTGAAAAGAGAGTATGTAGAATGTTCCAACAAATATGGATGTGGAGAAGGAAAGAATACATGATGTAGTTAGTGAGGAGGTGATCACCAGAGGAGATAATGACAAACCAAAATGCTTAGAAGATGAAGATGTAGAGATCACTGTAGTAAAAGAGCCATTTCATCAATAGCTAGAAATGGAGTTGTTAATGCAACTTGAAGAAGATGAACAAACAAATAAGAATCAACAAAAAGGAGACATGTAATAGATAGAGGAAGAATTGCATGTAAGAACATTAGTAGTGATGGACCATCAATGGCAAGAATTTGCTATGATATGGCAAAACAATTAGTAGTTATGGAAAGTGGTGTATCCACCAATGGGGACTTGGATGCAATCGCTGAGCAGTTGGAGATGTTGGCACAAAAGATCAAGAAGAAGAATGGGGAAGTTTAAGAGTTATAGAAGGAAAATGAAAGGATGGCAAAAAAACTAAAGGAAACACAAAAACAACTAACAAACCAAGTGGAAAAAACATTTTACGAAGAAAGCTAAAGGATTTCAAGAAAAAAAATGCGTTAGCTGAAAAGAAAAGTTACTACTCTAAATAATGAGAAGAAGGAGACATGTGAATTTTTAATAGAAATACAAAAGAGGAACCTCCATCTTAAGGTTCAACTGACACATGACAAGTCAAACCATGAGAGGTTGTTGAAGGAAATAGAAAAAAAGATTAAACAACTACACCAACAACTCATGAAATCACATATTCAAAAGGAACTAAAGATGGTGAAAGAAGTTATAGAAATAGAGAAGAAGGAAGGACTTAAACATCGTCAAAAGATTATCATAAAGGCTCATGTAGAAATCAACTTTAAAAACAGGGAAATCAAAGTACTTAAAAATGAGCAATTCAACCTGTACGAAGAATTGAAGGGAATGGAAGAGGTTATGCACTAGTGATAAGAATAATTGAATACTCAATGGGCAATTGTGGAGATTGCTCGTGAAAATCATCACAAGGATTGGAAGCTTTTTGTAGCAAAGGAGAAGACGTTATGGAGGGAGTTGAAGGTGGCATAAGGCAAAGTGGAATTACTTACTTCCCAAATTACCAATGATTGGGAGAGCGTGGCCATTGAAAACAAAACCAAGGCAACATTGTATGATGAACTCATAGAGCAACTTCTAATGGAGATGGGTGAGCTACTAGAAGAGGCTAGAGCGAAGTTTAGGAGGTGGCATTTTGAGCAAACGGGGAAGTACAACAATGCCTTTGATGTTGCATATGAACGTATTTGACAATTGGAAGAAAAAGACAAAGAGGAAGAAGGTACAAAGGAGTTTGCCAATGAAGAAACAATTTAGGAAAAAGCAAAGCAAAGCAAGTCTCTTTGTCAAAAGAGGATGAGGATGAGATAATGTTTATTAGGAAGTTGATAAAGAACTAAAAGGTAATAGATCCTACAAACAAAGGCAAAGCAAAAGAGCGGAAGGTGCAGAAAACAAGGATCATGTTACTAGCATGGATGGAAAGTGGGTAGAAACTAGGATGAGGAAGATGATTTATGAAGTTGTTGCTCCTAGAGTTGAGCATCCAACTTTGGCAGAAAAGGCAAATGTTAAATTGTATTCCAAGAGTGATATGGTGCATATGATGCTAGAGTTAAAGTATGTTTTGCCATTGTTGCCAAACCTAAAAACAGACTACCTGCTATATCATTTTTAAATTTGTTTGAAAGTAAGGGTAACACTATTAATATTAGGAGGTCACATATCTGAAAAACAGTTCCTAACAATGTAGGTTGTAGAGGATTTGGAGTGGAAAAAATTCCTAGCTTATAACATAATATGTTGTTTGTTACATTCAATACCATCAACCAAGAGGATGTGGATTGTTAAAATTTGAGGTGGGTTGCTTAAGGTTCTATGCCTTGAGGTATTACTATAGGTTAGTTGTTATGTGGGGATTACAATAATTAAGAAGGGAATAATGTTAGGAAAAGGAGATAGAGCAAAAAACATATAGGCAAGTCAATAAGTATAGTTAAGTCGAGATGAAAGAATAAGTAGAACAATGTGATAGAGTAGGCAAATCGGTATGACAGTATAGGCAAATCATTATGGCAGTATATCACTATGACAACATAGTGTAATCAATTTGTGGCAAGTCGATTTGCCAAATAATTAAGCAATTATAACCATTTTGTGGGGAGTATATAAATACATTTTGACTAACTTGCAAGGGGTTCAAATGATGATTGTCTGTATGTTCATGCGAATCTTTTAGGAAAAAGAGCAAGGAAAGGAGTTATGAAAGGAAGGAAGGGAGAAAAACATTGTAGAATTTTGTGGTTTATGGAAATATTAAAGATGTTTTTTTTTCCATTCTTATGATGTAACATTATATATGGATTTAATTGAATGAATCTCTAGACTTAGAAAGGATTGAATGTTGTTTTAGTTAGTATGTTTACATGGTACTCATTCTAATGGAATAGGACAAGGACTGTCACAACCCTAGCTTTGGGCTTGCGACCAAGGTAAGGGCTTATAAAGGTGCGGGCCAAGAGTGAAACCCAAGAATCACATTTCATGTTGCAACCCTACTTCGGCCAAGTGTGGGGGGTGAAGCCCAACACTTGGAAAAAGTGAGGATTTGGAGTCCTTCGGGACTCCCGAATGTTCAGAGCTCGACAACAAGGCCCAAAACACCTTGCATTAGGGTGTTCTTGGTGTCATTGGAAAGGTCTTGAAACATAGATATCAAAAATGGCCTCGCATTAGCCATTCGGATATCTGCAGCCCAAGTTATGGGCAAAAGAAGGGCCGGGAGTCAAACTGGCAATTTGACTTTCGACCATTAAAAAGTCGGGAATCGACCTCTTCCCGACGTCGTCTTGAAGATTGCGACACGGCGTTGGAAAGCTCTCAACAAGAGCTACAACTTTGATTTAGGACTCGTCCCGATCCGAGCTCGGGGTGAGGAGTTATGGCCGTTCAAAGTTCCAAGAGTCCAGCCCAGACAGTTTCGGGACTCCATTTCGGAAGTCCCAACAAAATGTGCCATTTGGATGTAGCCTCGGCGACCAGCCGCACAGAATACTATAGGGAGTAAGGTGGTGGCTTACTCCCGAGTCCGGGCCATGGTGAGTCTTGTGTGTCCAAGTGCCCGTGGCAAGTCCCAACACCCAAAGGTGTCCTGAAATGTGAACTAACCACGTGGGTGGTTTATTTTGATGCAGATTCATGCTTGATCTACTAAACCTTCTTCCTAGTCTAATCCCTGGGCTCCCAACTCGACCCTCTACCCCTTTTTAGAGTTGGAAGTCGGGAGCGTGCCTCCAAGTCTCAACTTCCGCAACTTGACTTTGTGAGACCCTCAAGTGGGTTTCACCCCGTGACTTGGGAGTGCGTCATTTCATGCTCTCAAGAATGTAGGAAAGTGTGAAGGAATGAACCCACACACTCCCAAGTGAGCTCCCACTTTGGGAATTGGAGTCCTGATGGACTCCCGAATATTCAAAGCGTGATTGCAAGAGTCAAAACTCATTAGATTGAAAAGTTTTCTATACCATTGAAAAGATCTTAGAACTTAAAGTTCTAAAATGAGCTTGCATGACCCATTTGGGCATTTAAAACATAAGTTATGACCAAAAGAAGGGCTGAAAGTCAAATTGCCAATTTGATTCTCGACCACTAAAAATCACGAATCGCCCTGATTTCCTTGCTTGAAGGTGGTGTGTGACATATTTTTGGAAAGCTCTTGACGAGGGCTATAAGTTTGATTTAGACCTCAACTCAATTGAATGTCTGCACACAAAGTTATGTGCCTCTAAAGTCGCGAGAATCCTAATTTAGTGAATTTCGGGACTCTAACTCGGAAGTCTTGGGACAAAATGACATTTGGGTGCTAGCCTTATGGCAAAGCACAAATAATACTATAAGGGGGAAGGTGGTGGCTTCCCTTAAGTCTAGGTTGTGGTGAATTTTGTGAATCTGTGTTTGCCCGTGGCTCGTCTGTGCACCAAAAATGCTCCAACTATGCACTAACCAATTTCTTTTTTGGTTTGTGTAGGTCCGTGTGAATAATTAAACTGCTTGTCACTTGTCTTAATCCCCATCTCGAAACTCCAACACGCCCCTCTACCCCCAAAGTGCTACGAACCAAGGAGTGTACCCCATCTCCTTATCCTTTCGATGTTTTCACCTTTGGATTCACAGTTGAGTCTATCAAGGAGTTTGGAGGTGCGTCAAGGACCCAATAGTGGTATAGATGTAATTAATTTATTCAGGAAAACTCAAAATTAACACTTGCAAAATTATATCACTAACAAACAGTTTTTAATACCTATCCAAATTTCATGCATCATGGTGCAAATTTGGATAATAATTTTCATTCAAATTTTGTAAAAGATGATGGTTCATATCCCAATTTAACATTATGTTATGGAGTCAATGCACATACAAATGATATAATAGTCCAACAAAATATTATTTTGATTGGAAAATCTTGTCACATTTCTATAATTCCAACAAAAGCACTAAGAAGTACTACATTTAATAATAAAATTTCCATGAAGTCTTACACATACATAAGAGAAACCATAAAGAACAATCCTTCCCATCAAAATTTTCAAATTTTCTTAAAGTCATGGAATTTAGATTATATGATTTTAAAATGTTCATTAGTATTTTATGGCATAAATGATTTTTTTACGTTGGAAAATATTCTTCCATTGAAGATTTATTTGGGCTAAATGTTTTTTTTATCATTTGACAATTTAAGTAAGATGAAGTTTTGAATTTTAAAAAAATGGAAAATTGCTATCAAATAAGGTTTTTTAAAAAACATTTATTAAATTAATAGTGTACATTTACACAAATGTATAATTATGTCTCAATTTCATATTCATAATTATTGTGACTTCTTTTAAATTTGAATCCCAAATCATCATGTATATGTGGTTTTTAAAATTATTCAAAGTGAATGAAATCGTATGTGTTATTACTTTTGTTAATATATGTAGTTCCAAATTTGCCACAAATTGTGTAGACCGTTTTGGATTTTTGTGGAACCAATCCATTCATAAAACTTTGGTGTTAAAGTTTGGTTAGGATTTCATCGTGTACCCCTACATTAAATTTGGGAATTTATGTGCATGTTATTTTTGCTTTTGGACTTTGATTGAATTTTGTTTTTTTGTCTTTACAAATCTCCCCAAATAAAAATGTGGATCTTGTTATTGCGGACATCCTAAACAATTTTTTGGTGCCTTATGTTTTCGACCTAACATTCTCTATCCCATTTTAGAATCGAAATGTGGACAACTTCATTGATTTTATCATTTTGTTTTTTGACAAATTCTTGTCCAAAAATGACATTATGTTCTTTTTCCATGTCGATGATTTACGTGTGTTGAATGAGATTTGGTCCTTTTTCCACAACTATTTTTCAAAGATCAATAATTTGAAAATCATGAAATTATCAATAATATTATATATTGAATTACTTAAATTTAATTGATTTCCATGCTACTTAGTTAATTAACTAGCAAATGAATGGCTTGGTAAATTTGTATTTCATTTGAGAGTAATCTTGTTTCACTAAATATTATTGGACCAATTCATTGTATGTAGCAACCGGTCCCCATTCACCAGGGAGTGAATGTCCAAAATCATAGATGGGGTGAAGTATATTGCAACTAAATTTCAATCATAATCTGGATAGTTGATAACAAACCATTGAGATCAATGTAGTTGATTAGATGGATGGCTAAAATCTCTCTATTTATAAAAAAACCCAACAAAGGTTTATTTGCTTCAACATTTAATGGTTTCATCATTTAATGTTCTTTTGTTTTTTCAACCAAAAGTGCACATGTTGGCTCCACATGGCAACTTTTTTACATAGTCCGCATGTGTTATGTTTGCAATGGTAACCTTTTTACCCTTGATACAAAAATTATTGTATTTAGTATAACATGACCCTAGATTAACCTTAAATTGATGTGATGTAGTTGTGTCGGCATTTAAACAAACATGACAAGATTGATGCTAATAACCCCATGATATCCTTACCAACTTATTGAACCATCGTAAAAGATTGAATTCATCTTGCACATTCCAAACTTGTTACATTTAACAATAAATAATGCACGTCCTTTTATGCACTATTTAACTTTTATAAAAATTGTTTTCTTTGACTTTAAATTTTACTTTTTCATGCACTATGACTTCTTTCATGGGGCCATTATTTCTTAAGTTTCAACACCCCTAAACATACAAGTTCACAAACTTTTCATTCATATGTATATAATCTATTCCATCTATAATGTTGTATTTACAACTTTTTATTGTAATGTTTTACAACATATATTGTGACAAATCAAGTTGATGAACATCATAATTTTCACATTGTATTGATTAAGCAAGTTCATGTGCTTTTCCATTTGCATGCCATCATCACTTCAAAATGTAATCATAGGAATTAACAATGTTACTAGATCCAAGGACTAAGAGGTTATTTTGCCCCAAAGTCAAAATACACAAAAATTCCTCATTGAATATTGCAAATGTAAAGGCCATGAGTGCACAAAAGAATGCACATGAATAACTTTTCATTTTCTTACCAAATTGGCATTTGTTTGATGCTCTTGTTGCAATCACATAAACCTAGGTGCTTAAACCTTGATTGAATAAAGGTGTAAAATATATGATAGCCGTGCCATTATATTTGTATTATTTTATTTAGGTTCCAATTATAATCACACTTCAAAATAATTTGTGTAATGTAAAACTAAAAACTGAAAATATTTACCAACATCCAAAAATTAAACAAAAAAGTAAAATGAGGTACTTAACAAGTTAGTTTACACAAATTTGTAAATTAAATGAAGTATCAAATCATTTGTCTCTTCTTACTTACTCTTAGAGCTTCAAGCTATAATCTATTAAGTTGATTCTAAAAATTTACTAATTACTACAAGTGTGTTAGAAGATAATTTATTGTTAGCCATAAGGTCCAAGCTACTTGTAATGTCTTAAAGTATTAGAACAACAAATTTAACACCAAATGTTTTAAGTCAAACTTAATAACAACAAAAACTAATATCTCAAACCATATGTTGCACATCTATCCAAAGAAGACCCATCTTCCAAGGGAATGTGCCTATTTAGT
>Ga0116231_10004519_pt1 | contig 28129 bp, 20 predicted proteins | sample S1TSphgellanicum_2_FD_89695 | JGI IMG/M metagenome (GOLD analysis project Ga0116231, IMG submission 89695) | Host-associated microbial communities from peat moss isolated from Minnesota, USA - S1T2_Fd - Sphagnum magellanicum MG | ecosystem: Host-associated > Plants > Peat moss > Unclassified... | reverse complement strand
TCCTTGTGATTAATTGTGGAATCACATGGGGAACCATGTGATATTGTTTCCTTGTGATTAATTGTGGAATCACATGGGGAACCATGTGATATTGTTTCCTTGTGATTAATTGTGGAATCACATATGCACCATGTGACTATGTTTCCTTGTGATTAATTGTGAAATCACATGTGCACCATGTGAGTATGTTTCCTTGTGATTAATTGTGGAATCACATGTGCACCATGTGAGTATGTTTCCTTGTGATTAATTGTGGAATCACATGTGCACCATGTGATTATGTTCCCTTGTGATTAATTGTGGAATCACATGGGGAACCATGTGATTTTGTTTTCTTTTGATTATTTGGGGAACCATGTGGTGGATAAGTTTTAAGAAATATTTTGACTAGTTTTTTTTTGGTTAGTATATAAAGAAGTGTTTCTGACCTTGAGAATCACCTTCACTTGTATAAAGTTATGGTATGAATGCAAAGTTTGTGAGAATTGAAGTTTTGATTTTGAAAGGTTTTTGATTTTGAATGATTTTGATGTTGTTTGTGTTTAGTTCATGGTAGGAGAATGGTGAGGTTTGCATAACCAATGAAAGGGTGAAAAAATAATTTTGCAACCAAAAAAATAGATTTCATAACTTTGTAGTAATCATACATAGTTTCGATCCTAAACCCGTTCGTGTTGTATACTTTCACCCTATTTATTGAACTTTTTTTGGGAACAATCACTAATTGTGATAAACACTCAATAATTTCAATTGGGTGCATGAACCTTAACTTGTTAAGGTCTTTTTGCACCTTCAAAACATAATTAAGATTCATCTTACATATTAACATTTTTTTTAATTGGTTTAACTTTTGCCATTATTTCAATTTTGTGTTCACATATCTATTTCAAAATGTTATTCATTTTTTTAAACTTTAGGCAAAATATATTTGTAATGAAATAATAATGTTTGAATATGATTTACAATTTTTTTGGATAATGTCATTTTATCAAGACTAGTTGTGGGTCATTCAAGATTTCCAAATTTAATTTTGTTAGCCACTTTCTTTTGTTAATGTCTATCCTACCACATGTTTTAATGCACCTTATTATGTGAGCTCATCACCACATGTTTGAAGATGGTTTTAACACATGTTGTGTCATTCAAGGTTTTCAAAAGAACCTTTGATTTTAATATCAATTTTTAAAAACCAATTGTGTCGCAACCCCACTTTGAGGGAAGTGTGAGGTCGCCATCCACACTCTGAAAAATGGGACTCAGGAGTCCTTCGGGATTCCCGAAAACTTAGAACTCGATTGTAGGGGTTAAAACACCTTGCATTGAAATGTTCTTTATACCATTGGAAAGGTCTTGAAATGTAGATGTCCAAAATGGCCTCGCATGATCCATTTGGACATTTTCAGCACAAGTTATAGTTGAAAGAAGGGCCGGGAGTCAAACTGGTAGTTTGACTCCCGACCATTAAAAGTCAGGAATCGACCCGATCCTGATGTGTGCATGTGAAGTGAGACACACCGTTGGAAAGCTATCAAGGAGAGTTACAAGTTTGCTTCAGACCTCGTCCCAATCGGAGGTCGGAGCGAGAAGTTACGAATGCCCAAAGTCTCGGGAGTCCAAACCGAAACAGTTTCGAGATTCCATTTTGGGAGTCTTGAGGAAAAGTGCCATTCGGATGCAAGTGTGGTGCAGAGGCACAAATAATATTATATGGGGGAAGGTGGTGGCTTCCCCCGAATCCAGGCGGTGGTGAGTCCAGTGAATCCAAGGTTGCTTATAGCTTGTCTTAACACCGAAAGTGTTTCAAATGTGAATTAACCAACTTGATGGTTGGTTTTGAATGCAGGACCGAGTAACTAAGTAGTTTGTCCATCTTCCTAATCTTATCCTGGAGCTTTCAACACGCCCCTCTCACCCCCGTTAATGCTAGAAGTTGGGAGCAACACCAAGTTCCAACTACTTCTGCTCTTTATCATAGTTGGACCCCTGTTAAGTCTAACAAAGAACTTGGGGGCATGTCAAATAGAAAAAATCACTCATTTTGGTCCAAGAATTTTTTTTATGTTATGGTCCAAGTGCAGTGAATGTGTGTGGGGCGGGGCTTAAAGCCCATGGGTGGGAACATTTTTAAAAATGCAAGGTCCAACCACCTTGTTCTCGGCACGCATTTTGAAAATATTCCCCACTCATAGGCTTTATCCATTGGGAAGCCATCCAACCAATGCTAGTATGAACTTAAACATACATAGATTATGAGGCACAAGAGGGGGATGGTTTCCTCTATCCACTCCTTAAGAATGGGAAGGATTATATCATCCCCACATGTGTGCCAAAACACATGTGTCAAAGGTCGTGTTTTATATGACATTAATCCATCACAATAATAAGGTGCACTAGATTCTTTCACATACCTCAATGAAGTGATCATAGGAGACCACTTGAGGGATAGTTTTGAATGTTTTTTCTTAAGACTAACTTAATTTTGACAGATTTTAAAGGTGCATTCAAACTTGGTGTTGAGGACTCTAGTATCAAGTCCCCTAACATCAAGCTAGTCATTTAGATCCTAAACCTATTTACCACAAAGATTTTATGTTAATTTAACATTCACTTTAATATTAAACAATCACCCATTTAACATTGGGTACCACCTAAGATGCCACCTAGATTTTCACTTAACACTGACTTAACATTAGGTGTGAATGCAGCTTAAAATTACCCTACAAATAAACTAGGCATGTGTGTATGCACATTGCAAAGCCCATCTGGATTAGGTTAGAACTGGGCGGGAACAACACAAGAGACACGGTGCACACGCGCAGAGAGTGTAAATTCCTTACTATGGCGCTCTCTTCTACTCTCCTCAAGTCTTCTGCGCTTTCCATTCTTCCTTGCCGCACTACCAACACCTCCTGTCGCGGATTCGCACATGGCCGCGCTTGGAAATCGCTGAGACCATCAGCAGCAGCACCAGGCTGTAGACCATCATCTGTTCTTGTCGTTGCTGCCATAGCTGCTAATAGTAGTAGCGCTGGTGCTGTTACTGGTGCTGGTGTCGCTGATAGACCACTTTGGCTGCCGGGATCCACACCGCCTGCTCATCTTGATGGAACGTAAGTCAATCCGTATCTCTCTTTCGTTGGATTTCCCGTCCTGTACCGCTCGTCCAGTCAGTAGCATATTTGGAGATTTTAAAATTTTTGTTTCAGGGTGGAGTTTCAGACGGGCGCTGGCTGTGGATGATTCTTTTATAGCATCTAGGATTTTTTGTTGGAAGAGCCTCACATTTCAGGTTTTTTCCGAGTTCAAATTTCTGTTAGGTATGTATTGCAGTGTGCATAGCTGTGTTGATGGGAAGGTCGCTTGGCGACTGGTCATACAGTTTGTGAAACCCTAGGGGCTGCCAAGTCCTTTGCCTGTTGCAATTCCGTGCCATGAATGGTTGTTGCTGAATGTGTAGGGATTGTCGCATGTGCCTATGATTCCAAACTGTAAAGATCACCTACAATTGCAAAAGCAGAAGAAGATGATGATGATAATGATGATGAATTTCCTTTGCATTGCAATGAACATTCAATTTGTCTAGGTTGAAGTGTCAATTGTGTTTTATTGTTAGCTCTTTGTTCTCAGAGTTCTTTGCTTCTAGCAAGTCTTCACCTTCTGCGCTTTCTTCTCCCTCTTCTTTTTGTGTCTTCTTTTATGTTTTCCTTCTCATCTTAGTTGTCTTTTGCAGTTACGTTCCCTTTACTGTGCTTGTCTGCAGTGCCATATTCTTGTACATCTTCTTGTGGTTTCTCTTTTCTCTTCATCTTTCCTGTTCGCTCCTTCTTTCTTGTTGCCTATATTATATCCTTGTCATTTAGCTAGCCAGCATCATGGATTGCTTCTGTTACCTCCACATTTGTAACAGAAACACAGTAGATTGGTTACAGTGTGCAATTCATCTATAAGTACTACTGGGAGCTGATAGTGTCAGTGGGAATTTTCTACCTTTTCTTTCTTGGTGTTATCTTTCTTCTTCCAATTTTTCTGGGAAGATCTCTTGTTGTGTATGTATTGGAAATCTCATAAACCTTAGCACAAGTTCATCATATTCAGTTGTTCCATGCTGTAAGTATGGAGAATTCTCAATCCTCATAAGCATCATGAGCTCAAACATCACAAGACTGCAGACTGGATGTGACATCTGTTGTAGAATCACTGTTTGGGTAACTGTAGTGATAGGCCAGGTGAGAATCTGTTCACAATTGTTTTTTTGCAGGTTGGTGGGTGATTTTGGGTTTGACCCACTGGGGCTTGGAGAGGACCCTGTGGCTCTACAATGGTACGTGCAGGCTGAGCTCATCCATGCTCGGTTTGCTATGGCGGGTGTTACTGGCATTCTTTTCACTGATGTATGTTGCTCCCTTGCTTTCTGCACTTGCTTGCCCCATGTCACCAGCCTGTCCTATTTGAAACATTGTCTTTTGGAACACCAATTCACTGAATCTACAGGATTAAATCATCGAGTCTCCAGGATGTTGAAATGCTTCCATTTGCTAGCACTATAAAAACGAACTATGAGACTCTGAGACTTTTGCTTTGGTGTCAGTAGAAGGCCTGATTTTTGTTCACCAGATCCAATCATACAACCTTAGTAAGTCACACAAGGTTGTGACTTTGGTTTCTTGACTATTTGACTACATGTTGAGAGTTGAGCTGGAGCAAGGTTGAGAAGTTCTGTCCTTTACTTTGTAACCGGCATGCATGTGGGAGCTCCCGATTGAAAGGTATGCCATACCATGCATTAAAAAAAATGTTGTGCAGATCCTACGAGTAACAGGGTTGAAGGATGTGCCAGTCTGGTATGAGGCAGGAGCTTATCACTTTGACTTCGCAGATACCAACACCCTATTCTGTGTGCAGCTCCTCCTGATGGGGTAAATTCAGGGCCCAACTGCTCATGAATTAGGAGCTCTTGATGACATCTGCTTATCCAACTGTTCTCTTTTCTGCAATCTTTGTCTCACATTTGCAAATGTGGTCTACGTGATTGGAGGATAGTGATAGACCTCTACAGTTCTCATTTGATACAGCACACAGATTCAACTCACCCTTTTCTATTATCAATCCTGATGGCAGCTGAATATGGAGAAGGAAGTTTGACTAATAGAATGCAGGGATGGTTGGGTGCAGATTTGTGGAGACAAAAAGATGGTTGGACTTTGTCACACCAGGTTCTCAAGCAGCAGAAGACTCTTTCTTTGGCTGGGAGGCTGCCTTTGAAGGCTTGGAACGCGGGTATTCTTACTAAAGTGCTGGTTCTGAACATAGTGCTTTCCTATTGACCATAAGTTGTACCATTTTCTAATGCACAAGCAAATGGTCTCCACTGCAGCACCCTAATTTTTGCCCTAAATGTTCTTTGGTGGGTGATTACTCAACTGGCTTGCTCTATGATTCTGTGGACACAGGCTGTCTGTGATCAGCTGAGTGTTTGATTTTTGTGCAGGTATCCAGGTGGTCCTCTTTTTGACCCAATGGGTCTAGCTAGTGATGTCAGCAAGTCTCAACCTCTCAAGCTGAAGGAGTTAAAGAATGGTATTTTGTTACTTATTGCTTGTAAATATTAACATTTCAGAGTCATCATAGCGCTCCTAATGTCCTGTCCAAATCTGTTATGTTTCTAGTAGGCATAAACTTCAGAAGATTGAATCCTATAACAATGAGGCAGGATATTGCAGTGATGACCCCTACCACCATGAACTGCTGGGAAGGATAGCATGTTATTCAAGGAAGTTCTCAATATGTATGTCTTGAGCTAAAATAACAGGGTTGAGGGTGGGGCAGGAAGACTTGCAATGGTGGCCTGGGTGGGTCTTGAAGCACAGGCTTATGTAACAGGGACAGGTCCCATTGATAACCTCCTGACACATCTCTCTGATCCTGCTCACAGGACTATAGTTCAGGTGCTTGCAGACCACTGGTTATAAAACTAGTGTGCAAGTATTTGATTTTTTGTAGGATATTCCAGATATTCAGATGTTCTTCTGATCCAGGAGTCAAGGTTGCACTCTTCTTGGCTTCATTACTACCCTGCATGGTCATGATGTCAAACAAGTTGCCAAGCGAGTGGTGAAAAAAAAAAAAACAAGATTACACTTCTCTGTCCATATGTGGTGTCCCACAAAGCAATCAGCAGTGTGGTGGTTGTTATATCTGTTGCTAGACAGTTGTGATTGTGGTAGTTCAATAGCTGGAGATTGCCCCTCTCAGTGAGATGACTTTTTATAAGCTACAGTATTGCTTCATTATTCACCATTCTGTTCATAAGGAGGGAATGGTTATGGCACATTCCATTACCACTACCACAGTGAGACCAACTCTGGCTGAAGCTTTGGGTCTTTGTAGATAGCTTTGAAGTACCTTGTTAGATTTAAACATGAATTTCAGTACACTCCATGGGACAAAACATAATCCAAGGTAGTTATCAGGGGTTTGTAAAAATCCAGTTCACATCAATTAGAGACTTCAGTTCTCAAGACCACAAATGGTGGAATATTATTGTAAGTGCAACCTCTGCACTTACAATATCTAGGACTGATTGCAATAGCAGATATGCCTATCTTTGTTATACTTGTACACTCTACCATCAATGGCATCTGTACCTTCAAATGCACAGGAGTCTACATTGAAGGCCATTGGCAGGCCTACCTAGGCAGTCAAATGGAGTTGATAAAAACCTACCCACACATTTCTTTTGTATTTTTTAAGCACCCATCTTCAGAGATTGAACACAGAATAGCAGGATGATTTCTTTGCAGTCTCAGTGGCCTGAAAAGCTTTATGCCCTACTCCTAAACTAAACTACTTATCCCATGCACATGAATTACTGTTTCTGTGCAAGAGGTCACAGCATGCTTAGCTCAGTCTGCTTCTGCAACTAAACTATGAGGCTTAATTCCATCACCTACCCTGTGGATTGACAAGCTGTGAGAAGACTGCGCTAGCAGAAATGTCTTCCAAATCATTGTCACTGCCAGAACTGTGGGCCTCACTGACCCCTGTCACATTGGATGCATCATCAACGGGATGACCAGGCACAGCATGAGGCACGAGTGAACTCACCTCACTGCTGACATCCATCAGATTGGGCTGCCCAGAGTTCTCTTGCAGGTGCAATGCATACTCCAAGTTCCACAAAACATCACCCATGGATGGTCGATCAATACCTTGTTCTTGGAGACACTTCTCAGCTGTATCACCAAACTTCTGCAAGGACTCGGGGTTGCAAAGACCCAGCAACTGTGGATCCATGATAGTCTCCAGCAATCCCTGCTTCTGCTTCTGCATTGCCCACTCTGCAATGTTGACTTGCTCACGGGGAAGATTTGGACTGATTGGAGGCCGTGCACACAGAACCTCCATCAGAACCACACCAAATGAGTAAACATCTGATTTCTCTGTGAGTTGCTGCCTGCGGAAATACTCCGGATCAAGGTACCCAAAACTCCCCTTGACTGCTGTGCTCACATGGCTCTGTTCCAATGTTGGCCCTGTCTTCGAGAGCCCAAAATCAGCAACTTTGGCCACAAAGTTCTCATCCAGCAGTATGTTCGTGGTCTTCACATCGCGATGGATAATGCCCCGGGCTGCACCTGTGTGCAAGTAATGAAGACCACGAGCAGCACCAATGCAAATCTCCAGCCTTTGCTTCCATGAAAGAGAGGGGAGATCTGTACCATACAAGTGACCACGCAGGGGACCATTTGCCATATAATCATAGATGAGGATCATCTCACAGTGCTCATCGCAGTAGCCAATTAGAGACACAAGATGCCTATGCCGAAGCTTTGAGAGCATTTCAATCTCAGTCTGGAATTCAGTCAAACCCTGCTCTGATCTAGGGTTGCCTCTCTTGACTGCAACTTTTGTACCATCATCAATCTCTCCCTTGTAAACCTTGCCAAAACCTCCAACCCCTAGAATCCAGCTTTCATCAAAGTTGTTTGTTGCCTCTTGGAGCTCGGCAAAGGTGAAGTAGCGTCCAGGGTTGGTTCCGACAGTGGACATATAGCTGCCTGTCCCACTCTTGTGTGATGAAGAGACCTTGCTTTGTGTAGTAGTAATATCTGAACCACCCTGAGACATGGATAGCCATGCTGGTGTTGCATGCTTTGCAAATGCTTTGGACTTGTGAGAGCAACAGTAGCAGACACAAACAACCATCAACACGAAAGCAATCACACTTCCTACTGCTGCGCCGATCACTGCTGCAGAGTTACTAGCTCTTGTTAATGATGATGAAACTCCTGCAGGAGATCCATCTGGATTGGTGACAATGACTGATGGGTGCACACCTGACAGACTACCACCAGAGTTGTTGAGCTTCAAAATCTCAACACCATTGAGGATGGCATTTCTCTCCTGGGAGTTGGTTGTAAGAGTTGGACCAATCTGCAACCACAAATCACTACCACCTTCATCCATGGCCACTGCATAATCTTGGTACAAAGCCCAATCTGGATGTCCTGTTAGAGCAATGATGTCAAGAGCTGTCTCTGCAGTCTGGTTGTTGATGTAGATGTTGAAAACACGCTGGTTGATAGCTGATGCAAAAATCTCACAGAAATGAAGCCTGACAAAATAAGTATAACCCAACTCCACTGGAAAGATCCAAGTGAGATTGAAGTTCTGATTGATAGTGTCAGTAGCTCCCATTTCTCGTGCTGTAGCATACACACTTGATGGAGCAATGTAGTCAGGAAGAGTAGTTGGGTACACAATGTCTGTCACAGGTACAGAACCAGTGGTTCCTAAAGCAGTTCTGAAAAGGAAGAGTTCATCGGGCTGCCAGCTTCGCCACATCCCAGTGGAATCATTCTGTGGGCTCACACTTGCTCCACCCACATTGATGTGAAACATGGTCTGTATTGCAGTGTCTGGCAGCCCTAAAGCTGTGATGACACCAGGTTGACCTACCGAAGCCGCATCGTCAGAGAAGAGATCGTCTGGCATCGATACCACTTCCAGTGCGTTGATGAAGGCATAAGAATTTAGGGCTGGGTCGAAACCCAGAACCAGAGATCCAGCACTCACATTCACAGCATACTCCCTAAACAAGGAAGGACTGTCTGGTGATGTCAAGCTGGAAGGCCGAAACTCGTTCAGGAGCACGAACTGGTTGGCGGTTACAGAGAACAGAGATGCATTGGCAGCCCAGTTAGCAAAAGCAAAAGGGTAGAAGTAGAGACGGATCCAGTGTCTTCCTGGTGTCACTGTGAAAGTGTAAGATGAGTTGGTGGTGAAGAAGCGCGCTTGCTGCATGAGACTCGGGTACTGCAGATTAGGACTTGGCTGGCTGATGGATGCAGAAACGCCCCCTGATGCTAAAGTCCTCGCGTTGTTGTCGGCCTCGAATACACGCCCATCCACTGGCACATTTGTGGAGGATCCGCAGCTGATGAGAATGTTGTCCACAGGCACATATGGTGTTGTTGTCTGTGCCCATACTACTGCTGCTGCATGCACCACCAGTACCCACATGCATATCTGCATGCAACTACCCTTCCCCATGACCATCTGCTCTTCACACTTGCCCACTCTGTCCAGTGGGACACTCCTGCTATAGATTTTGAACAAGAGCTTGTTGCTTCACCTTGAGCACACCCACCTCCATTCCACAACACCCAACATCACATCCTCTAGCAGGCTACATAACTATCGTTTACCCTAACAAAATGCATAACACCCAACACTCCCACACACGACTATAAACCCGGACACTGACTACCCATCTCCATCTACAACAACTCCTCTTCAAAGTCACAAGAAGATCGACCTCTCTGTCCCTTCCTTCCTTCCTTGCTACTATACAACAACTATGCAGCAGCTGTTTCCAGCACCAGCTCCAGCTCCTCCTCATGCTTCTGCTGCTTCATAAGTCCGCAACAATTCTGACAAAGACGTGGGACAGGTAACACAGTGTCAGATAATAATTCGAGCCGGAAGTAAACGATGCATTAAAGTCTGATGGACATCGATTTGAATGAATTTCTGAGCAAGAAAACAAGACTTTGGTTCTCGTCAATAAATACAGCGACAAATTAGAGAGCAGACAGACAGAAGGGACGGACAAAGCGGAGCAGGCAGCAGCAAGTGTTTCTTTTTGGGAATTTTTGTTTGTAGCCAAAGTGGCTATCAACCATTGGAAGATTGTAGAAAAAGTGGTGAATCATGATTCATTAGTGATCATCCCTAAGAGGATTTAGACAAATCTGGCTATAAAACGAATATGAAATTAAAATCTTTAATCATCCTTTTATATATTTTCTCTACACAAGGAAAATCAATATAGAAATCTGGTGAAAAAAAATCTCACTGTGGGGGATTGAAATCACTCAATTTTTGAATTTTTGAATTTCACTTTTTGGCGATATCTCGCCAGTAAAGAAAAAGCTGAGCGGAGCAGCAGTGTGCTTTCTTCGTACGTCAGTAAAACAGGCTGTCCAGGGACTGACCACAATATATACCCGGCGGGGTTCAAGGCGGGTACCGAGTTGGACGATGATGTGATCCACGGGCAGCGGTAGTTTGGGCTGCACGCTGAGCGGGCCATACCACACCACAGGCAGCAGTAGCGAGTGGCATGGAGGAGGTTGCAATTGTCCACCGGCTTTTGCACTCAGCATTCATAAAGCATTGGCCTGGTTTTTTGAACACTAGCAGGAGTGGGTGTTACAATGCATAATTTCGCTCTGTGGAGGTGAGTTTTTGTAAATAGGCTGGGGCATTTCTGTAAATTGTCAAACAATTCATGATCTCATCAAGCATTTCACAATTTCATGGGGGTTGCTCATGGGTTCTCATTTGTCACTTTTTTAAAGTGCACTTTTCCTCAAGCAACTCCCAAGGAGCCAGGAGGAATCCCTGAAAGACCCACACTTGACTCTGGCCTGAGGGGCCGTTATTTTGGGAACTCCCCACTCCTGGGGAGTTACCTTACACTTAAAACGGCACCTCAAGTACTAGCAATTGAAGAAAAACCCGGATGGAAATCCATCCACAAGAAGTATTGTTGAAACAAATGTAAACACGATCAATCACTTGATTGAAGAAAACTGATAAAGTGGTGGGGTCACATTTTTAAAAAGTATTAAGTATCAGCATCAAATAAGAGGTTTCCTTAGAGTGCTTCATAAGAAGCTAGCTGCAAAGGTGAAGAAGTGAGGACAAAAAAAGAAAGCCTTATATTTGTGGATTTTAAAAAGACTTGAAGCACAACAGCAGACCCGACCTGACAAGCCGTTGGCACCCCCAGTCAAGCTAATTGGAAGAGGGCAGGCAGGCAAATTTGTGGATTTCCAACCACAGCTTTGCTTCACCTCAGCTTCAACTAAACAAACATCTCATGCACTCTACTCTCATGAGGTAGGCTAATCACAAGGGCACGTTTCCTACTACTGTGAACTGCTGGTCGGGTGGTTACGCCCTTGATTGTACTTCGGATGAAGTACAACTTTCAAAGAGTGTGAAATTGGGTTTGGAGTTTGGGCCAATGTTATAGGGGAGGAGGGGCCACCCACCAAACTGCTAGTTCCCGTTAACAAGAATCCAACAGTCACCGGGTCTGGTTTCTATGGGGTAAGCTGGCCCAACACAGGCCTACCATCTAGTAGGATGCTCTAGTTCATCTACCTGTTAGGATCAAGATAGAGCCTACAGACGAATTGGAGTATTCTGTTCGTGAGCTTGAGGGCAAGGTAGAGGAGCTGCAGTCCAAAATAGTTGTGTGCCAAAATAGCAAGCTAAAGATTCAGGAAGGTGTGGGGGAGAAGAGAGGGGTTGATTACATCAATAGACTTCACAATTTCAAGTGTAGGAAGTTTTTAGGGTATTGTTGGATACAAAAATCAACAAGACCAAACAATGGGGTATTAAGTTCAAAGAGAGGCAAATTTCAAATGATTGCAGCCCAGTGGAATATGAGATATGTTTCAATAACTTGCACAACAACAAATGATGTTGATTTAGTTTAGGAAAACTTCGTTGAGTTTTCCAATTTATTCATATCTAACCATGTACCAAAGTCCTGTGCTATTTAATTCTACCCTGATATAACATACTTTTTGGTATCATGGTTTGATTAAAGGAGGCACAAGGTTAAGGTTGTACCTCTTGTAGGGCCAGATCAAACACCACTTAGTTGCTGGAGGCTTGGGCCAAGAGGCAACAAGTAGCCATGAATCCCAATGTGCCTCAGATGCATAGATCTAGTGTGCCCAAACAATCAACTACAAACAAGGAAAACATCCAACCTGCAGTAACAAGCACACTTGAAACAACTAGGGTTAAGAGAGCTTTTGTGAAAGGAAAATGGATGGATCAAGCGTTAAAGGAAACAATGGAGGAAGTGGAAGGGGAACAAGCATGATGAAAAAAGCAAGTAGGAATTGGGGTATACCATTGTCTTTTCTTACAGATCATCTAAATGGTAAAACAAAGGGTGAAAGGATCAGATTTGGAGGGTTGTTAATAGATGAAGAAGATGTTGCCATTGTTAAGGTGGTACTCACAATGCAAGGATTAGGGTTGTTTATCAGCTTGCAACAACTAAGGATGAAAGTGGTTGAACTCAACCAAATTAAACCTACTCCATTATGCAATGGAGTACTTAATGCTAGCTGGTGGCATTGGTTCAAACATTGCCACCTTGAACTCAACATCAAGCAAGTAGAAGGGTTAAAGGTCTGCAAAGTCCAAGGCTTGACCAATAATATCTACCAGAAATTTTACACTAATTTGCAAATGTTATACATCAAACAGAATTGTACACAAAACACATCTAGAACTCTAATGAAAATGGAGTTCAAGCAAGGAGGCAAAATGGAATTAGGTTGTTAACCAAACAAGGATCTTGACAAACATACATCATGATTCCAAAATCCAAAAAGTGATTAACTATCAATTGTGTTGTGAATGCAAGTGGGGGGTTTATACAAGCATTTTACATATTTAGGGGAAAACAATTGCATGACAATTACATCCAAAATTACAAACCAAACTAATGTATGGTAAAACAAAAGAAAACTTGGATGATTTCAACCTTATTTAAAGATTATTTTTTTTGCAAAAAATTAGTACCAATGGGGATTTTTCAATCTAATCATCATCTTTTAATTACAGATGGGCATGGTTCTCATGTCTCATTGGAAGCTATAAAACATGCACAAGAATTTGGTTTAAATATGTTTACATTGTTTAACCACACCTTTCATGTTTTAGAATAATTGGATGTATCATGCTTCAAGCTATTCAAAACAATGTTAAAAAAAAAGGGGGATGGGGCAATGGAAAAGAACAATTATCTAGAACCCAACAAGATCATGCTAACAGGTTGGGTAGTCAAGCCAAGGTGAAAGCACACTAGGTGGTACATTTTGAGCAAGGAAATGTACTTTTTGGGGGTTACATTTTATATTATCTTGGGGATAAATTTTCTTTCATTTCATAAAGTGTTTTATAAAACACATAAAATAAATTTTCTATTTCAAAATGTATTATTTGTAACAACAATCTTTGACCACCATAGTGTGCTTTCACTTAGCACTAGATCAAACATTAACTGTAAAGAACATCGTATGAAGGTTTAGGGTTATTAGTATTTGGCCTTTTAACCCTAAAGTTATGAATGCAAAAACTAACTTAGTGAAATATACATTGTAGAACCATACAATGTAATAGATTGAAAGTAAAACAATTCAAATGACATAAATGAATATACAACACAAGAAAAAAATGATATTGTTGTAAAGAATTTTTTGACATAATAATAGTTATTAAAGTTACAAAATTTGATGCACCCCCAAACTCTTTGATGGACTCAACTATGAGTTTAAAGGGTGAAAACATCGGAAGGATAAGGAGTTGGGGCACGCTCCTTAGTTCACATCACTTTGAGGGTAAGGGGGCGCGTTGGAGCTCTGGGATTGTGACTAGGAAAAATGACAAGTAAGTCAATTACTCACACATACCTGCATAAATTAAACAACAAGATGATTAGTGCATAATTAAAACACTTTTGGTGCACAGATTAGCCACGGGCAAACACGGACTCACAAGACTCACCATAGCCCAAACTTGAAAGAAGCCAACACCTTCCCCCTTATGGTATTTTTTGTGATTGGCCATGAGGCTAACACTCAAATGTCATTTTGTCCCGGGACTCCCAAGTTAGAGTCCTGAAATTCCCAAAATTGGGACTCCTATGACTTTGCAGGCCCATAACTTTGTGTGTAGACCTTTGATTGATGTGAGGTCTAGAGCAAAGTTGTAGCCCTTGTTGAGAGCTTTCCAACGGTATGTAACACGCCACTTGAACGCAAGGAAATTAAGGTGATTCTTGACTTTTAGTGGTCGGGAGTCAAATTGCCAATTTGACTCCCGACCCTTCTTTTGGCCATAACTTATGTTTTAAGTGCCCAAATGTGTCATGTAAGCCCATTTTAGACATCTACGTTCTAAGAGCTTTCAATGATATAAGGAAATTTTCATTCTGATGAGTTTTGACACCTATAATCGTCCTTTGAAAATTTGAAAGTCCATCAAGACTCTAACTCCTAAAGTGGGAGCCCACTTGGGAGTGTGTGGGTTCATTCCCTCACACTTTTTTACACTCCTAGGAACATGAAATGTGACTCCCGAGTTTCACTCTTGGCCCGCACCTTTACAAGCCTTTACCTTGGTTGCGAGCCCAAGGTTAGGGTTGCGACATTAAAATTTATAATCATTACTAATGTTGCAGAAACTATAACCATTTCCAATAAAATTAATGTTGCAATTGTTTCCTTTGTACATATCCTTAATGAAATTAGTGTTGTTCTTATTATTGACGTGGATGTAATAGCAAAATTCTTAGTTAAGGCAGAAAAAGTAAACACATCCAATGTTATTATTAGAAGAAAAATGTCAATTTTTGAATTCAATTTGTGATTATAAAATAATTGCAACCAAAATTTATAACTAAAATTGTCTTAATTGAATAAGTGAAATCGTAACCAACATCTAATTACAAATCATGATTTAGCATGATATCACCAAATGAACCATGGGTGATGTATACAATCAACATATATATGTTTACCCTTTAACCATACGTATAACATTTACAATTAAATCTTGTTTTTGCAACTATGAAATATCCACACATTATTTAGGTCTTAAATTTAAATAATTTAAAAACAATGATTTAAATGTTGAAAAAATCCATGCCATCAAATTCTAATGACTTTTAATGGTGTCACTTGGCAATACCAAAATCCACCATGTGGCGTTGTGAGGAATTTTGGGTGAATTTTTTAAAAAATTCAAACATTGAAATTGGCTATGAACATTCATTTAAAATGGTTTTAAATTGTGACACATTATGTAATTGAAACCTACCACATGGCATATTAATTATTTTGGGAAAAAAATCAAATGAATATTTATTGAAGTAAGTACATAGGTAAGTACGTAGGCTTATGTAGGTAAATAGGTACGTAAAATTAAGTAGGTAGGACATACCTACCTACCTAACGCACCCCCAAGCTCCTTAATGGACTCAAATGTGAGTTCAAACTGAAGACATCGGAAAAGCGAGGAGTCAGGGCACGCTCATTGGGTCACATCACTTTGAAGGGTAGAGGGGCATGCTGGAGCTTTGGGATGGGACTAGGAAGAGTGACAGGCATTAACTACTCACACGGACCTGCACAAAACCAACACAAGGTGGTTAATGCATAGTTGGAGCACTTTTGGTGCTAGGACGAACCACGGGCAACTCGGATTCACAAGACTCATCATGGCGTGGACTTGGGGGAAGCCACCACCTTCCCCCTTGTAGTATATTTTATGCCTCTCCACAAGGCCCACATCCAAATTGCTTTTTGTCCCGAGATTCCCAAGTGGGAGTCCCAAAATTGCCAAAATTGGGATTCTTGCGATTTTGGGGCCCCATAATTTCATGTGCAAACCTTTGATTGAGATGAGATTTAAAACAAAGTTGTAGCCCTTGTTGAGAGCTTTCTAACGGTATGTCGCACACCACCTGCATGCAAGGAATTCAGGGTGATTCCCAACTTTTAGTGGTTGGGAGTCAAATTGCCACTTTGACTCCCGACTCTTCTTTTGGCCATAACTTGTGTTTTAGATGTCCAAATGGGTCATGCGAGCCCATTTTAGACATTTACGTTTCAATAATTTTCCAGTGGTATAAAGAACTCCTCGAACCCTTGGGTTTTGACCCTTGTAATCGTTCTTTGAACATTTGGGAGTTCACCAAGACTCCCACTCCCAAAGTGGAAGCTCCTTTAGAAATGTGAAGGTTCATTCCTTCACACTTTCCTTCACTCCCAAGCTTCCCTCTTGGCCCGTAACCTTGCAAGCCCTTGCTTTGGTCGCGAGCCCAAGGCTAGGGTTGTAACATTATTTATGCTACATACCTATTTACATAATTAAAACTTATGTAAAATTCAAAAATATTCAAAAAAAAAAAATCTTATTTACTAACCTAATAAGCATGTAAATAGGAAGGTAGGGGGGGTCAAAAATAGGCATGTTAATGATATTATTTCATTTTATGCTTTGTTTTTAAAGTTAAACTTTTTTGAATTCATCCCCACTGGCACATGTTCATTAATGTGAAATCATAAGAGAAATCACCTTTGTTATATAGTTTCCAAGATGAGAAAAAAGGATAAAACATATGGGTTAAATTTTTTAGTTGCACTTTAGTCGCAAATTAAATTGTGACAAAAAAATTTAACCCATATGTTTTGTGCTAATTTTTTAAATTTTGTAAATTATGTAACTACATAATTAAATAAGTAAATAGAAAATAACCAACTAATTAATTAATTAATTATTAATTAGCCACTAAGTAATTACCTACTTACCTACCCACTTACAAACCTACCTCTAGTTACTTATCATTTTTTAATTATTTAATTTTAGAATTAACATTCACTTTCATTTCATTTTTAATTAATTAATCAATCAATTCATAATTCATCAACAATATGTAATTATTTTATTAAATTAATTAATTGGTTATTGTTATCATTTTAAATTTAATCAAATAATAATTATCAATAACTTAAAAGTGAACCATTGAAATTTTTGTTATGAAATTGTTTATTTTAATATGATGTAATATGCATTGAATATAGGTTAAATATATTTAAATATATTAAATAGGGTTTAATATATATTTCATGTATTTTGACTACATCTTAAATATACTTCAAATGTAGTGCAAACACTTCGGTGTACATACAATGTATAGGCACACCACAAAAAAACCAAAAAATTGCAATTAAATGAGCATAAGGGCCCATTCTTGGATGAAAAACCAAAGAAGTTAATCAATATGGAAGGATGTACAATTTAGTAGTCATACCATAGTCGCAAAAATAGTAAGAAAATTAAAAAGATGGTTATTCATTATAAAAATTGTAAAACATAGTCACAAATGACAAATAATTGCATGTAATCATAAATTGGATGGTTACATAATACAAGATTTCTTGTCGTGTATATCTATTAACACTTATTATGTAGTAAAGGTTATTGGATTAGCTATTGTGGTAGAGGTTATTGCCATGGAAAAATAGTTTTGTTAGTAAAATACTTGTAAACATGAATGTAATTATGAGGACATAATCCCAATTAGAAATGGGGATGATATTGAAGGTAGAAAATTGCCAAACTTACTTTACCAAATTATATACTAGAAACTCTTTATTGAATGTCTATTAGATTTTATGTTTTACAAGATTATTTTTGCAAGATTTGCATGTCTTTTATTAAGTCGTTTTGGGATCATGTTAACTAGTAGTTCCATTGTTATGTTGTGGATTTATTTAAGGCACTTAACAAAATCATTTTTTGAAAATTAAAGGTGTTTCATTTGGAGTTAAAAAAGTTTCCTTTTGTTTTTGGGTATTCTTGAAGTTGTCCTTTCCATTTATTATTGAAAGTATTTTGTAAGTTTTTGAAGTTGTATTTGTTTCAAATTTGTTGTTGTTGTTGAACTTTTGTGTTCCTTCCTAATAGTTTGTTAAGAAAATAATTAAACTATTTGCTTACCTAAGTTGGAGAAGTAAATTTTATTTTCTATTCTTACATCCTTTTACACCCAAATCCGGTAGTTCATTGAGTATATAAAAAAACACATGGAAAATAACAATTGGTTATAATTAAAGAGTGGAAAAAAATGTAGACTACGTTTTAATTTTTTATATGCAACCATTAATTTGTCATGTGTAAAAAAATCATACATGAAGTGTATTGGTCACACAATGTGTGAAAAATGTATTAGTTTTTTGTATACATTAATAATTATATTACAATAACCAAAGACATAGAAATGTGACAACTTTTTGTCCATGTGTCATGGGATTCATGATGATGACATAACATAATGTATGATGACATGATGCATCAATACATTCTGATTTTGATACATTACAAAATAAAATAAAAATTATCATTATTACTTACAATATTTATCGTTATTTGAAAAATATGTTTACTAACAATTTCAATATTTTTATTCACGTGCACATATTTTTGACTTGGGGCAAGATGCCCATTGACTTTAAAAGTTACAAATGTAAACACTTGGTAAACATGATGATCATTTTATGTTGGGGGAATAGGAGTTCCCAAAATAACTACCTTGAGCCAAGAACTAACAGTGGTTATTGAAGGAACCCCTTGCTACAAGGGAGATAGGGTAGACTAGCCCATTGTCGATTAACTACTTACAACCAAACATTTATTTATATCTTCATCATATATGTGTCACATTGAGTAATTTAAAATGTTATGGGAGAGCTACCTCAAATTCTAGAAATCATCTTTGAAGTGTAAATGGCAAGGAATAATGAAAAAATAATAAGAAAAAAAAAAGCTTTCCAACTTACAAAATGTGTTCTTTTTTTTCTCTTTGGACCCCTCCTACTTTCAAACTTCATAACTTCTTATTCATTTTAAATGGTTTAAAGTGTTATAGGAGTGCCACCTAAAGTTATACAAATCATCTTTGAACTCTAATAGCAACAAAGCAACATACAAGAAATTTTTGGGATGTTTGAGAACTGGCTTTGTGTTTTTTGAGTTCTTGACCCTCTTTACTTTGGGGGTCCCATCTTTCTCATTTCTAATCTGTTCTTGATGATTGTTAATGTGTTGGATGTGCCAAGAGGAGGGGTTCAAGATTTGTTTTGACAACAGAAATAACAGAGACCTCCCCTTGGATTTGGCCTGCCCTGAGTGCTTAAGTGTTCGGTCACCAGCCGATCTACCCTACTGAGCCTAAAGTGTGCAGGTTAAAAAAAATTATTTTTTGCGTGTGGTACTCAACAGGTACCCTTTAGGTATCACAAGAAAACAAGTGAGAAAACAACACCAGGGTTTTATGCTCTGCAATGGAGCCTTTAGATACACTAGGAAATTTGGCTCAGTGCTGTACAACTGAATTAGGGTTTCTGAGTTCAAATCTAACATTTTGGGGACTTAATATGGCCACTAAGAGGCCTCACTCAAAGAGGTGAAGGTGCCAGTGTGGGCGCTGGTTCACCCTGGCCTTCTAACTTATTGCATAAATAAAATTCTACTTCTTGTCAGTCCATGTAAATAACATGAAACTGAGTTTGAACTTTGGACTTGGAAAATATTCACAAGATAGAAGCATGGTTGCAATTTTGTGATGTTGCTAAAGTGACGATCATCCATAAGATCATTTAAACAGATTTGACTACAGAATAGATAGGAAAGTAGAAAAAAATCAGAATCCTCCTATATTTCAGGCTACCTACTGAAAATTATCATAAAAGTATGATGATTTGAATTTTTTTTTTCTCGAAATCTGGCAAATTTGGGCCATTTTTTTCCATGGAAATGGACTGTATAATCTGGAATCATATCTTTCAGGTCGAAATTTGGTGAAATTCTGCCACAAAAAAAACACTGGATAGAAGGCTCTTTAAAAGGGCTAAGTATAGAAAAATGATGATCAATAACAATGATTGGCTGATGTAGTGCTAATTAATTTGTCCATCACTCTAAAGAGTTTAATATTTCATGTTCACGGATACTGGATAGGGGAAATGACAAGCGAGTCATTGTGGGATGTTGCACACTTCAGATGAGCAGACTCTGTGTCTTCCTTCCACATTGAGTTGTTTTAAAATTATGAGTCCATTTAGGGTTTGGGATGAGCCTAGTAAGAACTCTTAAAACTTTTATTATGAGTTTGAGAATGGTTCCTTTCATATGCAATCCAATGCTGAGTTTTATGGATGTTGGTTGCAGGCATGTAGTTGAGCCCCAATCATGCTTTCAGGTTCTAACTTTCTTTGCACCTCTCAATCATTTGCAATTTTTATTCTTGATTCAGTTGAGCTTTTTAGAGGACAATGTCTGAATTGAGTGGCTGGGTGGAGCAACAACAATATTTTTGGTGTACTAGCATAATACCCATAGCACACTGGCCAGTTGGATACTAATTATATTGTTTTTAAGATATGTTGAAACTTTCAAAAAAAAAGAAAAAAGAATATTCTTTTTCCTGAAGGAAAATAAAGAATCTTATGAAATATTTGAGAATATATCATTTGTTGAAATGGAATCCTCAAACTTACTTAATTATTCAACCATGTTCTCCACCATCCATTTATTGCACCAAAAGTGGAACCAGCAAAGGGCTGCTTGTCCTACCTACCAAACGCCTAAAACAGGGTGTGAGTAGGACATTGAAATCCATTTCAAGGTGCATTCACACCTAATGTTGAGTCAGTGTTAACTGAAAATCTAGGTGGTATCATAGGTGGCACCCAATGTTAAATGGGTGATTGTTTAATATTAAGTGAATGTTAACATAAAATCTTCATGGTAAATAGGTTTAGGTCCTTAATGACTAGCTTGGTGTTAGGGGACTCCATACTAGAGTCCTTAACACCAGGTGTGAATGCACCTTTAAGTACCATGGAAGGGGTTCATTTTCTGAACATAGTGAGGCCTTTATGCTGATATAAAAATCTTCATAGTTTTTAAAAAAGAAATTAAAAATTAAAAATTATTTAAATAAAAAATTAATACCATAGTTGTAGGTAGCCTTACATAGCATAATAGGCCGTTGGGCATTTTGAATAGCATAATGCCTACTGGGTCTTACATTTTTTGAAATACTTGCAAGGGTTCTTTATTTTTTCTTGTTATATCCGGCAGGTACCCACTGGGTATCATGGAATTTTAAAAATAAAATATTCACAGCAGTTTTTACACTGTGTAAAACTCTCAGGGGCAGGCATAATGAGAATAGGGCCTGCGCTCTCTGCTTCACCTTGCAGCACCCCTTATTCCTGTAAAGCCCTTGCCCTCGGGCTTTACCCTACATGTAAAGTGTTCCATAAATGGTGGCAGGGCCTGTTGTAAGGGGACTAATAAGTGTAATATAAACGATATTTTTGGCACTTGTTTTATATTACATAATTTTTGATACAGAAGGATTATGAATGGTGGTGTAACCAAAACAAACAATCAATTGCACACAATGGGTTCAAAACAACCTGTATTCACTTTCACACAAATTCGTAAACTCAACACATTGTGTTACATGTTTAAACCTCATGAGATTCATCATTGAGCTACCATGCCAATGGGCAGATCCATGTCTTCTACATTTCCATTACAAACCCAAACAAGGGGTGTGTCACACTGTAGCCTTGGAATTTACATTAAAAAGTATCTTAAGGCGAAAGAAGAATTATGGAAACTCAAATATCTCACCATGCAAAAATATAATCTTCAAAAAAATCCTCTCAAAGAAACCAAGACCCTTCAACATTTTATAACTCTAGAACTAATCTCAAGTTTCAACACAAACCGAAAATATCATCTTTCAAAACTCCTCATACAAAAATAGACCTATTATTATTATCTAGGGGTCAAAATCCATTAAGCTACCATACTCTACAATGAATCTAAACACAATATACTTGCCTTGGTAGGCAAGGCCAACAAACAGAGGTAAGATATATGTCCCTATCCTCTCATCCTATGGAATCAATGAATAAAATTACAGAGTTCTTGCATCAGTCTGTTTCTTGTATTTCCTTCTGGATCCTGCATCTCCCCACCCTCAGCAATCACTCAAAACAGAACATGAGACTTCCCATAGAGACGAACTACATTTTTACACATCCGTGTTGCCAAACTTACAGACTTTATCACATTTGACAGATGGAACACTAAACAATCTTGGTTTGCTATACAAATTCCATGAGACCAAATAATCATTCCCAAATGTATCGCTGGACATGAAACGATATGATGAGCGTCAGACTTAGAGACTTGTAACTGAGCAGCTCAACACACTAAAGAGATCTAATAGGTATGTGTTCCTCTTTTTGGTTTTTCAACCCATCTTCCAAAACCCTTCATATAGGAAGCTGACCAAGTCTAAAACAATGAATGAGACAACAAGAAGCACTCTCTGCTCCAATTTCTGCGGAGAACCCAACTTCTCTATTCCATTCCAGAGCTTACACAACACACAGATGTATAAACCCCACTTTGAATCCTCTAAAACATACTTTGGTTTATGATGATGCCTCGACCTCAAACATAACTCATACACAAAACACTCATCACATGATGATACGCACATGAATTTCACCCCCACCAAGCTCATAGGATTGGGAAAAATAACCTAGCTTGTTGTCATACTTTGCCTTAGCTCCTTCTTTATATTCATTCGAAACCTACAGAAGACTAAATTGCAAAGTGGATTACAAACAATCCATTGGATTAGAATTCCACTTCACCATATGATGAAAGAAGCCTCACCGAGATGCCAAATGGCAGGTTGATGTACATAGAGAGGCATCATATTTCCATACTTTTGACCTTAATTGATCCTAGTCAGATGGAAAAAATGAATGATGTGTCTGTCATCCACATCATTTGTTTTCAGGTTACATGAGTGGAACTGAAGGCCAGGGTGGAGCAACACCTACTATGCTCCAGTACCTTCAGCTTCTTGAAGGGAGGCCTCTTAGAGGCTATGTTTAACACAGGAAATGTTAAATTTGGACTTGGAGACCATGCTTTAGTGTTAAGGATGGTATATCTATAATGCTTACAAGCAACCCACAAAAATTTGAGTCTGTTGGGTGGATACTGGGCCTGGTATATTCACTGGTATTTGGTCCTGGTATCAAAGAACCAATCAGATTGGCATGACCATAGCCTTGTACCACTATTTGCCTGGTAGTAATACCAAGCAATACCAGGTACATACCTGCTTCATATAAGCCAAAAATCAGCCTTGGACTCTATTACCAGAACAACTGGGTTGGTATGAAAGTTTTTACAAGATCCAGTACCCGTACTAGGCTGATATGAAATTTTCTTAAACACCCAAAACAACTACCAGCTGTGAACACAAAACAAGTACCAGCTTGCATGTTCACAAGTCAATAGCTACCCACCTAACACTTCTTTTTACCATGGTACCATTCTCAGTACCATGATAAAAACCATATAAAAGTACTGGAAAGAGATCCCAAGATTGATCACATTTTGGAAACTTGTAGGTTTTCCAGCAATTCAGTCTGTCTCCTGGAGTGGGCTCAAACATGTGAATCCATCCCCTTGTGCTGTTTGCTTATTCTTCACTTACAAAGAACCAGGTAGGATAAGTAACATGAACAAATGATATAGTGATTAATTTCCATCACTTTCCATCAACCATGATTTGCATGGTTGGCTTAATTGCTTGTGGTGAATTTGCAAATGAAACATGAATAAGATGTATGATGGTATTGAAAGTCTTTGGGTCTCATGTGAGTTCCGGGAGGGGCTTATAATTTGAAGCCTTATTCTCCTTCCACATGAACCTATTCCTTCTAACTCATGGCAAGAACAAACTTGTCCTTTGAGCTTGAAGCACAATTATCTAACAATCCTTCAATTGGTTGGGCACCTTTCATATGTGTGCATATGCAATATACATGGTCTCCTTATCTTTTTGTACACAGCCTCTTGAGATTGAGAGATCTTGAGTCAAGATTATCAACTTTCAATTTTCAACATTTGAGTGATTGTTCATGAGCTATAATGATGTTAATATGGTGGAGGCTTGAAAGCTATTTCTATAGCCATTGGAATTAGAATGATGTACAAGGAGGGCAATATTATCTCATGTAATTATTCTAGATAAGGTTTACATTCCTCATATTAGAGCATCATGGAATTGAAGGTTTGATCAACAACCCTTCATTCAAAAACATCAAGAGTTGTTCCCTAAGTTTAGAATCCTTGGATTGTTTGTTCCATATCTCATTTGTTGGTCATAATACACCATTGCTAAATTAGGATTTGATTTTCCACAAAGTATAAGTAGAAAGATATGTAAATAGATTAGACATTGTTGAAATGAGTAAGCATTATTTTTATCATGGTTGAATAAAATTGGTAAAGGTAATAATCAACACATGCAAACAAGCCAACTTGTACAAAGGATTTGAGAATATTCATTCAAACATGGAATATTTGTAAAATACATCCATTATTGACATGTTTGAGTTACACTTGACATGGTTGGGCCTATACTTGATGTAAGTTCAAACAACAACTATGTCTCAATGGCAATTGACCAATATTCAAATGGTTGTGAAGCTAGGGCTATCATGGATGTGGAACAAACGTAGCTACCATATTTATTGAAGGAAAAATCATATGTAGATTTGAGTCACGTTTATTTTAAATGCTCATTTGTATCAAAAAGTTGAGATAAATAGGTTTACAATTATATGATGCAAGTTGGTTTGCTAGTTGTGTAAGTGATTTTGGCTCTCATTCAAGTATACTTGAATGTTGCTTTAATGAAGGAGGTCCAAGACCTTAACATGTTCTCAAATATTGTGGGGTAAGTTGAATGTTCAAACAAGGTGAGAGACTAGTTAAAAATAAAGGGATAATAAGTGAGTAAATTAGAGCTTATTACAAACTTATTCTTTACAAAGTTTTGTGTTTTTTTAAAACATTTTAACAATGATTGTTTAAAATTAAGTGTTGATACAATCATTGATATAATTGCATTGTAATATATTATGATGATTAAACATTGTGTTACAATGCAATCAAAACATTATATCAATAATTTGTGAACACCCAATTAACACTTAATTTTGAACACATTGTTAAAATAACATAAAAGCATAGATACAAAGAGAGGACAAGTTTGTGAACAAATAACCTTTATTTGATGAAAATGAATGTAAGGCTTGATTCATAAAAGAGGATTTGGTCCTCTTCTCGCATTTGGTGATGAAAGGAGTCATTTGATGAATACATCTTTGTAGAGTATTTCTAGGTTGTTGGGGATGAACAATGGTGCCAACAATAAAAGATTGTTTGAATCTCAAATTTGTGTGATAGGTTCAAATCTCGGGGGGAAGTATTGAGAGGCTAGTTGATAGGGATTTGTCTCAAACCAAAACATGGTGGATTTGTTTGCAAATAGAAAATAACAATTTCAACTCAGGTTGTTTACTTCAACCGCCAAACAGGCCAACATCATCAAGGACAAGTACCGAGGCCAATCAAATGCTAATACTTTTTATACCACCAAGAAGTTTTCAAGTTGGACGATGTCAAAAGAGACATAAAACACACACAAAGTGCCTGTCATTTGAAGGTGAGCTGATCTCACAAAAGACTTTTTCCTTTCAAAATCAAGCAAGAGCAACACCATGGCAATTAGGGAACTAACCGAGGCTCAGTCCATCTCATACAAGCGATTTAAAAAAAAAAAAAACAAAGAAAAAAAGGTGCCAAAGTAAACAGATTTAAAAGAGAAAATTTCTGAAATTGACATTATTTAAACCATTATTAGGTTCCATCAGGTCCCCAAAACATAGCAGAATTCTTAATTTTTTTTTACTTTACTCTCTAACCAACCTGTAGCCCAATTCGGCTAATTCGTCTTTGTATGACAACCATTGTAGCTACAACACAAAATTGAGGGGGAGATAAATTTTTAAAAAAAAAAATAAAAATAAAATCCCTGCATATGAAAGACTAGAGACAAATACATTAATGTCTAGGGTGCAGATTATGTAATTTCTTGATCACATTATATGACAGAATTTTGCAATGATAATTATCTACACTTGTAATAGTGACCAAAATCTTTGTTGAACATGAATTTTTAAAACAATTGTTGAATGTTCTGCCACCTCCAGACCTCTAATGGCATGGAATGGTCTTGGCCTGTTGGGTGTGTCACCAAGCTCGCCCACTAACCAAGCGAGTATCGCTTGGCAATACACCAACACAATGGTCTTGAACATTCCATAGTCGTAAAAATTCTCCCCTGGACAACACCGCGGTTTGTTTTCTGTGCGTGTTTTTTTTAATGTTTTGGTGTTTTTGTGTGTGTGTTTTTTAATGTTTTGGTGTCAACAGGCCTCGGAATGCATTCAAGTGTCTGGAACTGGGTTTCAAGGCCTTCTCTCTTGGGAAATGTGGAAATTGGACTCCCGCCTGAATCTGTTTTCAAATCGTTTTGCTACCTTCTCTCCTCATTCGTTGCCCTCTTCGTGATATTGACGATGATGAATGCGAGAGGATGAGCTCCGATCTGAGCGCTTTCGCTTAGGTTCGTGTTCAGCGACATCTCTTTTGTAACTGCAAAATTGCGTCCTCAAGGGAAAGAAGAAGAGGAACAACAACAACAAATTCTGTTCTTTTGACTTGATTGATGTAGAGTGCTTCTAATCTGCTGGCTGCCGCTAGGTTCTTCTTGCAGGATATTTGTCGGGACTCGGGAGAATCATTGCAGCTCCGAGAGGCTTGCTTGTTTGCAGCTGATTGTGAATAATCGTGACAAGAAAAGTGATATTAGGAACGGAACTACAACGGATGATGCAGATGATGCCGATGATGATGATGAGACGATGCTCGAGCTCGACCGTTGGTACCTAATCGGAAACGGAACGGTTGCTCCTGCAGAGGTAGACATGGTTCCTCATACCCTGAACCCTGTGTTACACATCTTGTTAGCACCTACAACACGTAACAGCAGTGTAATGTCATCATGTCGTTATCGATGGTTTGTAGTGTTAGGAAGTCGGAGAGGGATTGCCGGCTTACCGATGGACTCCTTTGGCGGTTCACTTCAGACGTTTTTTTCTTCGCCGCTGGCGGAGAAAAGACGAAATTAGACTTCGCCACCATGAGCGTTACGTCTGCGATAATTGTCTGTTGCCTTCATTTTTCCGTTCAGTATTGAGGGAACTTGTGTGCAATTATGTGCAGAATACCGTTGCGTACGTAACACTCTTCTGTCGGATACAGCCAAGACGAAACTACAGCGTCTTTGCTTACCGACACGGTTCGTCAAGAGCCAAGATGAACTAACAAGAAATCCAGTGCAAGCAGTTTTCCCGAGGGGATCCGTCAAGGAGGTCGCTTGCAATTGTAATGTAGTTGCCACGGGACTGGCGATCTCTCTGCAGACTGCAATACATATTGTGTACATTGTCATTGCAGATCTCTCTGCAATTGTATGAGGACCTCTACCGAAGAACAAGCTGCATGATCACGCGCTGGTGATCCGTTCTCAGTGTCGATGTGAACGACACTCGGCGACATCTGAAATGGAGGACGATTCGAATTCGGACGATACAAATTCTACTATGTTGAATATGTACATTACACTCGCCGATCTGAGCATGCAAGAAAGTCTTGGCAAGGCGAGCGCAATGAGCAAGGCTACTCCTGCTCTGTGGGATGCGTTGCCTCAAGAATTGGAGGACAAAGTACTCGCTAATTTGAGACTGCAAGAGCTTTACAGGACGCGAGCAGTGTGCAAGAGCTTCAGGCAGGCTATCCACCGGCACACTTTCCGTCACGCTCGAAGACAGTTCTTGATGTCATCGTCCACATGTTCCTCGTCGTCTGCAACTCCATCTCATGTCCCCGAAGGCTCCTTCAGTCCCATCGTTCTCTTTGTAAACCCCCTTGGGATATGGGAATGGTCGGGCTATCATCTCGAGCTCCAGAAATGGACCAAGCTCCCAACTCTCTCTTGCCTCCCGGCTCC